>Ga0224527_1001595_pt1 | contig 10969 bp, 12 predicted proteins | sample CBST0metaG_FD_179882 | JGI IMG/M metagenome (GOLD analysis project Ga0224527, IMG submission 179882) | Peat soil microbial communities from Stordalen Mire, Sweden - C.B.S.T0 | ecosystem: Environmental > Terrestrial > Soil > Wetlands > Peat | place: Sweden: Norrbotten County, Stordalen Mire... | reverse complement strand
GGGCATTGCTCTTTCAAAGCTGTCTTCTGAAGACCCGACATTCCGAGTCCGAACGGACGAAGAGACGGGCCAGACGATTATCTCTGGAATGGGCGAACTGCACCTCGAAATCCTGACCGACCGTCTATTCCGCGAATATAAAGTGGAAGCTAACCAGGGGCGACCGCAGGTTGCTTATCGTGAAACCGTCAAGATTGCTGCAAAGGCAAGAGAGCCTTACAAGCGGCAGACCGGTGGTAAGGGGCAGTACGGCGACTGCGAACTGATTGTAGAACCGCTCGAAGCCGGTAAGGGCTACGAGTTTGTCAATAAGACTGTTGGCGGCTCTATTCCGAAAGAATATATCGGCGCAGTTGAAGCCGGCGCGAAAGAGGCCATGGAGCGCGGTATTCTTGCCGGCTATCCATTGGTCGACATTCGAATCAGCGTCACTGACGGTTCGTATCACGAAGTTGACTCTTCGGAAATGGCGTTTAAAATTGCAGCATCGATGACATTTAAAGAGGCTGCTCGCAAGGCAAATCCTGTTATCAAGGAACCAATCATGTCGGTCGAGGTGGTGACACCTGAGGCAAACATGGGCGATGTTATCGGCGACCTAAACTCCCGTCGAGGGCAGGTTCTTGGTATGGAGCAGGAGAAGGGTACAGGAAACCAAATAATTAAGGCAAACGTTCCGCTTGCTGAGATGTTCGGCTACTCGACCACTCTTCGGTCTGCGACACAGGGCAGAGCCTCTTATACGATGGAACCATCTCATTACGAAGAAGTTCCACGATCGATTGCTGAAGAAATCATTGCAAAGAACCAGGGAAAAGGTTCGGCGCGAGCTTAAGAATACAAAGATGCTGCCCGGCGTGGTGCAGCATCTTTCATCAGAATTCATTGCCGGCCCTGCCGGTGTAGTTTAAACTGAGGAGATATAGAAGATGGCAAAGGCGAAGTTTGACAGGTCCAAAACTCACGTTAACGTCGGCACAATCGGCCACGTTGACCACGGAAAGACGTCACTGACGGCGGCAATCACAACTGTGCTGGCCAAGACCGGTGGTGCGACAGCAAAGAAGTACTCCGATATTGACGCAGCGCCTGAAGAGCGCGAGCGTGGTATTACAATCAACACAGCGCACGTCGAATATGAGACGGCTACCCGCCACTACGCTCATGTCGACTGCCCAGGCCACGCTGACTACATTAAGAATATGATTACCGGCGCTGCCCAGATGGACGGCGCGATCCTGGTTGTCTCGGCTGCGGATGGTCCTATGCCGCAGACCCGCGAGCACATTCTTCTTGCTCGCCAGGTCGGTGTTCCTTCCATCGTGGTTTACCTTAACAAGGCCGACCAGGTAGACGATGCCGAGCTTATCGAACTGGTCGAACTCGAAGTGCGCGAGCTGCTTTCGAAGTACGATTTTGACGGTGACAACACGCCGATCATTGTTGGATCTGCTGTCAAGGCGCTTGAGGGCGATCAGTCTGAAATTGGCGAACCGTCGATCCACAAGCTTCTCGAAGCGGTCGACACATTCATTCCTGCCCCGGTTCGAGACACGGAAAAGCCGTTCCTCATGCCGGTTGAAGACACGATGACCATTACCGGACGCGGCACTGTTGCAACCGGTCGTGTTGAGCGTGGTGTTCTTAAGGCCGGCGAGCCGCTCGAACTGATCGGTATCCGCGCCACCAAGAACACGGTCGCGACATCGATGGAAATGTTCCGCAAGATTCTCGACACGGTTCAGGCCGGTGACAACGCGGGCATCCTGCTGCGCGGAGTTGATCGCAAGGACATCGAGCGTGGTCAGGTTCTGGCCAAGCCAGGATCAATCAAGCCTCACACGAAGTTCGAAGCTGAGGTCTATATCCTTTCCAAGGAAGAAGGCGGTCGTCACACCCCGTTCTTCAGCGGCTATCGCCCACAGTTCTACTTCAGAACGACGGACGTTACTGGAAACCTGAACCTGCCTGAGGGTGTGGAGATGGTAATGCCGGGTGACAATATCAAGATCTCTGCCGAACTGATCAACCCGATCGCTTTGGAAGAGGGTCTTCGCTTCGCTATCCGTGAGGGTGGCCGAACGGTTGGTGCTGGTGTCATCAGCAAGGTCATCGCTGACGCTCCTCCTGCTAAAAAGTAAGATACGATTATTTTAAGGGCTCCGTTAACTTTAGGAGCCCTATTAAAGGACAGTTGAAATGGCAAATGAAGCACGAGTAATCGTGAACCTTGCGTGCGATAAATGCAAAGAGCGCACGTATTCGACAACAAAGAACAAGCGAAAGCAGACCGCGCGCCTCGAACTTAACAAGTTCTGCCCAAGATGCCGCGTACACTCGCTACACCGCGAAGCGAAATAATAATTTCGCTACATTAATATTTACAGCCGATCCGACAATTGTCGGACCGGCTTTTTTGGCCTTTTTCCCGTCAATGAAGAATCATCATTAAAACCGGGTGCCACACCAGGAGGTCGACCGACAGGTGTGTCCTAATTCCGGATTTCGTGCTCTAAAGAGCTGTTTTTTCTTCCTATATTTTCGCTTGGTTTCACTCAAACCGGCTAAAACAAGTGAACAAGAGTGCCTCCTACCAGGGAATAGCGCCGTCGTCGTTGAAGTAGCCCCCTGTGGGGCCGTCATCCGGCAACGTGGCTAATCGAACCGCGATTGCTGCCCCTTGCTCGACCGTTCGCGGTCCTCGATGGTCGGTGAGGTCGGTGTCCACATATCCTGGACATGCCGAATTTACTTTGATTCCTGCTTCTTTGAGCTCGGCAGCAAATATCACAGTGGTCATATTGAGTGCAGCTTTTGAAGAATTGTACGCCAATGGCTTTACAGAAGCAAAATCCCAGCTTTCGTCGCCGTTGAGATTTAAAGAGCCAAGGCTGCTCGACATATTGACGATACGTCCTGCGCTGGACTTTTTGAGGAGCGGCAAAAATGCAGTGGTGACGCTAACCGGGCCAAACACATTGGTCTCGTATGTTTTGCGAAGCAGTTCCACATCGGTTGTCGAAGCTGCGCCTTGGTCAATCGCTATGCCCGCGTTATTAACAAGTATATCAAGCTTGCCAAACCGGCTGTCAACCAATTTAGCGGCCTGTTCTATGCTGTGAGTGTTTGTGACATCGATAACAATTGAAATCGCATCCAGTCCAGCTTTTACCAACTCATCTGCAGCTTCCTGGCCGCGTCGCTCGTCGCGTGCACCCAGTATTACAGTGAGGCCCTGCGCGCCAAGCTGACGAGCAATCTCCTTGCCAATACCCTTATTCGCCCCGGTAACTAAAGCAACTCTACTTTCAGACATGTTGATAATCCCTCCGAGTAGGCATTTAGAAAAGTTCGCCTACACATGACCGTCTAACAAATTCTTCTCACGAAATGTGCCCGGAAACCAATTCTTTAAAAATACCATTGATAACATCATATATGCTTGTCACAGACAATAAAATGAAAAGCAATCCACAAACCCTGGCGGCTATTCTTGACAGCCCACCTGCAATTGCCGGTCCCATGCTCCATTATTTTTGCCCGTAACCCTCCAAACCAGCGCTTGGAATTGTTACACCCCGTGACTACTCAGGCGTTTCCTATTCCTCTCCTAAAACAGAACCAGGCGCGGCTGGATCGAAGGCTTTTGCCTCTTCTGACGGAGGCATCGCCCCACAAATCGAAGCGGCGGGCATTGTGTGAACACGAATGGCGATGCCGGAGACTTGGCAAAATCCTTCGAGACGGCCACGTAAAACGAACACACTACAGCCACAGTTACGATCATGCGGCGTGTAGCCGACGAAAGCTGAGTAGTTACTACACTCCTTCGCTATAATAGGAGCAACAAAAGGATGGAACTATGCCACTACGCGTGATCGAAGGTACATGGGAAGAGATCAAACGCCACGAAGCAGAGCTGATGGGGCAGTATCTCCGTGTCACCATTAAGCCGCCCAAGGCAATGACGCGCAAACCAAGCGAATCTGCCCAGAAAGCCGCCACGTAAGTTCGCCAAAAAAGAGATGAAACGCAGACTGGAGGCCTACTTGAACACGCATAGGTATCGTATGCTTTATAAAGTAAGCGTCAAATAGCTGCCGCGTTTTTCGGTGGTAGATAATTCTCGTTAAAGGCGGACGGCTGGCATATCGCGAGCGGCGTTATGGAATCAGGCTGTAAATACGTGGTCAAGACAAGGATGGGCGGAGCAGGCATGAGATGGAGTGAAAAGGGAGCCGAAGCGATGCTTCATATCTGTGCCCATTGGCGCAGCTACGACGGTGGCGACTTCTATAACTATGCTAACTGTAAATATGCCAGCCACAAATTCGAATCAGACCCGGACGGAAGAAGGAAGTATGATCTTCTATACATAAATATAGTATCGGACATTATTGACTAAAGGAGACAGATTAAAATGCCGAATCGGAATATTGTTAAGGAGAAATACAAGACTTTTCCGAACGTTGATTTTGGCGATTTACCACCCGAATATAAAATCGAAGAGGGTGATTCAGATGAAGTTAAGAAGAAAAAACACCGCGATCAATCTGAAGAAGAGGCTGCCAGGGATCTTAATAAGCCGTTCGAACAGCTTATCGCAGATGCGCATGACGAACTATTGAACAAGGAAGGTAGTCCGGACGAGCATTTACTACACGCTAATAAACGTATAATGTCGTTGACGGCTCTCGCTGCCATAGAGAACCGGCAGGCAGCAGCCGAAAGCAAAAAGTCGTCGGAAGAGATTCTTAAACTGACCAAGACGATAAAATGCTACACGATTGTTATAGCTTTTGCCAGCGTCATGTCACTTGTCGCAGCCGCAATAGACCTATTCTTTCGCAAGTAATGTCATGATGGGCGTAAATCTATGCGCCTGCTAAGCCTACCGCGCTTAACAGGCGCAGGTTTCGGAACTGTCGCAAGGTCGGCGTTGCTGACGGAAAGTACACGCGATAAGAATGCGATCCTTTGCTCAGGTGTCACGTTCTGGTCTTGCTCGGATTGCAGAACGTCTATCGACTTTCGTTGTTCTTCGGTTAGGTTGGTCATACTGTCAGTTTACCCACCTTGCCGCACAGGCGGCAACTTCAGCACACATAGTGTAACCAGCACTTCCCTTTCGGAAGTGGAGTGCCGAAGACCAAGCCGCTAAACCCAAACGGAAATTTCGAGAGGGACCGAGGGTGAGTTCTGACGTTGACGGTTTAGCATTTTAGAGAGACTGCAAATCGATTTAGATGCGATAGCCCAGTGGGAATGTATTGCAAGCATTAATTGTTACAATCGAAAACTGTACGTATGTAAGGCCATATCGTTTAGTCGGATTATCGTTTACACAAAAATACCGATGCCATTCATAGGAATGAGTAAATGAACAGTAATATTAGGTCCACACTGCGTTTTGGGCGCACCTTCGTTCGTCCGATGATCTTTATTTACATGCCGGTCGTTGGCTTGCTGTACAGTCGGGTTGAGGCTCCTGTTGCGGTCTATTTTCACATCGGCCGCGGATGGTCCGATATGGCTTTTTATGGCCTGTGGCCCATAGGTGCCTTCGTTATCCTTTCCATTTTGAAATTGTTTTGGGAACTAGGGACAGTGTCATATTCTCTTTCTGATGGCGAACTGGCAGTAACCTATACTGTATTTCATCTTTTTTCGATTCACACTTCTTATTACAAATTGTCCGATGCAGCGTTCTTTAGGTCAGCATCGCTTGGCAGCTGCGTTATCATTGATGATAACGCCATGTTTATTCCTAGATTTGCACACAACTACGTCGAGATCGTCGAACGCCTAGGGCAGGTCGACATCCGTAAAAGAAGATTCTATCGTAAGGATTTGCCGAAGAAGTCGCCTGCGCGCAGACTTGACGCCAATTTGCTCGAAGAAATCCGCCTTGGCCTTCGTAGCGGCCTTCGGCCAGACTGTATCGACCGGGTAATGAATGCACGAAATCTGGACAAGGACGCTGCTTCTAGGATAGTAAGCGATGTTGAGGCGGCACTTTAGAGGCCCCGCTGGATAGTGTAGGAAACCTTGGAATGCGACAATCATGGGGATGGAGGGCTGTTACTTTTCATCCAAAGATATTCTTATTTGCCATTATAATTGCTGTTTGGCTGCTGGTGCAATGCACTCGTCCTCTCGGCAAGATTCTGCACGTATCTGCATTTTTGCTGCTCGTGCCTTTCGCGTTTTTCCTTGCCTGGATCATTGTTATCGCGGTCGCAATATGGAATTACTGTGTGGTTTACGGGGCCTCACAAGATGACCTTTGTGTCAGGTACACAGCATGCGAAACTCTATTCGCTGACGTTTCGGCAGGACTCCGCTGCTGCGAAACTGCCTGAGCCGACTATGAACCGCGTGCGTATAGGATTAGCTGCCGGTCTGGACCAACAGATGGCTGTCATGCTTGAAAGTGAATGCGCACTAAGCGCGACTGAGGCAGCGAAGATCGTCAGAGATGTAAAAGAATCAGAACTGGAAGCGAAGCAGAACTGGGAGAAAACTGCTGAACATTAGAATAGTTTTTCCTTAGTATCGCCTTCGACTTCACCCGTCTTTTGTCCTCTGTGGAAGATGCCATCCAGTCCAGTCTATCTCGGATGCTAGCTTTAGAGCCGGCAGTCCTAAGCTCAGTTTGGCGGCAGCTGGAAAAATAGGTCAGCGCGGCAGCAATGGATGAAAACATGGAAGAACAATCGGGCGAATATAACTTAGCAATTGACGCTTTAGATGCCGGTGATATTGAGACAGGGATGACGCATTTGGACAATGCGGCGGCGGTAGCCAAGGACGACCCGGATATGCTGCATATGGTCGCGTACGCTTACCTGTATCATGAAAAATATGACGAGGCGCTGCCGCTTCTAAAACGCTGTTTGAAACTCCGGCCAGACTTCGCTCTTGCGAAAGGCGATTTGGCTGATACTTATAAAGAGCTTGGGATGTATCGCCTTGCTTTCAAGAGTTTTCGAGAGTATTTTTCAATAGTTGATGCAGACAATAAGATTTGTCAACTGGCGACTGCCTACCGTAGAGTCGGAAAGCATGAGCAAGCAGTCGCATTGTATGCCGCAGGATTGGTCTTGGACCCAACGGATGTTGCTGCGTATAACAATATGGCGATGAGCCTCACAGAGCTTGGCAGGTTCAATGAGGCCGTCAAGGCGTGCAGGAAGGGCCTGAAGCTTGCGCCAGGGGATTGTGACCTTACGACGAACTTAGCTAGCGCTCATAGGGAGGCCGGCAGGCCAAAGCTTGCTCTGCGGATTCTTAATGAAATAGATGAATCATGTGCGGAAACGTTCGGCATGCTGCTAGAAATAGGGAACGCACTCTGTGATCTTATGCGTTATGACGAGGCAGCTGCCGCATATAACAAGGCCAAGAAACTTGATCCTTCATCTATCTCACCCCACATTAACCTCGGCATTATGTTCGACCATTTAGGCCAGCTTGCAATAGGTGAGCAGGAATTTAGAGAAGCTTTGCTAATAGATCCGGAAGACGCTGGAGCCCATAATAACCTGGGAGCAAGCCTCGACCTGCAAGGCAGAAAAGAGGAAGCCCTGGCAGAGTATAAGATAGCTGTCAGGCTAGATCCAAAGGACCCGCTGTTCAAGCGCAACGTAAAATCGCTGGAAGAGGGAGACGGCACATCTCCGCCTTAGAATAAGTCTGTTCTTGTGGGGTGCACGCCTGATGATCGCTCACATTGCATAGGGTGTTCGCTTTAGTTTATTTTAGGAAGTCCTATGATAATCCGCCTTGGTAGCTACAGTGTCTCGTCTTTCTGATGCTTCAAGTTTCTTCTAATCCCTTTCTTGAAATCGAGCACATTGAGGGCCTTCCACTGCAAAGCTGGATGACGGGCTATTCTGTCGATCAAAACTGAGTCGTCAGTAAGCAGTTGGGGCACTATTTCACCGTCGCCGTTGAGTTTATCGATGAAGGCGAGTTCTTTTTCTGTCAGAGGCAGAACAACCGAAAGGGCTTCTCTGCATTCATATGCCATTCGGTTCGCCCAGTCTGCCGGCTTTAACGCTGCCAATTCAGGCGTGTCCTGTCGAAGGAGCGGAGCAAGATATGATTTCATGTCTCCCGCTGTCAGATTGACATCATTGATTTTTACTGTACGCCAATCCTTAGCGTTGAAGCCGCCGTACACGGTGAATGCGATGCGAAGCTTTTCAGGATCAAGGGGCTCGCCAGGCAATCCGTCGCACAGAATTCGGTGGGCATCGTACAGATCGCGACTCGTCTGGCGCGAGAGGAGGGCAGCCAGCTTCCCCGCGACAAGCTCGTGTCGGTCCATCACGAGGATATCTCGAACGTGGATGGAGCCAATTATTCGAGAATCCGTCAAGTTCGGTCCCCACAACGGCACTCTCGTGATGAAGTTCATATCAATCTTCAGATTGCCGCCGCCGCCGAGGGCGCTTTCGTATCGCAGGTCGAACGCCGTTCCCGCATGCTCAGCACGCTCGTTCCGGACGGTCAGCCCTTCTCGGCGGCAGATTGCCCTGACCGCGTTAAGAATCTGCGGACGATCTTCCAGCATCGCCTCTCGGTTATCGCTCCCAATATAGTTGAGGTCGATGTCGACGGACAGACGAGGGACGTCAAAAAGGAAGAGGTTAATCGCCGTACCCCCTTTAAGCGCAAGGTTTCCCGTCGTTATCGGGTGTCGGTTGAGCGCGTCAAGTACGGCGAGAAGGTTTAACGCCTTTTCCAGTATTACGGGGGAAAAGCCCGTAGATTCGGCTTCCGATGTCAGGCGTTCTTTTGAAATGGTCATGCTGCTTCCTCTTTTCCCAGGTTAGTGACAGCCACCGGGACTATCAGGTTCCATTCGGGAAGAAACTGTGGTTCGTCGATGTACCGGTCGACATAGCGGGCCTGATGCGGCCGATGTTGCCGTAGGCGCTCTGTCCCGTCGGGATTGATTAGCAGATTGTCGGCATTCATTTCCAAGAACCACCCCACCTTCGCCGCGAGGGTGTCATTACACATGGCGATGGCGATGTCGGCGACCAGGGCTGAGTCCAGATGCCCAGCGTCCTGAAAGGATCGCCACACTTCTTCCCAGCCTCCAGCAAGATCAGGGCGGTCAAGGCAGTCGACGAGAGTCCTTTCAAAGCCTGTCACACGGACGGGCAGACTTGCGCGTTCGCGTGTTTCGACTCCTACGTTCTCTTGTCCTGATCGGCGAAGTGCGGTTGACGTCCGAATGGCCTTATACTCCGTTCCTTGGAACATCACATTTCGAACGAAGCGCTTGGAAGATAGGACAGTGTGTACGCTGTAGAGCGACTGGGCAATTCCATGGAACTCAAGAGCGGTGTGGTAGGCGAGAGCAGCGTCGTCCGTCAAGCGGGACGCGACAAGGAGCGGGTCGACCGGAAACGTGTCTGCCGAGCCGCCGGACGGAATGGTCGCGTAGAGCCCTCGCCGGATGCGGACTATCCGTCCGCGCTTAATATGATAAGCGAGAAGGGCCTCCCGAGTCTGCTGGTTATCACGGTCTTGGGAGTGCAGGTAGACATCGATCTCCTCGACCGTAAACACCATGTTCTTCGCAAAAAATGTATCGAGCTTCATAGATTTACTTGCTTATAGACATCAATACTTGTAAAATTATTACAAGTATTGATGTCTTTTGTCAAGTAAATATTTTTTATCGCCAAAATTAAGGAAGTAGTTATTGCTTCTTGCACTATTCCTTTACCGGCACCTCTTTGGATTTAGATCATCCGTTTCAGATACTGTTTGTCTCACACGTTCCTGATCAATCTCATATTATAATTGCCTGCCTCTTGACCAATGAGAAAGTTAGGGGGTAATATGTTTCGGCCGCTCTGCTTTAGTGGCGATGTTTGGGAGTATAGCACAGTTGGTAGTGCGTCGGTCTCCAAAACCGAAGGTCCCGGGTTCGAGTCCTGGTGCTCCCGTTACTGCTTTTGAAGGGACGGGCATCTGATTATAGATGCTATTTTGAAATGTCGCTATCCAGCTTAGCCTTCGAAGAGCTTGTTCGTTATGCCTTAGCCGAAGACATTGGTGCCGGCGATATTACCACCAACGCTACTGTTCAGCCGGGTACTGCCGCTCAGGCCATTCTTCTTGCAAAATCTCCGTTGGTTCTCTGCGGTATTGATGTGGCTAAGGCTGCATTTCGTATAGTTGATCCCACTGTAAAGTTTGACAATTTTCTTGCGGACGGCGCTGTGCTCGGTGGCAGCAAAGAACGTATCGGCGTTATTCGTGGTTCTGCGTCGGCAATACTGACTGGCGAACGGGTTGCGCTTAATTTTCTCCAGCGGTTGTCAGGTGTCGCGGCAGTTACTGCTGCCTTTGTCAAAGCAGTTTCAGGCACCAAAGCACGTATAGTCGACACCCGTAAAACAACACCAGGATTACGTGTGCTTGAAAAATATGCCGTGCGAACTGGCGGAGGCTCAAACCATCGCTTTGGACTTGCCGATGGTGTCTTAATCAAGGACAATCATATTGTCGCTGCAGGGGGAATTACCTCGGCAGTGACGCGGGCGCGGGAACTTGCGCCGCATACCCTTCGTATTGAAGTTGAAGTAAAGAGTTTGTCGCAGATTGACGAAGCATTAGGCGCTGGTGCGGATATTATTTTATTGGACAACATGAATCTGAGTGAGCTTAAACGTGCTGTGGAGCTCATTGCCGGCAGGGCTTTAGCAGAGGCCTCAGGGGGTGTCACATTGACAAGTGTCAGGGCAATTGCCGAATGTGGAGTGGATATTATTAGTGTCGGCGCTTTGACCCACTCGGCGCCTGCTGCGGATATCAGCCTGGACTTTATCGCGGAGAATAATTGTTGATCGGCGCAACGCGCTTTGATTTCGAGGCAATTCCCTCGACAAATGACGCTGCGCGCGCCGCGGTAGGGCAGGGCGCTGCAGATGGCGCAATATTTGTT
>Ga0224527_1001594_pt1 | contig 10970 bp, 14 predicted proteins | sample CBST0metaG_FD_179882 | JGI IMG/M metagenome (GOLD analysis project Ga0224527, IMG submission 179882) | Peat soil microbial communities from Stordalen Mire, Sweden - C.B.S.T0 | ecosystem: Environmental > Terrestrial > Soil > Wetlands > Peat | place: Sweden: Norrbotten County, Stordalen Mire... | reverse complement strand
TCACCGTTTTCAGGCTTCCCACCAACGTGCGTAACGTATCTTGTGGCGTATCCCCCTCAATACCCATCGACTTAAGATCTTCCGGTGACAAATCAGCCAGCACATTCCCCGCTTTGGTCTGTGTCCTGGTCTGTTGACTCGCCGGCGTACAGGCTTTTATGCCAATCAGCACCGCCCCCAGCAAGGCCAGCGGCGCCAGGAACTTGACCAGGATGTTGGATTTCATCTTCATTTTCGCGTCCTCGGCGTCTTGTGCGAGGTTTCGGTGAACGTCGCGGGTTCGGATACAAAAGCGCCGTCGGGGCGGCCTTGCGTGACCAGATACAACACAGTGGTGTCTTCCGGCGTGCCGGCATTACCCAGCCAGCGATGCTGAAAGGTGGCGGCAACGAATTGCCCTTGCAACAGACGGGGATCGAGAATGACTTTCGCCGCCGACAGATTGCGCACCTGCAGCGCGATAACACAAAAGTCGTTCAGGCTCCAGCCGGCCAACGGGCTGACCGTCACCGGTTCAGAGGGGTAAAGCGTCGTGATGCGTGCGGGCAGTTTGAGCGCGATAGTCGTGATGCCCGGCACAGGCTCTACCGTGCGCAAGGGGCCATAAAGACTCTGGGCGGCATACCGCGTCAGCACCACCGGCAGCGGCGCAGTCAATTTTGCCGGCGGGCGGCGTGCCGATGCCGTATCATTATTGGCGTCGGAGGTTTGAGCCGTACCGCCATCACTGCCGCTGACGTGGGTTTTATTACTGGCGCTCGCAGAGGAGACTTCCCCTTCGTAGACCACTTGCACGGGCTCTAGCTGTGTTTTACCCGCTGCGGCGCTGACGTCGAGCAGGATAATCTCGCCGTTCTCTTTGTTCTGCAGTTGCAACCGGGTGACCGGAAATGGCGCACTGGCATCCAGATACACCGCACCGCCGCTGCTTTGTACCCGTAATTTATCGTTTAATGCCGGCGGAAAACCGACCCGGACATTTTTATCGACAAAGACAATGCGTTCCTGACCGACATTCAGCGGCACCTGTAACGGAATGCGCTCCCATTTCATCAACTCAACCGCCCGGGCCGGCCCACACAGCAGTATTATTACAATCCCGAGCACCATCACGACGAAAAAAAAATAGAGTATAAAATCCAAAAACCAGGCAACAAATTTCAAAAAACGGATTGTCCGGGTGAGTTCGGGGTTTTCCGCATCCGGTCCAGAAATTCGTTTTATCATTGGAATATCCCCGTTTTTTTGACTTCCGGCGGTGCTAAAACCGCTTCCAGGCGCTGCGGCACGCCGGCATAACAATCGAGCGCCAGACCGAAGGGATTACGTTCCGGATCGCCCTCCCAGCGCACCACTTTGATGGGATAGCGCACCATGGCGCGTTTGACCGATTCCGTGTGGTAATACTCATCCGCCACCAAATCCAGCCGGGCCACCCATTCGTCATCCGAAATGATGTCCACGCTCTTGCTGCTGTATCCCCGTTTGGGGATCTCATACACCACACGAACGCGGTCTTTCAGTTCGCCGTTGTTGGTGCGATATTCCGCGTCTTTATTCAGGAAATCCTGACAGGACGGCGTCAGATAGGGACTCATCTGGGCTATCTTGGCCGGATAATCCACTTCGCCGTTTTTTGGCCAGGCATTGAGTTGCTGGAAAATATAAAAAGCGAAACTGTAAACCGTTGATGGCGGCACTTTCCACCATTCGCGGGTACTGCCTGACCGTAAATCCGGCGGATTATGGATAGTCAAATGACGTGGCGCCTGCATCCAGCCGAACAGGGTCAGGACCAGCAAGAACAGCAGACCGCCACAAGTGGCGCGCAGCGTGAAGATATGATTATCGCGGGCGCTGACTGCATTGCGAAACCGGCTCATGCTGCTCCTCCCGGTCTGATGGGATGTGAGCGTTTAAGCTCCCACACACGACTGATGAGGATAAGGCCGCGAGCCAGCCCTACCCGGGCCAGCAGTTCTTCCAAGCGCCGCCAAAGGTAATTCTCCGGTTTGCCGCGTTTGAAACTGCTGATCCACTTGCCGCCGATAAACACACTCAGTAGCGGCATAATCAACATGCAGGTGGGAAAAGCGATCCAACCGACCGAAGGCATAAACGCCAGTGGAATACCGCACGGGATACCTAACAATGCGCCGGCAACAGCGGCGAGTCCCAGCTCGCCGGTGGTAAATCCCCGATACACGACAGGGGGAACATTGAGACGGTCGGGAAGGAATTCGATCACGGCCATACCTTCTCCTTAGAAAATATTCAATGCTTTGTTGGCCAACCAGATAATCAGTACGATCAGCACGGCACCGACAATCACGAAGGTCACGAAATGGCCCCATTTCGCTTTGCCTTCCCGGACATCATGGAATGATGACAGTGCGGCCATCGCCACGACCAGAAAAGCCACGGCGGCGAGTAATAACCCAGCCAGTGAAAAACCGTCTTTGATATACCCCTTAACCGTATCCATCGTTCCACCACTGCCCCCGCTGGACGGTTGTTCAATGGCGGGCAGATCAGCCCAGGCACAGCCGGCATAGATAAAGCCCAGCAAAGCCCAGCGGTAAAACCGACGGATGGCATTAAACACATTCATAGAGAGTCCTTTTGAAAATCAGTGTGCATAGAAGAACAGGGACATAAGGATGAGCACGACAAGACGGATGGTGGTTTCAGCCAGCTTATCCATTCGAACCGTTTTGTTTTTCACGCCCTGATAGGCCTGCAGCAGCGACCAGGCGGCAAAAAGAAACAGGAAACCGAACAGGCAACCGAGAATGAGCAGATTAAGGTCGGACGGGGCCGCGCTGCCGCCCGTACCGGCATTCCAGGCTGTTTGCTGGGCGCTGGTCATGGCCATCAGTACCCCTCCTCTCGATACTGCCCCGTCACCGACATCGGAATACTGGGCTGTGCGCGGGACGGCTCCAGATAGTGTTCAATACCTTGTTTCATGGTGGTGATATCGTGCGAAGCACTGAGATAATCGAAATAGAAACGGGCATCCTGGCCGTTTTGGTTAGCCACCACGCGGGCACGGTCGAGACCGGCCTGAACCTGGTCGAGTTGGCGCATGACCAGAGCGAGTTCATCTTTTTCGGATGCTTGGGCCAACGTACTGATGGTCATCAGTAGCAGTACGCAGAGTCCGGGGGATAGGCGCATGACGCTCTCCTGTCGTTTTGTTACGGTGCGTGGAAAGACTGACGCAACCGGGCAAGGAGAGCAGTAGGAAACTGTTTATAGCGAGGTGAAAATTAATGGGTGGGAAATGACAAACAAGATGATAGAATTCAAACTATAAGCAATTGGACTAATGAAAGTATTGAACACAATCAGCGATATTGGTTATGAAAACCAGTTGCTAATATGTGTATGTAGACCTACAGAATAAAACTTTATTTTATCAAAAGATAATTTTTAAGGTTATATTTATCACCAAACGAAAATAAATTAAAAATTTCAGGCCGAGAATATCAGTTCATGGGGAATTTTAGATACCGCATAAAATAAGAATGACTTCTGCGTATCGCCTACCTGTTTCGATTAGACAATCATTATTACTAAAATTTATCTACGAAAAATATTCATGGCATACAATCTATTGATTGAAGCCATGAATTAATCGATAATTTTAATTTTTAATTACTTCGGCATAGCAAATTGGCTGACGAGGATGCGTGGAAGAAAATTTTGTTTCTGAGATGTCTTTTCACACTTAAGTTCTTCAAAGCCCCATTTCCCTCCACGATTAGAGAAATACACGGTATATTTATCAGAATTGAAGCCAAAATAGCGTTCTGTCGGTTCGCTTATTACTGTCGCCCCACATGTAGCTTTTTCATGCCATTCAAATTTTGTTGTAAAATCTAGGACATGTACAATTATATTTACATTCCACTGATTCATACCAAGCATCAAAAATGTGGTAACACAGAGAAAACTTAAAGCAACAGTTTTTTCAAAAAAATCGACCTTAACCGAATTCAAAACATTTAAAGAAATACAATAGGTAACAAATTGAAAAATCATAAAGTAATACATGGAAAAAAATGTAAGTTTCCATCCCAATTCAACAAGTGGAGACTGATCAATTTCCAAATTGCTGAGCTTTAGAAACCAACTGGCTGAAAAACTACTAAAAACCGCATATGAAAATGACGTTGCTCCCAAAATGATCCACCTAGTATTCTTTACCTTTTGGTTCCCACTTTGTTCAAGATAGTAAATAGTCAATAAAAAACTAATAATTATCAAGAGAACGAATGTTAATATAAGATATTTTCCTGGCAACGCGAAACCCATATTTGCCAAAAAAAAACCAGATGAAAATACAAACCAAGCTAAAAACGTAATAATAATCGCAATTTTTTTAAATAAACTATTTTTATTGCAAATTATATTAAGCCTTATAGAATCACAAATCCTCCTCTTATCGAAAACTAGCGCACCGATCAACATAGCCGTCAAAACCAAAACAATCAGCCATTTTAGATGGTATGCTTTGTTAATCAAAAAACCATTTCCCACCCAAAAAAAACCGAAAAATATTTCTGAAACTCTATTTTTTATTTTGTCATAATTCATAGCAATTGGCCCATAACTGTTTAATAATATGCGTAGGCATATCGCTCAAAGATCAACCCTTTAAATAGTGAGTTCTGTAGCATTTTCTTCCCAGGCTTTCTGATGCTAATCGGCCTATCAATAAAAATTTGACCATAATTGAAATTCCTTATGCTGAATCAGCGTGTAATTAGCTAGTACTTGGTACTGAATTTCATTGCTACGAATGATAAAAGAATATCTTTTTTACGATAAACTTTCACAATCCGCAAGGATTTAATTATTCCGAGGCTAATTTAATGTAATTGTTAAACATATGATAAGTACATATTAGCGGAATTATGTATTCATTAGCTTCTTTTCAACATTTTCTTCATAGACAAAACATTTCTCATAAAAAAATCTGAAATAATAACTTTTGAAGTGCTCTCAAGAATCTGAATAACAACAGTCAATACTACACCTGCATCGATACTAAATAACTTCGCATAATAGCGCTGCACTTGCGTCAGTGACATCCTGCCAGCCTCGTCTGTGGAAGTGAAAGGTGAAGCATCAATACGCGAAGCTATTTAGAGAATGCGACAGAGAATGTGACAGAGAATGTGACAGAGAATGTGACAGAGAATGTGACAGAGAATGTGACAGAGAATGTGACAGAGAATGTGACAGAGAATGTGACAGAGAATGTGACAGAGAATGTGACAGAGAATTCGGCCAACTTTCCTAAGTATATAGCAATTATTATACTTCTTTGTTATCCATAAATGCCTTACTCCTGAATTATTTCAACTTTTCAAAACCATATAAATCCACAAAGCAACAAACAATTTTAAGCTAGAATTTTATTGATGTATTTATCGTAAGATATAATTCTTTAATTTTGTTTAAATGTATTTCTGTATTTTTAGCCAAAAGTTTAAACATATCTTTCGAACACTTAGACCTTAAATCTTTATTTTCTGGTCCTGCGAGTTGTTCGAGTTGTTTAGAAAAATCAGGATGATTGTGGATTCCGGCCATAAAAATCTCTATTGCTTTCCCAAGAAAAAGAAACTGATCATTAAGCAAAATTAGAGCCATCACCCCCTCAGACGAACCAACCTCATATAGAGGTATTCCACTCAGTGCTCTAGTTATGCCAGTGATTACAGATCTATCATATACATTATACAATTCAGAATTAGGCAAATGATTTTCAAAATCTGAATTCAAAATCATTGACCTGTATATTTCTGCGCGTTGATATACTGCTTCTACAATTGCAAGAATTGACCTGCGTTTCGAATCAAGCGCTACCGTTTCTTGTCGATCGCTAATCCAAATAGCAGCAAAAATTGCCATGACGGAACCGAATGCCTGTATCCAACTTGCCACTTCGGAACTTGAGCTAGGAACGTATTTTTTTATGAATAGGCAAAATATTATAAAAAACGCAATCACAATCCACAACAGAGGGTTTCTAGAAAAGAATTTTATAAGATATTTAAAAAAAATATTTATCTTCATAATGCTCCTAAGGTTACCGATAAAATAAGTATCCAGTCGAATCACTTCAGTCGGGCCATACATGGTTAATCTAAACTCCCATATCAACTATCAGTTTCACCTCTTTCCGTAAAGTTTCAAGGATAATCAGATGCTACCTCCCATTCATAAATATTTTTTAAACGCCCCCGTCACAATGGACAACACCACGCCCAGCATCACCGCTGCCGGCAGCAGCAGCAAATTGGGCCATACCGCCGTCGGCCAGGCCAGATAAAGCATGCAAGGACCGTACATCGCGGGTTTAACGTAAAGTTTGGCATGGTGGTAGACAAAGCTGGACTCATAGCCAGCACCATAACGGCGCAGATCCCTGCGTACTAGGCCATCCACAATGCCAGTGATGCTTACCATAATAAACAACGGGACCGACAACACCAAAATTGCCACCCGGATGGTAAAAATCACCGTAACGTAAACAGCTGCCTGCAAATAATCCCAGAGCGTCACCGCCAGCCAACCCCCGGCCTGATTGAGCAGTTGGTCGGCATTCACAGGACTCCGCGTCTGCCGGGCGGCGTTCAACCAGCTGATAAAACCGCTGTCCACAAAAAACCATTGATAAGCTCTGCTTATCCAGCCAGTGATAATCGTGACCGGTGCCGACATCAGCAAACTGCGGGTAAAACCTTGAGAAAGATAATCGCTTTCAGTCAGCATCACCTGCCGGCTGTGTTCCGCGCCTTCATGGACCCATAAAAAGGTCATGCCGACAAATTCAATCAACAAACTGACCAGCAGTGAGGCCAGCAGAATACCGATAATCTTCCACGGCAAGTGCCAGATCAGCGAAAGAAACAGGCCTGGTTTTTTTGGTGGCGTGGTGGGGTTTTGCCGGGGTTGACTATTTTCCTCTGCCATTATGCGCTCGCCTCCTCTTCTTGGTGGGAAGAAGCCGCCAGCGCATCAGAGGGCAGCGCGCTGCCGGACCACCAGGTTTCACCGGTGCGGTAACTTTGCTGCATATACTCCGCTATCCGGCTGATGCTTTTCGGCATTAGCGTGTCATTGCCGCTCGCCGGCAAGGGCATACGGACTTTCCACAACCGGCCACCTTCAAGCAGGGCAAACGCCTGGCCTTTCGGCAGATTGATGACGTCTGCCGGGGTGATCATCGGCATCCGGGCCTGGCTGACCTGATCCTGGACGTTACTGTTGAAATCGACACCTTCCCCTGGACGGGAGATATCGGTCACGCCGGACGTCAGCGTTTTGTGATAAATGTCCACTTCAGGCAATTGATTGGTCAGCAGCTCGGCCGTGCTGTTCTCACGCACCCGCAGCATGATAAGTGAGTTGAAGTTACCCACCACCTGGTTGGCTTTCGCGCGGCTGCCAACCCGTGCCTCGATGTCAGAAAGCGTCTGGGTATAGGCAGTGACCTGGATTCCGGCGCCGCCGCCTTTGTTGATCAAGGGGATAAATTCATCGCCCATCAGCTCATTAAATTCATCGCAATGCAGGTTGATGGGCACCTTTTTCTGCTGGCCGCCGGTTTCATCGTTGATACCGAATTTATAGATATGCCCGGCAACGGAGACCAAATCGGCAAACATGCTATTGCCCACCGCCGACGCCACTTCCGCATCGGACAGCGCATCGAGGCCCACATAGACTATGCCTTTTTTTCGTATCACTTCCTGCCAGTCAAAGATAGGTCGGGCATCATTCATATCATTGTAATCGGGCGCCAACAGCGCCGCCGTTTTACCGGTGGTCAACTTTTCCAGCAGCGGCAACAACGAGGCCACTATTTTATCAAAATAGGTTCGGTCATAACGCACGGCACTGCGAAGGCCATCCAGCACCGGGTCCCACAGTTTTTTCCCTTCATCGCTGCTCAGCGCTGTCTCAATGGCCCAGACCTTCATGGCATTGGCCTGGCCTTGCATATTGCGAGGCAGATCCTTTTCTTTAAGCAAACCGCCGGAAAGCATGTTTTCAACACTGGCCCAAAGTTGGGGCGCCCGAGTCGTCAGTAAGTTCTCGACATAGGTTTCATAGAGTTCGCCGATATTAGTGACATAACGGAGTATCAGGCTGTAATCGGGACGCTGGCCAAGGGCAACCAGCGCTCGGGTGATGATATTGACAAAACGCCAGGCAAACTCGCGAAACGCCGCAGAATTGCCCTCCCCTGATAATTGACCGGCCACGCGTGAGGCGACTTCGGAGATACGGCTGAATCGGCCAATGGCGTTATAACGGGCACTGACATCAGGCCAACCGAGGTGGAAAACATAAAACTCATTTTCCCGCCCGGCACGCCGCGCTTCGACCCACATCCGCTTCAGCAGGTCCGCGTCACCCTTGGGGTCGAACATCACGGTAACGTCCCCGCGACGGATATCCTGAGTCACCAGCAACTCCGCCAGGCGAGTTTTACCTACGCGGGTCGTGCCAATCACCAGGGTATGTCCCACACGCTCACCCAGGTCATACAGGACGTCCCCTTCATCCGGCTCCACGCCGTGATAGATGGGACTGCCCCCAACTGGCGGCAACGGCCGCGCTGGATTGAAAATCGTATCGGACTGCGTCAACCGGCATAACCAGGGCAAATGATATTCCCATCGTCTTTCCAGGCCGCGAGCTACCCGGTAAAGTACCGGCGGCTGAACATAGGGTTCACTCTCGGGACGCCGGGCTTCCAAGAGGCGCTGGGTATGTTTTTGCGTCCATTGAAATCCGCGTCCCAGGAACAGATAACGATGGCTGACGGGGATCTGGCTGCTGGTCATTTCATAGCGAGGCAGCCGGCGAATATTACGGCGATAACGCAGAATACGCAGCCCGTGACGGGTACGGCTCAACGCCAGAAGACCAAAGCCCGCCGCCGTCACCCAACTGACTGAAGGCGCCAGCGCCACTGCCCAGGGGGCGGTCAGGCAAACATACATCGCGCTCCAGGCCGTACCTGCCGTATAGAGCTCAACGGCAGGCCTCAGCAAGGATTCCATCACGTAACGATCACTCATGACCTATCCCCCGGGCGCAGCCTCTTTTACCCATACTGACTAAACCAGCATGCCAGTCCGCATGGCCGGCCAAGAGCTTCAGCAATCGATTACCGCTCAAGACTTCAACGTTAGGGCACGCCTGGAGTACCCGCCGGCTGGTCTGCATCGTGCGCCCGGTATGGATAAAAAATCCCATGCAGTTTTGCTGTCTGACCAGGTCTCCAAAGTCCTGAAGATGCTGGGCTGATATGGCGCGCCCATAACGTTTTGCCTGCAACAGGTACCGCTGGCCATCAATCCACACCTGACCATCCAAGCCGCCGTCGCCGCTGTAACGGGCATTGCGCCGAACCCGATACCCCCGGCGCTCAAAGGCCGTCAGCAGGAGTTCCTCAAATACATACGGATTGATTTTCCTTAAGTAAATCAAGCGTTGTGCATCGCCCGCCAGTACCGGTAACCGAGCCAGGACCCGGGCCGCCTTTGCCCGGTAGCGATGGTGACGGCGTTCACTAAATGAGTCGGCTCCCTGGCTCAAACCGAGCAGAACCAGCACGAAAAGCAGTGCCGACACGCCGAGCAACCAAAGGTGGGTGGTCGGCAAATTTGGGATAGTCGGGATCATTATTGAACAATCCCGCTGTCAGTCAGCAGCAGAGGGTAATGCGTCAGTTGCAGGCGGCGGGCAAGGTCGCTGCCAGACGCCGGCGCCATGGCCACCTTCGGCAACAGCGCTTTCAGACGTTGCAAACCTTGCACATTCTCCACATTGACCACAAAACCCATGGCGTTCAGCCGTTGCAAATCGCCGGCGCGTTGGATGAGCCATTGCCGCGATAGGTCATCATCACCCACAATGAAAACCGGCTGCATGCCGGGAAGCTTCAGTGATCGGGCATTGACGCGCCCGGGCGTCAGCTCCGGCGTTCTGACCGGTAACGCTGAAGCCACTGAGATGCTGGTTGGCGCAGATGACGGCGACAGGGACTCCGGCGGCGTAAACTCGCCGGATTCGGCGTTGATGGCATCAAAGAAAGGTGCCGTCGATTCTCCACCGAGGTCCCCCACCACCGTCAGCGCCGCATCACTGGGGGAAACGGTCAGAAATAACGTAGTCACAAGAAAAGCGAGGCGGCAGAATTTTATGCAGGGTTTCATTTAGGCTCGATCCAGGTGAGTTGATTACTGGCAAGCATGACCGCACCGGAACGTTGGGTCTGGCGGGTGAGCGTGCCGGATTCAGAAGAAAGAGTGGCGAGGTTACGGCGCACAATGGCGATATAAATAGCGGCCGCTTGCCCACCGGCCGGATGGTGATAACAGCCGGCCGCTTGTATCCAACTGCCTGAGTTCGCTTCGTAACACGATCGCAGAATGCGCGCAGCGACATGCAAATTGGCATAGGGCTCAAAAGCGGCGTAAAAAGACGGGAAAAGCTGGCCATTCCAGCCCAGGTTTACCTGAGCGATGCCCACATCAATATGCTTGAGCGGAACCCTGCGGACAAACTGCAGTAGCGCTTGCCAGGCCTGTTCCCGCGTGGCGTAACGATACCCTTTGCCGGCGACGTTGAGTGTCCAGGGCCAGGGTCGAATTCCGGCCGGCAGACGTTTGGAGCTTTCGGTCAATGCCAGTGAGTACAATGACTCTGCCGGCACATTCTCCTCATAGGCAATTTGCCGGTAAGCCGGAGGAACGACCTGCAGGGGCCCTGTGGGCGCCGCCAGGGACAACTGACTGCAGCCAAGTGCCGCCAACAGCAGAAACCCCGAGATTAGAATGCCGCGATTTGCCATCCGTTTTCTCCTTGTTGGAGGATAACCGGCATTTGCCCCTGACCGTACTGCAGCCACAGGCCGCTATCGTGGTTCAAGGTTATCT
>Ga0224527_1001592_pt1 | contig 10989 bp, 10 predicted proteins | sample CBST0metaG_FD_179882 | JGI IMG/M metagenome (GOLD analysis project Ga0224527, IMG submission 179882) | Peat soil microbial communities from Stordalen Mire, Sweden - C.B.S.T0 | ecosystem: Environmental > Terrestrial > Soil > Wetlands > Peat | place: Sweden: Norrbotten County, Stordalen Mire... | reverse complement strand
GTCGTTCCTGCGGAACTCAAAAGTGCCTTGGCTTGCATGAGACGAGCAATTTCGGCATCGATCGCGAAAAGAATGGATTTCGTCATGGTGCGGTCAGCACCTCCCCAAGCAGGATAAGCGATGGATCGACTGGTTGGCACCTAACCTTGGCATACGGTGTCATCTGGTGCTTCGCATTGTCGCCAGTCATTTCAATAAACCCGACAGAAAGGAGGCCCGATGGCCAGGAGTGTCGCGAAACTTAAGATGGGCTTCTACCCGCTCCCAGTGAGCGAAGGTGCCAAACTTCGTCGGCTTCTCAGCTACACAGAACCGGCATCGGTGGTCGATCCCTGCGTGGGGCAAGGCGTGGCTCTCAACCTGATCACCCAAGGCACCGACGTGCGCCGTTACGGTGTGGAACTCGATGCCGAGCGGGCACTAGCCGCAAGCGCCACTGGGATCGAGACGATCCAGGGAAATACGTTTGACGCAATTGCCAAGCCGGAATCCTTTTCGCTGTTGTACCTCAATCCGCCCTACGATTCCGAGATCGGATCAATTGGCAACAGCCGCATGGAGCGCCTGTTTCTCGAACACACCTTCCGCTGGCTGGCGATGGAGGGTGTACTGGTGTTGGTCGTTCCGTTCGAGCGGTTGCATGAGTGCGCCGGGGTACTCAGTTCACACTTCGCCCGGCTGAACATCTTTCGCATGACTGACGAAGAATCGGTCCGCTTTCGGCAGATCGCTGTTCTGGGAGTGCGCCGGAATGTGCGGGGCACGGCGGTCGAGGAGTCTCGCCGGCAGCTTCAGCGCATCAGCCCCTATGGAAGTTTTCAGGCGTTGCCGGAGTTGGCGCCGGGTGCGTGTGAACCGTATACCGCGCCTCCAACAGGAGAGGCCGCGCTGAGTTACCGTGGGTTGCCGTATGACTTGCTGGAAGACTTGTTGCCGCTGTCGGGCGCATGGAAGCAGACGTTGCCGTTTCTGATGCCGCGCGAGGACGTGGCCACGGGGCGTCCGATCACGCCGCTACATGGAGGCCATGTAGGACTGCTCTGCACGGCAGGCCTGTTGAATGGCGTCTTCGGCCAGAATGAAGACCGGCACATCGCTCGATGGAGGTCGGTCAAGCATGTGACCACATTCGTCGAAGAGGACGGCGATGAGCAGATCATCCATCACCGCGAACGGTGGGCGAACGAGTTGCGATTGGTCTATGCCGATGGCAGAACCCTAAAGCTTACCGAGACGCCGACAAAGCAGGAAGGAGAGGACGATGCAGAATGCGCACCTGAGGCTCGGGTTGCTTGAGTATCACCGCATGACAGAGAAGACCTCAACGCGGATACGGCTGCGGGTGGACCGCTACGTAGGAGAAGACGAACAGGCGCACCTCATCAGCGTTTTCGGCAACGACTCCGACGTGGGCGCGATCACCGCGGCGGTTCATGAGAAGGCCACGTTCACGCTGACCTTCCCGGACGGTGAAGTGAAGGAGGTTTCGCTCGGCGAGCACGCCTCCTGCTACAAGGGAGCCGTGAGCTTGCAGGACCGTAAGCATCCCGTGCGGCACTTGGTAGCTGTTTCGGAACAACTGTACACCAACGGAGGCGTTGGGCGGACGATTCTGCTCGGATACCAGCGCGATCAGGCCTGGGCTACGCTGGTGAGCTTTCTCGGAATCCCTGCTGAACCGTCGTGGGCCGAGCACGTTCTCGGCGGCGTCGAGGCGGAAGAGCGCATCAAGCCGCTCGACGGCATTGGCTGCCAACCGGTGCTGATCTCGGCAACAACGGAAGAAGTACTTGAGTGGATCGGGAATGGCTTGCGGTCCCGTGTTCTGATTTTTCCAGAGAGAAATGGACCGATAGCTTGGCCTCGATTCACCTCGTCGACGCTGCTGTTTCCGGACCTTTCGACTGCGGGATTGGCAGGCACTGGTCTGCCTGTTTCCTGATAGTCTGCTCCTTAACTGCAAGAGGTCTGAATTTCGCCGACAACAGCCCAGAGCCGCTCCCTGAGCGATGCAGCGATCAAACATCCATCAATAATCCCTCCCGGCGACAACGTTTACCGCTACCGATCCGGCCTTTGGCAAGTAAACCACGTTGGATGAGAGCATTGGCCTGTGGACACCAGTCAAGAGGTCAGAGTCATCACGCAGGCCAAAACGTCGGTGCTCTGCCATGATCCATCGAAGGAAAGCCGCTAGGAGGCGTAGTCTTATCCAATATGAGAGGAGCAATGGCAGAATATGGCAACGCCGATTTGGCGCAGCAGCGATTGGGACTGAGCCCGTCTGTCGGCCAGAAGATAGCTGCGATCATTACATTTTCTGGCGCCATCGAATACTATCTGGAGCGGGCTCTGTGGAAACTTATGAAGATTGATCCGAAAGGAATCAAGCCAGACACTGACGCAAAAATGATCTCTGATTTGATTGCTATGCTGGAAAAATTCGCAGCAAGCATGGCCCTCGGAGATGAACGGCTGTTGCTTGAGGAATGGTGTACTGCAGCACGCTCGGGGTTCATTATCAGGAACAATATAGTGCATGGTCTTCCGATAAGACCGGGCGAGACGCTTGCTTACATGCGGAATCTAAAATGGCATGGTGAGATCCGCAAACGGGAGTTTGGCGACTTGTGGGCGGAGGAAGGCACGCTTGATCTCGTCCGAGAAGCGATGGCAGTACTGCTGCGCATCATTCATCAGCTCACCGGAGACAATGTTTCGCTGAAAGATATTGGAAGCCCTCTGGCCCTGAAGGCACTCGTGATGGCGCGCTCGGTGCTGGGCGAATTTGCCAGTCAGAATTACAATCCCAGCTACGAGAAATACTAAGCGAAAGACTGATATTCTGCGGGGCTGGTCGACTTTGCACGAACCTTGAATAGATGAATGTCGCAGTTGCTCAGCTCTCACGGCAACTCAAGCGGGGAATATACATGGAGTGCTTTCATATTGACGAGAGTGGTTACACTGGGTTCGATCTGCTCAACCCAGAGCAGCGCTTTCAAGGTGCAACTGCAGTGGACATCAGTGACGACGAAGCAACAGGGCTGATTCAAGAGTATTTCCCTAAGCTACAAGCATCGGAACTCAAGTACCACGCGCTGGCACGACGACCTGGCTATCGAAAACCACTAATGGATTTGCAGCGCGCGCTGCTGTCTCAGCACAAATGCGTAACCTACGTCTGCGACAAGCGATTCCTGCTGTCACTTATGTTCCTGGAATATGCGGCAGAGCCGTACTACTACGCGCGCTCTGTGGATTTCTACAAGGACGGACTGAACTACTCCTTAGCTTCGCTGCTATATAAGGCCGGCCCAACCTTGCTCGGCAAGTCGGAATTCGAGGATCTGCTTGTGGCCTTCCAACGGGCGGTCAAAGAGAAGACCCCACAGGCCTTGGGTGCGATGGTAAGGGTGGTGAGGAAGCTCAAATGGCGCGAACTACCTGAAGCGTTGGGGCCACTCGTATTGGGAGCTCCCGAATGCCTGTCCGCGATTGCCAACCCGAGTGTTTCGACTGATGCAGCGATGGTTGTACTCCAATCTCTGATCTCCAGGATGGAGGCTATGGCTGCAGGACCGTACCGTGTCGAGCACGACCAGTCGAAGAACCTGCGTACGTACCACGAGCTGCTGCAGCGCTATATAGATCATCAGGATGAAGTCGAATTTAGGGTGACGCAGATCGCGGCGATGCGCTTTCCGCTCAAGCTGTCTTCTGTAACCCAGATTGACTCAAAGACTAGCGCAGCTGTCCAGATCGCTGATGTCATGATTGGTGCTGCCATCGAGGCCGTCAACGGACTCACTGGTCAACGCACGCCACTACTAGACCCGCTAGCCGTGCTGTCGCTGTACGCGGATGACCAGTTAATCCACTTTCTGCCGTCAATCGACTTCGAGGAGCAGAAGCAATTCCGTAATGGGACGCAGACGGGACAATTGATCGACTACTTGGCAGAGCACTTCAATACGAAAACCAAGTGAAGCTGCCAAGGTCAGGTAGCCTGCATCTGTGAAAGTGAATACCATCACTTCGCAAAATGGGCTCCCTCTTCCGTTGAGGCTAGGGCGGCACGAAACTTCAGTCGGAAGAATATCACTCCCGACAAAGTCGCCCAGTATTAACGAATTTGCCAGCCCCAGGATACAGAGGCAAAAACCAGCCCGAGCGGTAAGGAGATTTTACGTAAATCCAGAATCCATTCCGGCCACATCGGCGTTTACTGGAACCTATCTTTGATTCATTGGGCAAACCATTTTCGATAAATGTTTTGCCCAGCCGCTGTCGGAAGAGTCACGCCTTCTTTTCGGCGCAGTGCTGCGCTAGCAACCGAAGGCTTTCTGGCCCATGGCAGCGAATAACACCGTGATCTTCAACAATGTGCAATTGGTAAAACGCTACCCCCTCCAGCGTACGAATGCAGCCTACCTTACCGCTTGAAGGCTCGATGTATAGTTGTAGCCTCCATAGACCACCGCCACTTACGCCCCCGAATCTTGCCGGAGTCGTTGACGACGGCCAGTGAGCCCACACGTCCAAATAATCAAATTCGGCGTGGTGATGCGATGATTCCACTCGAACCTGAAATGCTTTGCCATGAGCATGGGCTTGGGTCTCAGAAAACTCCCCAAGAACCTGGGGCGCTCCACACAACATCCAGACCTCGAGGAAATCGGAATCTTGCAGGATCTTTGGAGGAGCGCTCAGATTGTGGAAAGGCCGGAACGCCTCAACTGTACTAACATGAAACTCAGGAATCCCTAACAGAGCAAGATCCGGTCCCCATTCCTCACAATCACGCTGTCGTGGAAAGGCGATCACTGTAATTGCGCTAATTTCAATCGAAAACGTATTCGGCAACTCTCTTCCCATTCGAATCGTGATGCCGAGCTTTTCTGATCGTACGAGCACCGTGTCCCATACATGTGCGGCAGTGAGAATGTAGTAAGCCCCGTCAAGGAACACGAGAGTCCCGGTCCCGGCCTGCTCGATTCGTTCACCGCTGGGCGATTTGGAGATGGCGAAGATCACGACTGTATTGCTTGTCGCATCGCGAATGATCGCGTTCCACTCGTCCGACGGTTCGGCGGTTGCTCCTTTGAGGACGGCACGCAGGTCGGACAGCGTCATCTTTGTTTCCATACAAAGAGCATTACACACAGTTGACATAAGAAGATAATGATGTTCATGGACAAGGTCCTAGACCTCGATCTGGATTACTTCGTATGGCCGATTGGCCGCTGGTGCCAGATCACCACTCATCTGGCCTGATTACTCCTCGGAAGTTGCCATGGCGACGGGAATCCGGCAACTCCGATTTGATTGACTTCCGTCGCAATCGGCGTTTGCCAATACTAATCCGACCTTTGGCAAGTAAACCACGCTGGTTGAGCGCACTGGCCTGTTAGCCGCCAACCCAGGATTACGCCCAGGCAGTTCGGCGGAAACTTGCCTACTTTTTATAAGCGGGTTGCCCTTAAACTGGGTTGAGTATCACGCCCTGCAAACAGGCGGTAGCCGTTCTCCGTGTCGTTGGTGCAATGATCGTTTTCAAGTAATATTCACGATGAAGGCCTGTTCCGCGACAACCCGTCCGCTCTTTTCCAGCCTACAGGTCATCGTCTGGCGCCCGCGGTATTTCGTGCTGGTCTCGCATTTGCTTTCGTATCGATCCCACTTCGATTGATTTGCCTCTTCCGCCTCGTCCCCCTCATTCTCTACAGACCAATGCGTTTCGTAAGGTTCAGTGCAAGAGGTCCTCTCGACTGAAAATCGAAGACCTAACCCTTTGGGTAGGGGATTCCCATCGTTCTTATAGCTCGCATATGCCAGGCCTCCGCTCCCGCGAGTTAGTCGGCATGAAATTTCTACGAAATAGGGAAGGTAACGTGCCTTGTCCGCGCTACCAGCAGACTTCTGCAGCTGATCTTCGAATTTCCTCGATACCGGATGCCAGAACTCATGATTGAAGATCCAGTCCCAGGCATTTCTGGCGGCGTCTAAGGTGCACTTTGGGTCGTTTAATATAGCCAATCGAGGAAGATGTTTATCGAGTTCTTTCTTCAATCTCTTTACTTCATTTAAGAATTCCGGCTTCGAGGTCAGTTCGGTTGAACTGTTTACGGGGCTAAATACCTTCGTGCTGCAGCTGAGCCTGTTCTTGAGAGATTGAAGAGTTTGATAGAGCGCAACGTCGTCCCTGTCACGATCGGGGATGTAGCTCTCGGCAATAAGTGCGGAGATGACCATACCACCGGGTAAGCAGTAAGATGTCCGAGAGCGACAAAACTTCTTCACGAATCGCACAACGCGGCGCATCTGTCCCAAAGCGACCTTCGGCGGAGCTGAAAACAGGAGATTATCTGGCTTCGGGCTCTTCTCTTCGACTGCCTTCGCGAACCAATTGTTGACCTCCATCGGATCTCGGGCGTTCCAATCGGTGCTTGCATGTTCTATCCGAGTGACGAAGCTGAATCCATTGAATTCTTCCCAGGTTCTGTAGATCGCAAAATCGATATGGTAGCCATCTTGGTACCAAACAGTCACGGCGTTTGTTCTTGCTTCGGGTTCCTGAGAGAAGTTCGTGCATTTCTTTAGGAGCGCATCACGAATCCTCTGGCGTGCCTGCAGCGGATCGTCTGGAAGATCGGACTTCTCGAAAATCAGCGCAACATCGATGTCATATTCGTCCGATTGATTCAAGGTATGCATTGCATAACTGCCCTGGTTCTTGGTGTCAATCGGCCCGTTATAGGTCGTGTGATTGTCTTCGCCTATTTCCTTGAGACCGGAATCCAACCGACCCAGATTGAGATCCCGAGCCGAGGCAAGAGCACTCCTCAATTCCGCTCCGAGACGAACGTGGTTGTCGTAAAAATCCTGAAGATCCCTAGTGGTGTCGAACATGCTCCTCCGATGGTGCATGAGTCAGCAGGATATCCCAGTTGTATTTAGGAGATGCCCCGGCGTCGTAGTTGTAGACCCTCACTTCGCCGTGAATTGTCGGGTTGATCCGCTGTCCCAGAGAGAACCCTAGACTTACTGGTCCAGAGTAGAAGATGTGCAGACGATTACCTCTAATATGATCGTCGTCGATTACCTTTCGAAACGCGGCGCAGATACCGAGAACGTCATCCATCGTCTCTATGGCATCGATTCGCGGGTTGTCGATTCGAAGGTGGATATCAGCAAAGTGAGAGGGTAGAACCTTTGCTATGTCGTTGCGACTTACGGTATAGCTGACCGAAATACGAATTGCTACGTCCTCGAATGGGTTCGAAAGACCTTCGCGATCGATTCGAACGGAGAGAGGCTTTGGCTTCTTGCTTTTCAGCAAAGGCCGCCAGTGTCCGGTACCCCTCTCCAGTTCAAATAACTCAATGCGGCGATACGTGGAGAAGCGAGATCCGGCCAGGAATTGAAACGGGATGTGAACAATTCCATAATAGGCAACAGGGGCATCGGGCGATCCGGTTATTGCTCCGACGGCCTTCTGGGCCCACTCCCACTGAACGGTAAGTGAGGCGTCCACCTTCTGGGGATTCGCATTCATCAATGCAAAGAGGTCGCAATCAATGGAGCGAACACGCTTCATCGCAAATCTTCGCGGGAGATCCTGTCGCGTCAGGGTAGGCGGCAGCGGGAGAAACGACTGGTGTCGGAGCGCGAATATTGGCTGTCCACCGAAGTTCCACGTGAGGCGCTCGATCGCATATACGCACAAGCCGCACCCGAGGAGGACCCAGCCCGTCGCCTGAGACTGATTGAAGTCTAGTTGGGTCCGAAGAACCTTATCGAGCAGGTGGAGGACAAAGTCTCGAAGATCAGGTGCAGCGAGAATTCCTATCCCAGCGACAATCAAGGGTATCGCAATCGTGTGTATGTAGAAGGGCGGCCCGCCCTCGTCTTTTTTTTCAAATAGTCCAAATAACATACTGATAGCACACCTCTGGGGCGTAGGTGGAAACGGTGGTCGAGGAATATGCGTAATTTTACCTCGCAGATCACAGGAATGGCGAGGATCAGAGAGATTTTCCGATTGTGGACCGATGGAGTTTTTTCACAGACAGTGCTTGGTTCACCAAAGACAAGCAGGATGTGATGGACTTGGGGGAGACATCTGCTGGATATCCCAATAGTGCACCTGGAGAGGGAACACTGGGGAATAATTGCCGGGCTCAAAAGCGGGTTTGTCTGTCCCCTTTCGTAGGTAACCTGAAACGCCTCCACTCCGGCGATCTGTCTATGAATTATCAACGAGCGCATATCGCCATTGCGCTCATCGAAAACAGATAGGTCCTCAAAAGTCGCCATGGCGCAAGAAATCCTGCGCTGAAGAGCGCAATAGAGCGTAAGGCTCATTGAAGGGATCTGGCGTCATGTGTTTTCGAGGACCTGGTGAGTTGTAGAATCGTCGGGACTTTGTCTCCTGTGCCCGCAATTTCACCGCGCCTTCCATTTCCTTTCCAAAGTGTCGACTGAGTTCTACCCAAAGTGTTCCCTTGTGAGGTATCCGCATGGAATCCTCGTTTGATTACCTCCGCGCCCATGCAGTTGAATTGGGCTCGCGCATTCTCGAAACCTACCCCCCGCTTCAAAGCACGAAAGACCCTGTTGCGCCGCGCATTGCAACGCTTCTGCGCAAGGCGCTGCCCGCTCAGGCGCTTGCCATCACGGGCACCGCGAAGTACCTGCGCAAAGCCAAGTCTGCGCGGATTGTGGCCGAGTGCGGAGCAGGCAAGACCTACATGGCGCTGGGCACGATCCATGTGCTGGCGGAAGGGCGGCCCAGTTCAACGCTGGTGATGTGCCCTTCGCACATCACGCACAAGTGGGCGCGGGAGGCTCTACTGACTGTGCCGCGCGCCAGGACCTTTCTGATCGAGGATATGCGCAATGGCGGCGATCCCAAGAAGCCGCACGGCATCTGCGAAGTCAAGCTGCGCAAGGGCAGGATCGTGTATGAAGGGTTGCGTCTTTCGCTTGCTGAGTTGCGACGCATGGACCGCAAGGAATGGTCCAAGCGTTGCTCCGGCCCAGCCTTCTTCATCACCGGCAAGGACAAGGGGAAGCTGGGCTACTACTGGGAGCACGTTTACCTCAAAGCGAAATCCGGGCCGAACCTTGGGGGCATCATCAATCCAGACACTGGCGCTGCGATCCTGGACTCGGAGCGGCAGAAGCTCACCCACCTCGACTTCGTCGACAAGATCAAGCTCTCGGAGTCGCTGACTATGCCGTCTGGCGGCACAACGCGCTACTCTGCACTCTGGCAGGCGGATCGCGAACGCATCCAACGGATGGCGCCAATTGAGTACATCGGCCGGTATATGGGCGGATGGTTCGACTTTGCCATCGCGGATGAGTTGCACCAACTGGCCGGTGACACGGCACAGGGTAACGGTCTCGGCGTACTTGGACGAGCGGCAAAGCGGCTGATAGCACTCACCGGCACTCTGATGGGCGGCTATGCGGACGATCTCTTCAACATCTTCTACCGCATGGAGCCGCGCACGATGGCTGGCGAAAACTTTGCCTACGGCGGCCAGGGACGACGTGACTTTCAGCAGCAGTACGGTGTGCTTGAAACCATCGAGAAGGTGCGGGAGACAGACAACGCCTGCTCGCGAGCAACGAAGAAAACGATCCAGGTGCTGAAGAAGCCCGGCGCCTCGCCGCTGCTGTTCGGCAAGTTCCTGATGAACACGACGGCGTTCCTTTCACTCGAAGATATTGCGGACAACCTGCCGCGCTACGACGAGAGCGTACTCTCGGTCGAGATGGACGAGGAACACGCCAAGGCCTACGAAGAACTCGAAGAGGACATCAGGGCTGCGATCCGAGCGCATCGCGGCAACAAGAGCCTGATGAGCATTCTGCTCAACACGTTGCTGCTCTATCCCGACCATCCTTATGGCTACGAGGATATCTGGGCGCGGGCCTTTGACGCGGAGACCAAAGAGTATGTAAAGTTCCTTGTGACGACGCCCCAGAACCTCAAAGAGGACGGCCTCTATTCGAAGGAACGCGCGCTCATCGCCGATGTGCGTGAGGAACTCAGGCAGGGGCGGCGCTGCCAGGTCTATGCGACTTACACGGGCGAGAAGGATGTTACCCTGCGGCTGGAGTCTGTGCTCAGGCAGGCTGGATTCCGGGTTGCCGTGCTGCGCTCTTCGGTTGCCACCGACAAGCGTGAGGATTGGTACGAGCGGCAACTGAAGGGCGGAGTAGAAGTCGTGATCTGCCACCCGAAACTGGTGGAGACGGGTCTCGACCTGTTGGCTTTTCCGACGCTCTATTTTTACGAAACCGGCTATTCGCTCCACACGCTACGGCAGGCCAGTCGCCGCTCCTGGCGCATTGGCCAACGGCACGCGGTTCGAGTGAAGTTCGTCACCTACACGGGCACCATGCAGGAGACCTGCCTCCGTTTGATGGGCAAGAAAATGCTCGTCGCTCTGATGATGGAGGGCAAGTTCTCCGGTGAAGGGTTGCAATCGCTTGACACCGACGAAGACCTGATGAGCGCCATGGCGCGCGAGTTGGTCGAGAAGGCCGGAGTCGGGGCAAGCGCCGATCAGATGTGGCGCGAACTAGAAAGAGAACGGGAGCGAGTTTTGCCGCAGCCACCTGCGTTGAAGGTCTCGGAAGACGACAATCTAGTCTTCGACTTGTCTGTCACCGAACCGATTGGCCCAACGGCCGAACGCGATGGCATTCATCTTGTTGATCCTCCAGCGGGTACAAAGGTACGCAAGAAGTCCTCGCCATGGCCTACGGGCTCGGAACCAGCCGTGCAACTCTCTCTCTTTGGCTGAAGTTGCCTCTATGGTTCCTGTTGATCTTCCCAATGGCTGCGAACGGTGCTACCGTAGCCATCGGGAGAATCGTTCCAGCGATACCGGCGTTAGCCGGTGCGCAATCAAAGGCAAGAAAAAGGGTCGGCGCGAGCTGGCCCTTTTTCTTGGTGGAGACATTCCATGC
>Ga0224527_1001590_pt1 | contig 10999 bp, 5 predicted proteins | sample CBST0metaG_FD_179882 | JGI IMG/M metagenome (GOLD analysis project Ga0224527, IMG submission 179882) | Peat soil microbial communities from Stordalen Mire, Sweden - C.B.S.T0 | ecosystem: Environmental > Terrestrial > Soil > Wetlands > Peat | place: Sweden: Norrbotten County, Stordalen Mire... | reverse complement strand
TCCATTCTCCCGTGTAAGCCATAAACAACAGATCTCCCATGTCGGATGCCCCCGTTCCGCTCAGATGCGTCAATGAGAAACCCATCAACGAATGATCACTCTCATGATATCCCGAGCACCAGTCCCAGCCGTCTTCTCCCGTGTCGGGACTGAGTTGTACCATCCCGTGGGGCAGGCAAGGGCCGGGGAAGGTGTGTCCGTGTCCGCCTGTCCCGATAAAGGGATCCACATATGAACTGACGCTCTGTGAATAGCTCTTGCTTCCTGTCATAAAAGACAACAGTAGAAAGGCTGTGAAAATCAAACTCTTTTTCATAGTTATAAAATATAGTTAAATAATTATTTAATTATTGCCTGAATAACAACAGGTAAATGATCTGAGAAATAACGTTCGCCGTAACTATCTGTCAACACGCCATATTTTAATACTTTGATTTGATTGCTCACAAAGATGTAATCAATTCGATCCTTGAGAGGAGCATCCCAATCAAATCCATTAAATGTTCCAATAGGCCCGTAAGGAGGCATTATTGTTACCTCCCTGGAATCGTGAAGTAACGTTTTCATCGTTTGAATTTGCTCCGTTTCAGGAGTTGAATTAAAATCACCTACACAAAAAACAGGATATTTGCCTGCAATTTCTTTAATCTTTTTGATCATTAGGCTTCCTGATTGGCGACGAGCTTCAACTCCCTGATCGTCAAAATGAACACAAAAACAGTAAAACTCTGTCCCGCAATCCTTATCTTTTAATTTCCCCCATGAACAGATTCTTCGATTTCCTCTTGCATCCCATCCGTAAGAAGGTAGATTTGGAGTTTCACTTAACCAGAAATCTCCTTTTCCCAACAATTTAAAGCGGGATTTCCGATAAAAGATGGCAGAATGTTCTCTAGCGTCTTTCCCGTCGTCCCTACCTTTCCCAATGAAAGCATATTCTTTCATCGCTGAAAGATCTTTTAACATTTCTATTAAACCCTCTTCTGTTCCAAAAATATCAAATCCATGATAACGAATAAGCTCTTTTACGTGTTCTTTTCGAGATGGCCATGCATTCATTCCATCATTCGGATTGTTAAAACGAAGATTATAGGTGGCTACTATGATCGGTTCATTTTGTTTTGCACTCAGTCCACACAAAGCAAACATTAGAATAATAACAGATAAAAAATATTTCTTCATAATTTAATTGTTTTTGATGTTGCTATTTTAATTCTATCATTATCATTGCTTTATATTTAGGTTCAGTGATATTTTTATAATATATTTATTTTAAAATATTGACAGTTGTAATATTAATATTAATATTAATATTAATATTGCTACTTGGCAATCCCTTAGAAGTTGCAATTAAATGAATAATGCCAGGTTTATGTGTTGATTGAATAACAATCAAGCATTTGCCAAAGAAAGCATTCCGATAATTGGCTTTGAATGGGTTGTGATCTATCTCGCTTCCATTATCAACGCCTACAATTTCGCCCGGCCCAGTGATGGAGAAATTGACTAGATTGCTGGCAGTTGGTACTAATGTTCCCTCTTTATCTACAATTTGCACTGTAACAAAGGATAGATCGCTGTTGTCTGCATTTATTTTACTATGATCAGCTGTAAGCTCTATGTGCGCAGCAGGTCCTGCGGTTTTTTCTTCGGTTACCATCACTTGTTTGCCGTTCTTGTACGAAACAGCTCGCAACGTTCCGGGTTCAAAAGGCACTCTCCACATCACGTGTAATTGGTCGCCTACTTTGTGTTTTTTGCCTAACGATTTTCCATTGAGAAAAAGTTCCACTTCGTCAGCATCATTGTAATAAGCCCAGATATCTACCAATTGGCCGGGGTTCCAGTTCCAATGGGGAAAAATGTGCAGTACCGTCTTGTTTGTCCATTCGCTTTGATACATGTAATACACATCTTTCGGGAAGCCTGCCAAGTCGATGATACCGAAATAGGAGCTGCGCGATGGCCATATGTAAGGAGTCGGTTCACCAATGTAGTCAAATCCTGTCCAGATGAACATTCCCGAAATATAAGGATGTGCTTTTACTACTTTCCAGGTTTCTTCGTGCGTTGATCCCCAAGGTGTTGAATAGTTATCGTAAGCTGAACAGAAATGAGTTGGTGTCGTATATAAGGAATTGTCAGGAGGCACTCTAAGAATCGAATCGGAAGGCATTTGATACCAACCACGTGTCTCCAACGCAGAAGTAGCTTCCGTTATAATGAGCTTGTTGCCAGGATATACTTTAGGAAATGACAACCAACTATTCATATGATAATTAATACCTATCAAATCTGTAGCACCGCAACTTATAAGTGGATTATCTGGATTGGGATTATTGTTGGCCGTGACAATTGGGCGTGTAGTATCCAAACTGCGAATAATTGAGCATAAATCTTTCATTATAATTGCTCCCCGAGGTATGGAATCATTTTTGTAAGAATATTGTTCTGGAACTTCATTTCCAACACTCCAAATCATCACGCTCGGATGATTCCGGTCACAACGAACAAAATCCTCGAGATCACGCTTATGCCATTTGTCAAAATCTCGAGAGTAACCATTAACCATAAGAACATCCATTGTGGTCTTAGGTGTTTCCCACATGTCAAATGCTTCATCCATAATGATAAAGCCCATGTGGTCTGCTAAGTCGAGCAGTTCCGGGGAAGAAGGATTATGTGAGGTACGAATCGCATTACATCCCATATTTTTCAACAATTCCAGTTGACGTTCAATAGCCCGTTTATTAACAGCACTGCCCAAACAGCCTAAATCGTTGTGATCACATACACCTAGTATTTTCATTGGTTTGCCATTCAACGAAAACCCTTTGTCCTTATCGAAATTAAAGTAACGGATACCAATGGTTGTACTAAGCTGATCTTTTAATTGATTTCCAACATAAAGAGAAGAGACTAATGTGTAAAGATATGGATCAGATGTTGACCAAAGATGTGGTACTACTACTTCCATAGAAGTGGTTGAAACGGTATCTTTAACTGATATTACAGGCGATTTTGCCACTAATTTTCCTTGATTATCATATAATTGCGAATGAATAGTTATCGATTCTTTAGTCGATTGCACTTTTGTTTGAAACTGAACATTTAACGTCGCTTTTTTTTCACTCATTACGGGTGTAGTGACAAAAATACCCCAATGTGCAAAATGAAATGGAGAAATAACGACTAAACTTACGTTGCGATAGATGCCCGAACCTGAGTACCAGCGTGAATTTGGTTGCTGAGAGTTATCTACCTTCACTGCAATAACATTGGTTTTGTCCCATAGTAAGTAAGGTGTTAAATCGTAACGGAATGAAATATATCCGTATGGACGCAGCCCTAATGGATGATTATTAAGCCAAACCGTACTATTGCGATAAATGCCGTCGAAATTGATAAAAACTTTTTTACCTTTCAATGTTTTATCTAACGTAAACGCTTTGCGATACCAACCGATACCACCATTCAGATAACCACCTCCTGGTTCGGCAAGACTTTTTTCATCAAAAGAGCCTTCGATACTCCAATCATGTGGAAGATCAAGTTTGCGCCATGATGCATTATTAAAAGCAGGTGATTGTGCATTGGCTGTATCTCCTATATGGAAACGCCAGTTGTCATTAAAATTATTTGTCAATCGAGGGTTGTTTGTCGAATGACAAATTACTGGTATTATTAAGAATAATGTCAAAAGCACGAATTGCATCACTTTTTTCATTTGTTGAAATTTAATAGGTTGACAATGAGATTTATAATTAGTAAAACTACAGCATTTGAATAATAATATAGACTTCATTTAGCACTTCAAATGTCCGTATCAATATCGATAACTTTCTGCCGATGGATGCATGGCATCAGGTTCTGAACCCCACAATTTATTTGCCTTATTACTCATTATAAGCTCTAATATACCTCCTTTTTCAATATTTTCGTGGGTTATCCAAGAATAAGTCCATTCCATTCCATTTAATTTAGCTGATTGAATATATTTATTGTCATCTGAAGCATTTGAAGCTTTAATTTCAAAAGTTCTCCCATTACTTAAGTGCAACTTAATATCTTTGAACAAAGGACTACCTATGCTGTAAACTGGATTCCCAGGTGTCACGGGATAAAAACCCATAGAAGAGAACACCACAAAAGAAGACAACCCGCCACCATCCTCATCACCGGGAACCCCTTCCAAATCATTTCGAAACCAATCTTGCAACAATTCACGAACCATCTTCTGTGTTTTCCATGGACAACCGGCATAATTATATAAATAGGGAATATCCATTGAAGGCTCATTACCCATCGAAAATTGCCCGACATTGCCAGTGTGATCCGGTAATTGAGCATAAAAAGCAACTTTTCCTTTCCCCATTGGTTCAGAGAACGTAGCATCTAAATTTCTCACAAAAGCAACATTCCCTCCCATCAAATGGATAAGATCAGGTATATTTTGCGGCACATCCCATCGATAAATCCATCCATTATTTTCATCATAATAATCACGATCTCCCAATCCCCCCGAAAAGACATAATCAAATGGTTCAATAAAGTTTCCTATGCTATCTTTTGGATGAAAAAATCCGGTTTTTGAATTAAATAAATTCCGATAATTAAAAGAGCATTTCAAAAAATATGCTGCATCATCACTTTTTCCTAATACAGTTGCTATTTGTGACAAGCACCAATCATCGTAAGACGTGCCTAAAGTTACAGCAACAGCCTGTCTCCGTTCAAAAGAATTTACTTCCGGACTAGTCTCTTCTTCTCCTGGTGTAAGTGCTGGAACATAGCCATGCTCGTTATAAAATTGAGATAGTTTTCCAGCAGGTTTTGCTGACCATGGAGCCAAAGTTTTTTCCGTTATTGCTCCTTTACATGCCTGATAAGCTTTTTCGATATTAAAATTTCTTAATCCTTTTCGATATGCATCCAATACCGATGCTACTCCATGATTACAGTTCATACGCCGGCTATCTCCGGTAATTTCAGGGAAAGTAGGCATCCATAAATGATTCATTTGTTCAGCCATTGATACAAATGAGTTCAAAATATTTTCTTCTTTTTGGGGATCAAGTAAAATACGTAAAGGATGCAGTGCCCGATAGGTGTCCCAAATCCAATCGTCGGTATAAAAGGGGCGTCCCCCATCACTATGTACTTTCCCATCAAAAGCACTATAATATCTTCCATTTTCAGAAATGCACACCGGACGCTCATAACAACGATAAAGAGATGTATAGAAAACAACTCGTTCGTTTTCCGTACCTCCTTGAACCGATATCTTTCCCAATGCTTTATTCCAAATCGTACGACCTTCATCTTGTAACATCTTCACATTTTTACCCAAAACCTCACGCTCCATATTTTTTTTAGCTTGAGCTATATCAATAAATGAAACACCATAATGTACGTTGATCTTTTTTGTCCCTTCCGGATAACCCAACACGATACACGCATCCTCACCCTCTGCTTTGTCTTTATTTAATAGTTTGATTCCATCCAACACAGATATGTGTTGAGGTAACTTTTCCGGTTCCAGATACAAATAAACTTTGGTGTTATTGTCAATCAACTGATAACCGGAAACGGCAGTTCCATTCCAACTCATGCCTCCATTTTTCGAATTCAACACCAAATATACCGGAGCATTTTTTTCAAAATTCAGTTCATACATGGCAGCCTGATGCGACAATCCAAAATTTACTTCAATTTGTTGTTCATCAAGATAAACCGAATAAGAATAAGGTGTCAATTTTTCCAGGTCATACCCATAAGAAATTACTGGTTTTAGATTCTCCACATCACCTTGATACGGGCTCAAATTAAAGGCTGATGAACCTCTGTGACTGGTCACCTCAATCGGTAACCCATGCAGTTGGACAGATGTGTAATCTTCACGTTCAGGATATACCCGCAACATACTATTTGGTAATTGGATTGTTGGATATGTGGGAACCAGCAAATGACTAATATTCCCCATATATGGATTGACGTAATCAACCGGTTGTTTTACACTCGAATCAAGCTTGTTTTGAGCAGTGGAATAACCAACCAGCAATAAAACCACCACCATTAATAAAATTCTTGTTGAATTTGTTCTCATATATACTTAGTTAACTCCTGCATCAATTCCGTATATTCGATTGAAAAATCATATAATGAACAATACTCAATTTCGAACAGAAAGTTCATCTATGTGTTTTGTTTGTTAACGTTGGTAACCTGAACTTAGCAAATATTGTCACTATTTTTATTGTCTTGCAGTCTTACATAGTTTATTCAAAGTAAATCAACTAATCTGGAATAAATACCAATTTTTGTTCCTGCTTGACGATCAGCATAATTTTTTTGAGTCACTTTATCTTATCTCTCTGGCACATCGTCCCAAATTTCTTCATCTGTAAGTATAGAGTCATTGATTCTTCAACTTGAATAACTATATTCTATATCAGTTGTCTACTTAGTTTCCAACCGATAAAGTGTTTTTGACAACAATAATGGATAAATATACCTTATGGAAGTAATTATTCTTCTTCCCAGCATTTTGCTAAGTATCAAGTTCACTATTTCGTCTTCGCTGTTCTTTGTTATTGTTAGTGTAATTGTATTCGGATATCAGATGGATTCTTTGCTGCATTTACTTCAAAAGTCAAATATCCATTTTTATTGTTTCTCAAAGTTTTATGTATTTTGCCATCAATAAAGATTACACACTTCGCATTAGGCTGTAAATTGGAAACGCAATAGGTTATTTTTCCTTTTCTACCGGACATATCTTGTTTCCATAATAATTCATTTTTATCCCACTTGTCAATTTCTATTGAAAGATTTTCTTTCTTTTCTGTTTGTGCTTTTAACGAGTAGGTATTGCAATTTGAATTGAAAAACTCCATTTCATTCTGCTTCGCATTGAATCCAAAATTGTTTGCTGAAGTCAGCTTGAATTGATGACTCGAAATGGAATAGCAATCCTTATTTAAACTTATTCTGAGTGGATCTCCTCTGAATTTATAATTCAAAATTGTACCCGAAAGTTCTTTTGGTAAATGGGGGTTTAAATACATCCGGTTATACATGGGATTTATTCCGTAAATTGATTTATAGAGTCCGACCAATGCCTGACTGTTTCCTGAAAGAATATCATCGCCTAATCCGTCCTGAGTGAGTCTGCCATAGCGTTGGAAAGCCAGGCCGTCCTTTTCATAACGTGCAAGAATATTTTTAATGTATTCCAATGCCAGTTCAGGTTTATAAGAGGCATAGGCTTCAACCCCCAAACCTGCCCAAGATAGGAATATATCACCGTTTTCATAATTAGGGAATGGAAATTGCCAATCGTTTCCTTCTCCTTTCGCGTAGGAATACATGCACAAAGGCCATGCGAACAGCTTCTCCTTTTGCATTTGGTCTTCAATCTTATCAAAAATGGCTTTTTGTCTTTGCTTGTCGTCGCAAATGCCATAAGCTATAGCCATAAAATTTACAGGGATTACTAAATTGTCCCCATGAACTGAATGATCTTTATCCAGCCAATGGACATACCAGTTGTTTTTCTCGTCCCAAAAACCACCTGCCTCAGTTGATTTATTGAAACTCTTTTTTAGCTCAGAAGCATACATGGCATAATAGGTTGCTTTTCCCGTATCTCCAAGCTGCTTTTCAATTGCTGACCATAATGTGAGTGCATGATAAAGTTCTGCATTCACGAAGGCATTTTCGTAGGAAGCCCAGATAATATCAATCCAATCGCTTGATTTTTTCTCGGAATGATAGTTGGTCATCATTTCCACCAGATGGTTTCCATTAGAATCTCTTTTTAAGAGGTATTCCAGTGCCTTTTCGCAAGATTGTTTGAATTTTCTGACCCAGATTATATCGCCACATTGATTGTAAAGATCCGAAACATTTATAACAAAATCAGGATTCGAATCAAGTAAATAACCCCATTGTGCTTCATAAAACCCTTGTGGGGTTGCTGTTCCATGCATGGCATCTTCGTTGGTATATGCCCATCTTGGGAGCACCCTTCCATCAGGCTGAATTGCATTATCTCTGTAATAATCCAGACATTGCTTGTCTCCTTCGATGTAATTCTGATTGTCAATGGCTATACCTAATTGGGCGATATATTGTTCATGCAAACAAATAGGGCCATAAGGTGTAGCCCAGCTATTTCCACCGAAAAGCTTTGCATCAATAACTCCAATTCTTGCTATGGTATTTAACAGGTTGGTAACCTGATTTCCATTTATACCTGCTAAATGGCCACGATTAAAATCATCTTTATAGTTCAGCCAGGAAAATGTAATAGATTCATCATATTTCCCGGCTGATAATGTGAAGGAATCCCAAACATCTGTTTTCTGTCTGATAAATCTTCTTCTGTTCGTACCGGCATCGTACCGGCAATTCATTTCACTATCTGACACTGAAACAGAATACACTAACTGATCTTCAGTTGACCGAGTGAATTTTGATGCGACATGCTTTCCGTGTGCCATAGTTGATACGCTTAATTCATTTCCTGTGGTACTATTCCAGAAAACTGATGAACCTGTATGAACTCCATAGGCGCATGGTTTTTCGTTGAAGAGATAGAACCAAGCCAGTCCACCAAAACCAAGAAACGCACCATCCCATGTATGGATACTCTTGAAATCAATAGAAGGAAATGAAACTTCTTCAACTATAATGGGTTTGGAAACTGTTCTTTCTATATTAAGTTTTATATCTGTTTTGGTAATAAAGAAATTCCAAACTTCATGAATAGATGTTTGACCGTCTCCATAGTTGATGTTGTTGATAGTTACTCTGTTTTTCCCGATTGTTATTACTGGGGTGGCTGTAAGCTTACGTGTTGAATAAGTATTCGTTAGAGTTTGAATCTCTGAAAATAGTCCGTCTTTTCCTAAAACAGATTCACCGTTAACTTCTAGATTTGTAATGACACATTTAAAATCATAATCAAGTGTAACTTTGAGTTTGCTGTTGCCAAAAGTGATCACTTTATCTGCCGGTTGATTTAAAATGCTGACCTGACCTGTTACAGAGAAATGAGGAAGAGACAGGAATAAGAAGCTTAAGCTTAAAAATAGAGATTTATATTTCATATAAATTTATTTTGTTTTTTACTCTATGAATATATTGAACTCGCTTACAAATTAACTCGAAGGAATCTGTTTTGTTCAATGTCTCGTTGAACTCGTAAACTCGTTTCATCGTCATTGGGGAATCGTTTATTAGCTACGCTGACCGTTGGTTCATGCTCGTTTCATTTGTAAATAATTTTAAAGGACAAATGGAATTCCCTGTTGCTTTATTTTCATATACAAATGTCGTGTTTTATTTCATTGAGAGTTTTGAAACTTTCTCCAAATCTTTATTTGTTTCCATCTCGCATGAGGTTGCCCAATATGAGCGCTTACCAATGATCGGTTCTGAAAGGGACAAGCGGTAATCCGTTAGTGTCAAATAAATTAGGCATACCATCGTTGGTGAAACAGTAACGCACTGCAACCGGAAGTTTCACTTGCTTTGCGCTTACTGCTATTGTGCCGTTTTTTTGTAGTTTTGCTTCTGCAGGATAAAATATCTTATCTTCGCCGGCAACCTGAAAGCTGGAAATCTCTTTCCCTTTGCAAGTCAATTTTCCGATTGAAGCAATGGTAAGGATGGTTTTGTTTTTCTCGATTTTCATGGAAGAAAAATGAGGTTGATATGGCTGCAATTGATCATCCCCATACATTTCTTTCAGCACTAAATTTGCCAGTCGTTCAGCGACTGCTCGTTTTAATTTTGGATGGATGTCGTTAATGTTGTTTACTAAGTCGCCGAGGGTTACCATGCCGGTTTTGGGGAGTGTCAGAGCTGTTGTTTGTTGCTCTCGTAGTATGGCTCCGTTGATACCAGGGTAACCACTATAAGGGGCAATCTGCACAAAATAGAAAGGAAATTCGTTTTGAAATGCCTTACGCCAACTGGTGATCAATGCCTTAAATAAAGCTCCATAGTAAAGTGGATGTTCTGTGTTACTTTCTCCTTGATACCAGATGTTACCTGCTATTTTGTAATTTATGATGGGATAAATCATCGCATTGTAAAGTACCGATGAGGCTACAGGCGCCCAACTGAGAGTGATGTCATTAGCCATTCGTTGCAAGGTTGTGTCTTTGAATACTTGTCTTGGCGTCCAAGCTTGAACACAAGTGCCGCCAAAATAGGATCCGATAAGACCTATCGGTTTATTGAGTTGGGTATTTAAATCTCGCCCAAAGAAATAACCAACCAAACTAAAGTTTTGCATGGAAGTCGAATCACATACTATCCATTCACCTTTGCAGTCGGTTTGTGGATAGTCGTCGAACTCACGAGAGATATGAAAGAAACGAATTTCATTGTTTTTGGACGTTTCTAATGCATTGCCGGCATCTTGGTCACCCCAGTTGAGGTCGAATTCCATATTGGACTGGCCGGAACAGAGCCAAACTTCACCCATTAAGAGATCGCTGATGGTGATTTGTTGTTTAGCGCTTGTAAAGGTGATGGAGTAGGGACCTCCAGCTTTTGGTGTTTTAACCGTTGTTTCCCACGACCAATCATTTTTTGGCATCACAGTGATTGTATCTGCTGGATTCCAGCTACATACAATTCTTACAGGTATTGTACAAATTGACCATCCCCATAATTTCACATCCGAAGATGCTTGCATCACGGCGTGATTACTCAGGATAGCGGGTAATCGCAAAGCAGATTCAGCGATCGCCAAAAGTGGTAAGAAAACTATTAGAAGGAAGATTGTTTTTTTCATTAGATAACTGTATATTTAATGATTTGAATTGAAATTTCTTTTCATTTGTGTGATTCATGGAGAATCTGAGATATCAAATTATTTTTTTTGCTTAATAAATTTGGGTTGTGATAAATTCAATATCAACGTATTTTTGTCAGGTGTAATTCTAAAAACAACACCATCTCCCGGAGTCGAAAAAGACCCTCT
>Ga0224527_1001589_pt1 | contig 11013 bp, 11 predicted proteins | sample CBST0metaG_FD_179882 | JGI IMG/M metagenome (GOLD analysis project Ga0224527, IMG submission 179882) | Peat soil microbial communities from Stordalen Mire, Sweden - C.B.S.T0 | ecosystem: Environmental > Terrestrial > Soil > Wetlands > Peat | place: Sweden: Norrbotten County, Stordalen Mire... | reverse complement strand
CATGGTGGTACGCGCTCTCTCGCTGGGAGTGCGCTTTCGCTGGCAGTCTACTGTGCGCGGATTGAACGGCAACGAGGTGAGGTTGTCCAATGGAAGCCTGCGTGCGCGCTGGATCATTGGTGCCGATGGACATCACTCCACGGTGCGCCACCTCGCCGGACTCGATGCCCGCAAGATTCGCAGCCAGCGCATCGGTTTGCGGCAACACTTCCGGATCGCCCCATGGAGCGAGTTGGTAGAGGTGTACTGGGGAACGCACAGCCAGGCATATGTCACTCCTGTTGCGACCGACGAGGTATGCGTTGCCATCATCGGCCGCAGGCGACCAGGTCCGTTCGCCACAGAGATGCTGGAATTTCCCCAGCTTTGCGAACGCTTGAAATACGCGCTGGAGAGCGACTGGGTGATAGGCTCCGCAACGTTGGACACGAAGGTGGCTTCGGTGGCTCGCGGCAACATTGCACTCATCGGTGACTCGTCCGGAGGAGTGGACGCACTCACCGGCGAGGGTCTTGCGCTGGCATTCCTCCAGGCGGAGGCGCTCACGAAATCGCTGCTTGCAGATGATCTCGAACAGTACCGCAAGGCTCACGCTGCCATTTGCCGGTTGCCCCATTTCATGTCCAGATCCATGCTGCTGCTGGATCGCAATGCAATGCTGCGCGAGCGAACTCTGCGTGCTTTCTCCCGGCGTCCTGAACTTTTCTCATCGATGCTTAACATCCACGTAGGAGAGAAGGTTCCGCCATGGTGGGGACGCGATGGAGTATTGGATCTCGGAGCCAGGGTCCTCCTCTCCTGACACAAGGAAGATTGTCATGCCCATGAAGAATGCAACCCGCGCCGCAATTTTTCTACTCCTTATAGTGGTCGGCAGTGTTGCTGCTTCGGCGCAGCAGACACTGCAACTGGACACCGCCGCTAGCGAGATTCACTTCACGCTCTCTGATGTGTTGCATACGGTTCGCGGAACGTTCAAAGTAACGGAAGGCTCGCTCCTGTTGGGTCGCAACGCGGGCGAGATGAAGGGCAACATCGTTGTAGGAGCGGCCACCGGCGAGAGTGGAAACAGCTCGCGCGATCATCGTATGACGGAATCTGAGTTGATGGTGAAGAAGTATCCGAGTATTGTGTTTCAACCGGAGCACTTCACCGGGGCGCTGGCAGCAAGTGGGAAATCGTCCATAATTGTCAGCGGTGTCTTTACTCTGCTTGGAACTGCGCATCCCATTACAGTTCCCATGCAGGTAGAGGCCACGGGTAATCGGTACACTGCAACAGGAACCTTCGCTGTACCGTATGTAGCTTGGGGAATGAAGGATCCCAGCACGTTCATGCTTCGGGTGGGGAAAGAAGTTCAGATTGAGATCAAGCTGGTTGCAACGCTAAAACCTTAAAGAGAGGCCGATGATGCAAGCTACCTCCTACGACGCTGTTCTCGAACGCTGCATTCAACTGGTTGCCAAGTCCAAGAGGATTCCCCCGGAAACGATTCGCCCGGAGACCTCCTTCGAAGAGATAGGCGCTGACTCGCTAGACATGATTAATCTCTCATTCGAAGTGGAGGAACTCTTCGACGTTCAGATTCCCGATGAATCTCTCTCCTCCATCCACACAGTAGATGACATGGTAAAAGGAGTGACTGCGTTGATCTCCGCCAAGCCAGCGGTGCCAACTGAGAAGCGCGCGTGAGTGTTCCGGCACGCCGTGTTGTCGTCACCGGGGCCGGATGCATCACCGCAATCGGCAACTCAGTCGCTGAGTTCTGCAATTCTCTTTTTTCCTCGCGCTCAGGCATCGCACCCATTGAGTTGCAGCCGGAACAGAAGCTTAATTTTTCAGCCGTAGCGCAGGTGAAAGACTTCTCATCGGAGAACCTGCTGCCTTCCGCATTGTTCGTGCTCACCGAGCGCTCCGCACAATTCGGTATCGTCGCTGCGAAGCAGGCGGTGGAGGAATCGCGCTTGTTTCCCGACTACGCGCCCGAGTCTACAGCCGTGGTCATGGGCTGTGCCGTTGGCGGTCGCGAGGCTGATGAGCCCGAGGTAGTGAAGCTCTACAGGCAGCAAGGACGTGTGCATCCTTTCACCGTACCGCGTGTAATGGCCAGTTCCGGTGCGAGCCAGATTTCGATTCTCTTCGGAGTCACCGGTCCGGTACTTAACTTCTCCACGGCTTGCGCTTCCTCTTCTCATGCGATTGGTCACGCCTTTCACATGATCCGCGCGGGTATGGTGGACGCAGCCATTGCTGGCGGCCACGAGGCTCCTCTCACGTACGGATTTCTGAAAGCATGGGAGGCGTTGCGCGTTGTATCTCCTAACGGGTGCAAACCGTTTTCTGATGGACGCGATGGTATGACGCTTGGCGAGGGCGGTGCAGTTCTAGTGTTGGAGGAGCGTGAGCGCGCGCTTAGTCGCGGGGCTTCCATCTACGCTGAGGTTTGCGGCTTTGGTATGAGCTCAGATGCGTTTCACATCACGCAACCTCGCCCCTCGGGACCGGCTTCAGCCATGCGCAATGCCCTGCGTGACGCGCAAATGTATCCTGCCGATGTCAGCTACATCAACGCTCATGGTACCGGCACCGAAGCCAATGACCGCGCCGAGGCCGAGGCGATTCAAGAGGTCTTTGGCGATAGTGGAGCTTACCCGCCCGTGAGTTCCACGAAGGCTCTGCACGGCCACACCATCGGAGCCGCAGGTGCAATCGAAGCGCTCGCCACGATTCTCGCGCTCAGAGATCGCCGACTGCCTGTGAGCGTTGGCGCCGAGCCTGTTGACCCAGCGCTGCGGCTGAACCTGATTCATGCGCCTGCGACGTTCACACCTTCGGCAGCGCTGTCGAATTCGTTTGCCTTCGGTGGACTCAACGCTTCCCTGGTCTTCCGCGCTCACGCATAGTCAGCACAACCGTTCTACTTTCCGCCTGCCAGTTTTTCGACAATGGAGAAATTCATATCGCGCGCGGGCCGTATGAAGTCTCCGTAATTTTTCTCTTCGCCACCCGTGCGATATCCCCACGCGTCAATGCCCGGTGTGCGCGTGGCCTCGACTCCGTCGTAGGCGTTGTCCATCAGCGACACCAGTCCCCAATTTTTCTGCTCTCCCACCATGTCAAGCCACCACCACCAGAGCGTTCCTACGTATGGGTTGGAGCCGGTCACCGACGATGTGCTTGAGAAGAGCGAGTCCACACGCTGGCGGTAACGTTGCCCACGCGCCTGCTGGGTTTTCATGTACCACGCGGCGGAAGCGACATCGGAATCCGTATGCCGCCAGCGGCTGGAATCCGGGTTCGCCACCATGCCCTCCCAGATGATGAGCGGAACATCTCCAGTGGCGCGAGTGATGTAGTCCAACTGTGCCTGACTGCAATCGGTGGTCACGCTTACTACATCCTGAATTTCGCCAGCGGCCCGATAGATGGGAGCACGCCCCGGAGCGAACCATCCGCCAATACTGGTGGGGCCTAGGAAGAGTCCGTTGGGTGCGACACGTTTCAGCGCATCGCGATGCACCGTGAGATATTGCTTGGTCATGCGGTACAGAAACTCGTCGAGATCCTCCACCATGCGAGGGTTCGCACCAGAGCTGCGGGGCAACTCCGCGCTTCCTGTGCCTAACCACTTATGCGAGCTTCTGCCGTTTTCATCGAGCAGCCCTGATCCGTTGGGCCATCCACCATCGTTGTCGAACGTTGTGTAATTTGAGTTCCACGCTGCGTTCAGCGTGACGATGGTTCCGTACTTCACCTTCAGGAAATCGCGCAACGCGTACTTGGTGTAAACCTTCTGGTCTGAGTAGCGCTGCCCTTGCGGCGTGGAGTATGGATTGACCAGTTGAACGGGAGCAGTGATCAGCGTGACGTAGCCAAGGTGCGCGTGAGTTTTTTCCGGTGGGTCTGTCTTGAACTCAGGACCGGGGCCAAAACCTCCAAGGTCATCGGTATCGTCAGCGAACGAGCCCATATAGTACGGAGACTTCGACTTAGGAATCAGGTCCTGGTCTGTGGCGTACTGCTGATAGGTATTGCCGACCCAGGCAGGATCGAAGACGTCCGGGAAGTTGGCGGATGTTGAGATATCGCGCCCAGCCGTTCCATCGAGGCGGGCAAATATATTCTTGAAGAGACCTTGTTCGCGTCCCGGATGTGAGGAGTTCAAGGCGCGCGTTGTATAGGGAAACTTTACGGGTTGCGCCCCGCCCCATTCGGGCTCCTCGTCGATGGGCAGAACCATGCGGTAGCTCCAGGGACCAACAAGGTTGAAGCCCCACGACTTCAGCCTGCGGTTTGCCTGCAAATTCAGCGCGGCGAGACTGCCATATTTTGTCTGAGCCCGTGTGTCGTACTGGCCACCGCGCTCGTCGAAGTGCGAGTCTCCGGTAACGCCCCATACGCCGATCATCCAGAACGCATTGCCCGCTGGAGTGACCAGCACCCAACGCTTGCCGATCTTCTCCGTACGCCAGCGCCCGCTCGCTCCGTGCGGTGAGTGCAGAGCTGTGACTCCGCCGAAGGCATCCACCTGCACAGGACTGATGTGAACACTGAACTGACGGCTCGCGCTTTGCGCTGGGTCCGACGCCTGCACGGTGAAAGTAAAATCACCACCCGCCGATGGCTGGCCAGCGATCATTCCGTCACCCCGCATCTTCAGTCCGGGAGGAAGTTGACCGGACGCTTTCCATGAGTACGGCTTCGCTCCGCCCGCAGCCGTAAGTCGCACGAGATAGTCTTCGCCCACGCGTCCCCACGGCAACTCAGGGTTGCTGGTGACAATCGCGATGCCCTTGGAAGCTACGTGCAGTTGCAGCGCTTTGGCCGCCATGTGCAAGGAGGCGTCGGTGACTTGCGCGGTGAAGTAGAAATCACCTGGCACCTCGGGAGTTCCCGTCAGCGTTCCGTCCTCTTGCAACTTCATTCCTGCGGGCAGCCATCCGTCGCGCAGAGTCCAGCGATAGGGTGTGGTGCCGCCCGAGGCAGCGAGCAAGGCACGGTAGCTTTCCTGATGTGCGGCGGCGGGCAGACTCTCACTGCTGATGGATAGCTGGCCGGTGAGCTTCGCAAACGCATTGCGGGAGCTTTCACATGAGCCCAGCAGGACAAGGGCAAAAAGCACGGCCACAAACTTACTCAGGAAGATCTTTCCCCAGGGCATCCGCTCTCCATCGTTCTATTCAGGATTGCACGTATCTTACCGCCTGAATCCGTTCCCGGTCTATGCGGAGGAAGGGGCACAACGGAATCGAAACCCGGGCAGGGGTGGACCGGAATGGAACGACCGCAGATGCATTCCGCGAATGGTTCTGCGCGCATCGGAAAACCTTCGACAAAAGAAAACTTCTCCTGCCGGCCCTGCTAGTTTTGCAGTTGTGCGCGTGGAGAAAAGCAGAGTGGATGCACACCGGTCTGTGGCGCGCAATGCGACTCCTGTTGGCTGAGGTTTCAAATATGCTATCGAAATGTCTCAACCCGCGTTGTTCCGCAAAATTTCAGTACATGGATCAAGGTCGTCTGTTCCGGATCGATTTCAGTGATGCCGCCCGAAAAAATAGTTCGGCTGTCTGGCAAAAGAAGGAAGCCGTTCGGAGCACGACCTATCCGATCGAACATTTCTGGCTCTGCGATGAGTGCTCGCAAGCTCTGACGGTCGTGCTCGACCAGGGCGAGGTTCGCCTGACCAGCTCGACGCTTCCGCCACGTGGTCCTTCAGCAGTGCAGACGCAAAATCAGAGTAAGAGCTACAAAGCAACTGCGTCGTAGTACTTGGTTCTTGGAACCTCAGGCTGGGCGTTTGCCGTCAACAATGACAGTGCCCTGCGTGGAAGCGAAGAACTGGAAGGTTGGTCGCGCATACTGGCCGATCAAGCTGTTGAAGCGGATTGTCAACAGCTCCCAGAACATCTTGATGCCATCGGTGATGGGGTTGATTTTGGAGCGGTCATCGTTGGCCCACTCCACAGCAACTTCCTTCATGGACAGGCCAAACTTTCGCGCGATGAAGAGGATTTCTGGATCGAAGCCCCAGCCCTCAATCTGCTGCCGGGTGAAAATGGTTTCGGCGGCTTTCCTGGTGAAGGCCTTAAAGCCACACTGCGTGTCTTTGTAGGGCAGTCCCAAACCCGCGCGCAGCAGCAGGTTGTAAGCACGTCCCACGAACTGGCGCAGCAGCGACTGGCGCTTCGTCTGCGTTTGAGCCAGCAGCCAGCGCGAACCGAAGGCCACGTCCGCCCCCTGTTCAATGGCGTTGATCAGTTTGATCGATTCGTAAATGGGCGAGGAAAAATCGGCGTCGCTGAATAGCAGAATGTCTCCGCGCGCATTCAACATTCCATTGCGCACGCTGTAGCCCTTGCCGTGGTTGCCCGGGTTTTCCAGCAGACGAATCTCGGGAGCGTGCGTCATGAACCGCTTTACGATAGCAGCGGTGTCGTCGCGTGAGCCATCGTTGACGACGATGATCTCGACTTGCCAGCCCTGTTCACGCACGAAGGCCAGCGCTTTTTCGAGACCCGGACCGAGGCGTTCGCTCTCGTTAAATGCCGGCAGAATGATTGAGTACAAATCGGACATGAGTTCAGTTGGACGCTCTTAGATTGTAATGTAGTTGTCATAGTGGAGCCTAATAAAAACGGAGTAGCGGGCACTACGCCGCATTCTTGCGCAACGCAAGCATGGCGAAGAATTCGCTGACTACGGCTCCGTCCCAGAGTCCACCTTCTGCCTCTGAGAGCATGGTCTCTCGTGCCTGCTCATGGGAATGAGCAGGCTTATAAGGACGCTCCGTGCGGAGCGCATCGTACACATCCACAACCTGCAGGACACGGGCCAACAGCGGGATTGCTTCACCCTCAAGCCTGTCAGGGTAGCCCGTGCCGTTCCAGTGCTCGTGATGATGCCGGATGATTGGCAGCACCATGCGCAGCGAACGCAAAGGCTTGCAGATGTTCTCTCCGATGGTGGGATGTTGCCGCATGAGCCGCCAGTCTTCAGGAGAGAGCAGACCATGCTTCTTCAAAACCTCATCGGGAATCGCTATCTTCCCCAAGTCGTGCAGATAGCCCCCGCGGCGCAGTGCGAGCTGTTCATCTTCACCCAGTCCCATGTAGCGCCCAAGTTCGCTGGCGTAGTCGGCGAGGCGCTCACAATGGCCTTCCGTGCAAGGGTCGCGTGATTCGACACTGCGGCCCAGAGTGCAGAGCACGGTGTCAGCGTTTTCCAATTCGTCGGTGTAGTCCTTCACGCGCAGCAGAGATGCGGCTCGCGCAAACAACTCGACGGGAAAGATGGGCTTGTTCAGAAAGTCGTCTGCTCCCGCCTCAATGCCACGTATTTTGTCCTCGCGATCACTGAGTCCGGTGATCATTACGACTGGGATCAGGCGGGTCTCCGGAGAATCCTTCCACTCGCGGCAGAGTTCATAGCCGCTCTTGCCGGGCATAATTACATCGAGCAACACGAGGTCAGGCGGTGTTGCACGCATGATCTGCTCGGCCGACGCTGCGTTGTCAGCCACCATCACTTCGTATCCCTGACGTGTGAGCAGTTCACGCATGAGCAGTGCGTTGTCAAGATGATCATCCACAACGAGTATCCGTTGCGTGCGGCGTCTTATAGCTTCGGCCATTTGAACATAGGAGCACTGAACTGGATGGATGGTTGCACGAAGAAAGACGATTGCAGAAATAGCAAAGCAGCGTTAGGCTGCTTTGCATGCTGCTCTGCATTTTTCAACGAAGATTGCTTCTAGCGACGTTCTGCGTGGCCCTGCTCACTTTGATGTCTCTTGCGCCAACTGTGACGAAGGCCGCGGCTGCAAAACCGAAGACGCACGTTGTCAGTTTCGGCAAGACGATGGCGGTCAAACTTTTTCTTGGTCCGGATGAAGAACGCTCGGAGCCGCTGAAGGTGCGGGCTCTGTTTGTGGACGCGAAGCTAAAGGAGTTTGTCACAGGAGAGATGCATGAAGTGACCGAGCGTTTGTTTGTGGTGCGGCGCGCGTATCGACTGAATAACAACCTGCCTCAGGATGAGACGAAGGCTCCGAACTGGGTGTGGGAGCGGGGCGGGTGGTTGCTGGTGGATCGCTTAACAGGCCATGTTTCGCAGGTTTCGTTGTACGAGTTCGATCCGTTCTACTCCCATGCGAGTTGGTTTCGCGACTATGCCGCCTACTGTGGCGTGAGCGATAACGGAGAAAAGCTGAGCGCGGTGGTGATGCAATTGGGACGGAAGAAACCGGTACTGAAGAGAGACTTGGGCGCCGCGAGCCAGGGCGAGACGCCAGATTCCGACTGTGACGCGCCGAGCTGGGAGAAGAAGCCGACGCGGGTGACATTTCGGCCAAAACATGGCGAAAAACAGGCTTTTTCAATCTTTGGTCATGCTTGGGACTCGGCTCCCGGGTCCGAGGAGGAGTAAAGGAACGATTGACGCATTCGACAATCGTTTCTGAGCGCGATGTTACCTTTCAGGCAATGGTGTGGCGAAAAGTGGAACGATTGACTGAATGATCATTGATTCTTGGTAGTTAATGACTAAAAGGTAAAGCGGGCCAAAGGCGGCCCGCTTCATTTGCTGGAAGGATTCTCGCTCGCTCCGGTCTACGACGCTGGGGCCGCAGCCGGGGATGGCACGGGACCCGGCGAATCCGGCGGAGGCACTGGAGCGACCGGAGGCGGAGGGTTGTGGACGACGCCCGGCTTATCGAACTCGAGCTTCAAGCTGCGATTGGCGATCACGTACACCCTCTGCTTCTGAATGTCAGAGCCGATGCGCTGCTCAATGTTGTAAGTGCCGGGGACGAGGTAGAAGCGCTTCAGGTCGTGAGCGCGTCCGGCAAATGCACCATTGATAAAAATCTGCGCGTTCGAGTCCGGGGTCTTGATGTGTACCTCACCGAGAGGACGACCGCCGTAGCCGCCGTAACCGTATGGGCCATATGCGTAGCCGGGATACCCCCAGCCTCCCCAAGGACCCCAGTACGGGCCGCCCCATCCGCCTCCGTAGAAACCGACGGCGACGCGCGGACCGGCGAATGCCGGTGAGGGTGCGACTACAAGCAGGCAAACAGCCAACGCTCCGAACAAAATCGCCCTTGAAAAACGTGTGCGCAACATATGCAGACTCCTGTGAAATCCCCTTGCTACTATTGCCCTGGAGTGAGCAGGAGGTTCCGCAAATTGCGATCTCTCACTCACTGCCAAGTGCCCGTTTACCTCGGGACGCGAATGCGTCCCGATACGGGCGACACCCTTGTAAACCCGGCCGACGAGGTGTAGTTGCGCGGGGTAGAGGGATTTCGTGCAATGAAAAGAGAAGCACGTCCGACTTAGTAAGCGTCCCTTGTTCCCCACATTCGCCAAAAGAGGGCGGATGTGGGCCACCAGTGGGCTTGGCCACCTGGGTGCGGTCAGGCCACCTCCTGCTGTTCGCTCTCCAAGAAGCTCTCGATGGTCTGGGTCAACTGCGAATCCACTTCATCCGCGATCAGCATTAGATCGCTTAGAACGACGCTGAAATCGATTGTGGACCGGTTTCGCTGGACGGTCTCAAAGATGCTTGCCTGAAAGAGGCGCGACTGCTGCATGAGGAGTGGGACGGTGTAGCCCTGGGCACGACGGAGCTTTCCTTCAGCTATGGCTGCGGGAGAGTGGATGGCGGGAGCTTCCAGATTCCGGTCCTTACTTAGCCTTGTGATGATGTTGCGGAGAATTTCAGAGACCTTGCCGACGCGTTCGGGGACTGTGAGCGGAATGGCGGCGAAGGCGGGTATCTGGTTCAAACGGAATAGCCATCGCTCGATTGTGAGTTCGGAGTCCTTTTCGAGAATGGTGGCGATGGTTTCCTTCTTGGACTGGGCACCCTTTCTGCGGTTCGTGTCTTTGCCGTTGATGACTTTCAGCAGTTCGGAGACGGGGATGGGCTTTGACAAAACCTGGTCGACATCGGTGCAGATTGCTTCCATCGCCTCCGTTACATCCGGGAAACCACTGAGGATAATGGTACGCACGTCGGGTTGAAGGTGGCGCATGGCGCTCACCACGGCAAAACCATCGCCGGCGTTGGGCATATGAAGATCCGATAACAGGACGTCAAAATTCTGGGAGACAATTTTTTGGAGGGCGTCTTTTACGCCAGAGGCGGCAACCACTTCGAAACCATGATGGATGAGCGATTGCTCCAAAACGTCTCTAATAGCCGGATCATCATCTACCAATAAGACTTTCATAGCTCCACCCATAGCGTTCCGGTGCAGGGGGAATGCACAGAAAGAACTGGTGATGAATAAGGCCCGGGAGCGCCGGGGCGCGGCGCTATATGAGTCCGGCCCTCCGGGTAGGCTGATTCTACGTCAACGCTAGTGTGATGGAAGGCAAATCAGGCTAGAGTGCAAGTTAATTCCCAAAACGAACCACCTAATGGTACATGGACGTGATGTGAATCAGCCAGCCCGGCGAGTGTCCGAAAGTACCTCGTCAAGAGCAGAGTCCAGGGCGCGGCCAAGGTGGGAGGCTCGGCTGGTGTATTCGCTCTCAATGCCTTCGTACTTGCGGCGGAGCTGGTAGTAGTCATCAGCTATATTGAGAGCGGCCAGCACGGCTACGCGCAAGGAGTCCACGGTCGAAGTGTGCTGGGCAACGGCGCGCATTTTGGCATCCACGAGTTCGCCGAGGCGCTTGATGTAAGCGGGGTCAGAGCCACGCAAGTTGTAGCTTTCGTCGTAAATCTCCACGCGAATGCTGTCTTTGTCGTCTGCCACTTGGTTCCTCGCTTTCTCGCTCGTCCGTCTAGCAGTGCTGATCACCGCAAAAACTAAATCTTCCGGGGTGGAGTGTTGCCGTTTCCCAGGTTAGCGCCAAACAACGGCGCGAACCTGGGGCACCTGGAGTTTCTCTTGTCCCCACATTCGCCAACAGAAGGCGGATGTGGGCCACCTACTCACATTACTCTTCGAGGATGGCGTCTACGTCGCCGAGAAGTTTCTCGACGCGGCCTCGGACATCGGCG
>Ga0224527_1001588_pt1 | contig 11018 bp, 14 predicted proteins | sample CBST0metaG_FD_179882 | JGI IMG/M metagenome (GOLD analysis project Ga0224527, IMG submission 179882) | Peat soil microbial communities from Stordalen Mire, Sweden - C.B.S.T0 | ecosystem: Environmental > Terrestrial > Soil > Wetlands > Peat | place: Sweden: Norrbotten County, Stordalen Mire... | reverse complement strand
GAATTATATCGGCGGCGTCGAGCGCGGCGAGCGAAATGTCGCCTTGGAAAACATCGTTAAGCTGGCGAAGGCTCTTTCCGTCAAGCCGAGTGAATTATTCACAGATTTTGCTTGAAGAACCGCAGGCTCACCACAAAAGAAATCTCATCAATTCGTTATTTCAGCTTCAGCGCTGCTCAAGGACAATCTGTGCAAAACGGCTCGAAATGCGCTTAGTTGGCTCTCAGTGTGGATCTCGTGGTAAGATTATCTTACCGTTGGTAAGGAGGCCACTATGAGCCGGGAAGAGGCGTTTCAGCTCGTATGCGAAGCCATTGGCGAAATTCAGCAGCAAAGCGGAAGGCCAGTTGACGTGCTCACCGAAGTTTCGCGTCCGTTTGTCGATGTTGCTGGTTTTGACAGCCTGAACGGGGAGGAGGTCACAGCACTCCTCTCGGAAAAGATCAGCTTTGCTTTGGACTTTAGCCCGTTTGCTCCTGTCGCACAAGGTGACCTTACGGTCGGAGAGATCGCAGACCGCATTGCTGCCAATGGCGCAGTCAAGCAGGTGGCGCAATGAGCACCGAGCAACGACAGGCCATTGCGGCGAGGCTTCGACTCGCGCGCGAACGCGCCGGAGTGAGCCAAGGGCAAGTTGCAAAGCTCCTTTCGATGCACCGTCCAACTGTCACTGAGATAGAAGCGGGGAGGCGGAGCGTTAGCGCTGAGGAGTTGAACTCCTTCGCGCGGGTTTACTCTGTCACCGTCGGATGGTTGACCAGCGAGCCGCGCGACCCTGCCGTTGATCGCATTGAGCTAGCTGCGCGCGAATTGTCAAAGCTAAAGCCGAAGGACGTCGATCTCTTGATGGACATCCTGGCATCGTTGCGAAGCAAGCCGGAGGATGAATGAGCAATCGGCAAGCGTTGGCAAAATCGGCGGCAACTCAAGCCCTCCGCATGCGCGCCTCGGTCCGCGCGAAACCTTGGGACGCAATAGACGTGTTTGATCTGGCACAGAAACTCGGCGTTGATGTCCGCTTTGCCAATATTGCCAGCATGGAGGGGATGTACTTGCGGCAAGCGGCACCAGTCATCCTTGTTGCTTCGGACCGACCCGCTGGCCGGCAACGGTTCTCGTGTGCCCATGAGCTAGGACACCATGTGTTCGGAGATGGATCGCACGTAGATGAGTTGTTTGACGCGCAGGCACATATCCGCCCAGATGAGGAAATCAGGGCGGATATGTTTGCAGGAATGCTTCTTATGCCGAAAACAGCCGTCGACCGTGCATTCTCGGTTAGGAGCCTCGACCCGCGAACAGCATCGCCTGCTGATTTCTTTCGTGTGGCGTGCTGGCTGGGGGTTGGGTACACAACTCTCGCCGGGCATATGCACCTTGCCCTAGGTACCTTATCCGAGGCTCGATTTGCAGAGATTGAGCATCACACACCAAAAGCAATCCGGGCATCAATGCTCGGGGAATCCGTCTCGGATGAACTCATCGCTGTCGATAAGCATTGGAGCGCGAGACCAGTCGATGTTTCAGTTGGCAACTATATTCTCCTTCCGCATGGTGTTGCTGTTGAAGGAGCATGTTGCGAGCGCCGGACAACGCGTCCGGATGGAGAAATATATCAGGCCGTTGCGCCTGGTGTCGGACGATTCGAATCGACTGGCGATTGGGCTGCATTTGTACGAGTATCCCGAAGGCAATTTGAAGGTCGAAACATCTTCCGTCACCTAGAGGAGGTCGAGCATGACTAAGGGACCAGTAGTTATCGAACACGAGAACCTTTCATGCGCGTGGACGGCTGCATTCAACGAGATCGTTGATGCGCCTTCGCACGAAATCGTGCCGTTGGTCGTATGTATTACCGGCTTCGATCAGGGCGTGGTTCGCCAGGACCAGCGCATCCAAACGCTGCTTGATGCTGAACTCCGTGCCAAGGGACTGCAATCTATTCGTACCGTCGCGAGCACGATTTTCCCTTCGTCGCTTTGGAATCCGAACCGACCGGCGAAGGATCTGTATTGCCGTTATGAACTGTTGCTGTCCCGTATGCACCGCAGCCCGCTCAATCGCAACGGAGTCTATTTCGAGCGAATGATCCGATATCAACCCAGGGATTTGGATGTGCCAGTAAACCAGATAGAACATATTCTCGCAACAAGGGTGGCCGGGAACCACCGCCGAAGCGCCTATCAGATCGCGATCTTCGATCCTACACGGGACCACACCAATCAGCGCCAGCGCGGTTTCCCGTGCCTCCAACAGGTTTCCATCAGTCCTTTCGGACAAGACGAATTGTCTGTGACTGGGTTTTATGCTACACAAACGCTCTTTGAGCGTGCCTATGGGAACTATGTCGGTTTGTGCGATCTTGGACGTTTTTTTGCCAATGCCTGGGGGTTGAGTTTAACGCGCGTCACCTGTGTAACCTCCGTTGCGCAACTCGACATTTCAACAACCGACGCGCGTACGCTCGCGAGGCGGGCGTTGACTCTTATGAATCACAAGCAGGAAGACATCACGGTTGCTCATGAAGGATAAAGTGCCTGCTCAATTAGTCATTTTTGAAGGTCCTGACGGGACTGGCAAGACGACGCTCAGCCGTCGTCTGGTTGCATGGCTCACGGCGCAGGGACGTGCTGCCCGGTACGTGAGCGCACCAGGGCGCATTGAGGGAACGCTTGGTGAACTCGTATACCAACTCCATCACACACCCGAGCGCTTTGGACTCAGAACCATTTTACCGGCGTCTCTCCAGCTTCTCCATGTGGCTTCACATATAGACGCTCTCCATTCGACCATCATTCCTGCACTCGATTCCGGTGAAACGGTCGTTCTGGACCGTTGTTGGTGGTCAACAGTGGCTTACGGCAGGGTGGCTGGTATGGATCATGAACAACTCAAGTTAATGACCGATATTGAGGCTTACCATTGGGCAAAACGCTTCCCGACGGCGGTCTTTCTTCTTGAACGCCCTAAGCCCACACGGAAAGAGAACACTTCGGATATTCACAGGCAACTCGAAGAAGTCTATGCCTCGCTTGAGGCGCACGAGAGAAGCAAATATCCTGTGCATCGTGTGCCAACGGCATGTACTGAAGATAAGTCATTCGAACGAATCGTGGCGATCCTCACAGCACCTACCACGCCGCTTCCTCAAAACGGCCCGTTGCCTCTGCAAGGCACGCTTCAACTCACTACGCCCACGCCAATCAAGCGAAGGACCGTCCCGGTTGTTTTTTCGAAACTCTCCCCTGCGATTCCGTCTGAAGTGTATGACACATACTGGCGATTTGCTGCTGAACGTCAGGATGTGTTCTTCAGGCGTGCGGGCAACGCGCCTCCCCCATGGACTAACGATCCGATCTTGCAGCACTTCAAATTCACGAACGCGTATCGCGCATCGGATCGCGTTAGCCAGTACCTTATCCGCCAAGTTATCTACGACGGAGATCAGAGCCCGCAGGAGATATTCTTTCGCGTACTTCTTTTCAAGCTATTCAACAAGATTGAAACATGGCAGTTATTGGAGAATGCGCTCGGACGTTTAACGACCGCGATGTTTAACGTCGATACTTTTGATAAGGTGTTGACCAATGCAATGGAACGCAAGAAGACCATCTATTCTGCGGCATATATTATGCCCTCCGGAGGAAAGTATGGAGAGCCGAGGAAGCATAGGAACCACCTCTCACTCTTAAAGAAGATGCTTGCAGAGAGCGTCCCGCAGAAAATAGCAAACACGAAAAGGATGCGAGAAGTATTCGAACTGCTCGTCTCGTATCCCATGATTGGCGATTTCTTGGCATACCAGTACACAACCGACATCAACTACAGTACCATGACATCATTCAATGAAACAGAATTTGTCGTTCCAGGTCCTGGCGCACGCGATGGCATTCGTAAATGCTTCAGGGATCTTGGTGGAATGAACGAAGCTGACATCATCCGCATGGTTGCGGACCGGCAGCATGTAGAATTCGAGCGCCTCGGAATCGAGTTCAAATCGTTGTGGGGCCGCCCACTGCAACTCATTGATTGCCAGAACTTGTTCTGTGAAGTGGATAAGTATGCGCGACACGCCCATCCTGACGTTATCGGAATCACTGGCCGAACGCGCATTAAACAGGTGTTTCGGAGTACTTCGACGCCCATCGAATACTGGTACCCACCGAAATGGGGACTGAACGAACAAATATCGCAAAGAAAGGAATCTGCACATGCTTTCCTTTGATGCACCAACCGCGGATGCAGCTTGGCTTCTTGCTGCTGCCGCTCTGAAAGAGCGGTCGCTCTTGCCGAAGCAGAATGGCAGGGGAGGCAGTACTACCGAATTGCTGCACGTTACTATTCAGATTCATAATCCCCGCCAACGCTGGGTTATTTCTCGTGAGCCGGCACTGAGTGTAGCCTTTGCCATCGTAGAAGTGATCGGAATACTGAATGGACGCCGCGACGCCCGGTACTTGAACTTTTTCAACCCGATTGTGCCTCGTTTTGCTGGGAGTGGAACTGAATACCACGGCGCATACGGGCATCGCCTTCGCGTCCAAGCAGGATTCGATCAACTGCAACGCGCCTCTGACGCGCTCACTGCGAATCCTGATGGGAGGCAGGTAGTTTTTCAGATATGGGATGCAGGTATCGATTTTCCTTTACATGATGGAACACCCGTCGCTGAGGACATCCCATGCAACATCTGCTCAATGCTCAAAGTGCGTGACGGGAAGCTCGAATGGTCGCAAATCATGCGGAGCAACGACCTATTCAGAGGGTTGCCATATAATATTGTGCAATTTACAACCTTACAGGAAGTGATCGCTGGATGGATCGGAGCTGAACCCGGTACTTATACCCACTTTGCAGATAGCCTCCATGTATACGACGACAATGCGCGGGATGCCTTTGAATCATCGGGAATTCAATTCCCTGAATCGACAGATTCACTCGCGCTTCCAAAGAACATTGCGGATCCGATCTGGGGAGAGATGAATCGACGGATTGACATTCTTGTATCCAAAGACCTCTCACCACAAGAATACAGAGCTATCGCACGGATAGATAATGCACCCCAATCATTCAGCAATCTAATGGCAGTTGTTGCGGCAGATGCTGCCCGGCGCAAAGGCTGTGTCGATGGTGTTCGTGATGCGCTTTCCGAATGCCGAAGCGCCGTCTTGCAAAAGCTCTGGGATCGCTGGCAGGCGAGAAGGGCCTCTGTAAACCACTTCAGAGACGCCACATAAATTTGTATTGCAGCGGATAGCTGCAGAGGTTAGTCAAGGAGGTATTCGTGCAGGAACGTCGGATACGAATCTCATCTATTGAGCAGGCGACTGTATGAGCCAGTCAATGTCAACGCTTTATGGGCTTATGCCACCACCCCCTGCCCCCGTGAAGCGGCAGGTCTTTATCTCCTCGTTTCATGCCGACCAAAACGAGGTCGATGCGTTCATTTATCGTTGGTCAATAGCGGAAGCGGTGTTTAGTGCAAATGCACTGGCCACGTTTGATAACGACGATTTCATCAACAGTACTAGTCCTGAATACGTGATGAGTCAGATTCGCAGTAAATACCTCATGAACTCATCAGTCACCATACTGCTTGTTGGCAAGTGCACACACAGCAGACGGTATGTGGACTGGGAACTTAAGAGCTCTTTGCGTCAAGGCACGAACGTACCCAACGGACTCCTTGCTTACGTGTTGCCCTCAGCCATACCGCCCGATTTCGGGTTATTGGGACCGATACCCTGGGCACAACGCAACTGGCCGGCCATACCAGATAGGCTCGCTGTGAACTGGAATCACCTTCAGCCCGACAACTGCTACGCCCAATACTGCGTCATACCGACCTCAGCCGATGAGTTGAGACAACACATCGAAGCTGCAGTGAGGAACAGAATCAATCGCGCACATTTAATTAAGAACGACGCGACAATGATGAAGTACAATGCGAAATGCCGAGTATGTGGGGTAACACACTAGTTTCTGAGTTCATGCACCGCAAATGATGTGTTGCTATTCTTCACCCGCCTGCAAGAGTTGCAAGGTAATAGACTGTCGGATGTTCTCTGCTGCACTAACTGACTGGAGGGCTACCACCATGGCCGACCAAATGAAAAACGTATTCATCAGCCACATCCATGAGGACGATGAAGGACTTGGGAAGCTGAAGGATTTAGTCGCGAAGGGCGGACTCACCGTCCGCGACGGATCTATTAACTCTAGCAACCCAAACAACGCCAAAGATCCCGAATATATCAAGACACAGATCCTGGCTCCGCAAATCCAGTGGGCCAGCACGCTGGTCGTGTATATCACCCCGGAAACCAAAAACAGTGATTGGGTTAATTGGGAGATCGAGTACGCGGCAATGGAGGGCAAGAGAATTGTTGGGGTCTATGCGCACGGCGCAAATGAATGTGATGTCCCGGAGGCCCTTGAAAAGTATGCCGACGATGTTCGAGGCTGGAACAGTGAAGGAGTGATCGGCGCAATTCTCGGTAATACAAACGAGTGGCATACGCCATCGGGGGAACTGCGAGATCCTCGCCCGATCAAGCGGTATGGCTGCGACTCATGAGACTCCACTCCTATGTCGTTGCTCGGGACTTTGGATTTGCTCCTAATCCCTTTTTTGGTGTCTGCACTTTGGCAACTTGCAAGCCGAAAATTCGCAGTTCTGCCGTTCTTGGTGACTGGATAATGGGAACCGGATCAAGAACATGTAGCCGGCAGGATCGTGTCGTCTATGCGATGCGGGTAACCGAGGCTATGACCTTTGAGCAGTATTGGGCCGATCCGCGCTTTCGCCGGAAGATGCCGAATCTCAGAGGTAGTAAGAAGCAGGCTTTCGGCGACAATATCTATTTCCGTGATCGAACTGGCCGCTGTTGGTGTCAACTCGACTCCCACCATAGCCATGCGGATGGAAGCCCGAACCCCGAGAACATCAGCGCTGATACCGAGACAAACAGAGTTCTTATTGGCGGCGAGTTCGTATATTGGGGAGGCGACGGGCCATCTCTTCCAAAACGCTTCTTAAGCTACGGACATAACCATGAGAGCATCCTGGCAGGTAGAGGACACCACAATCACTTTACGCCGCAACTTGTCGAGGATGTAGTTGCATGGATCAAGTCTCTTGATCAAAGCGGATATTGCGGGGAACCTCTTGATTGGGCAAGTACACCCTGAGGGCCATCATGCAGACGATCGTTTCCTCGATCCAACACGTTATTCGCCGGATGTTGTTTATTCTAAAAAGGAGGAACTATGGAGTTCTCAACGTTGATTTGGTGTAGCCTGCCCGTTGGACTATCCCTCGTCGTTGTGGGGTTTGTCATTCTGATTTACATCATTCCAAAGGCGGGCAAGACATTTCGGGACTCTGAAAGTCGTACTGAGTTCTATTCTGTTCGAGCAGCTTACTGGTGTGCAATCGCTGGCCTGTACACAATCGTCCTATCTATAACCAGCCTGGCCATTCGATATACAACGGGAAGTTTTGGTGGAGGCAAATAATGACATTTCTTGCACGAGAAGAGATCAAAGACAGAATTTCGCGAGGTGAGCTGATCCTGGCCCCCGAAGGTTCTTCTGGAGTTGTGTCATTCGAAAACATCAAGCTTAATCAATCGTCGTTGGACCTTCACTTGGGCAAGGAAATATACAAGGTTGGTTGTACAGCACCAGAGATTCTAACGAAGAGCGCTCCCTATGCCACGCTAACGCCTGGGCAATTTGCAATTCTGACTACTGATGAAGTCATCTCAATACCAAACGATATTCTCGCATTTATATCCCTTAAAAGCTCATTCAAATTCCAAGGTTTGGTAAACATCTCTGGTTTTCATGTTGATCCAACATTCAAGGGAAAACTCAGATTTGGTGTTCAGAACGTAGGACCATCAGATATCCGCATAAAATACGGGGAACCTACATTCTCAATTTTCTACTCTACATTGTCCTCGACGAATATTGGAGAGCCACGAAAAGACAATTCTACTGGTATTCGTTTGCAGGATGTGCAGTTGCTCGGTGGAGGAAGTTTAAGCTTAGCAAGTCTGCACAAAGAGGTTGAGAGATTGTCGACTTTAGTGAAAATTTATGGAGGGCTTGCCATTGCCGCGCTTGCGGCCCTTATCGTTGACCTTTTGCAAAAATCGCACTGACCGGAAATAGCTGAAGGGCTTTATCTGGAGCGTTCCCTGCATGTATGATTTTGATTCTAAGCCAAGACAATCGCTATGTTCCGGATCACCTTTGAGATGGTGTAGGCTTCTTCCCCTTCTTGTTTGTGGAAGTGCTTCTGGATGAATCTTTTGTTGCCCGATCTGGACGAAACTCTAGGAAACGATAGAAGGGGGCATTTGAATTCGTATGCCGACCACTGCGCCGCTGCAGATAGTGATCTTTCGCCACGTCGATGATGCGGATACGAGTTCCTATCTGGATGCTATTCTTCGTGCGTTTCAAGGCGGAAAGGACACGCAGAATTATTTGGCTACAGGTGAAGACCTTGGGATTCAAATAGAGGTCTTTTCTGTCACCCCGGCTTTTGAAGCGGCGACAGTTCTGGATGACTTCTGCCATACGGTTACTGTCGTACTTGCGGATAGCGCATTCCTTGGCAAAGGCGACGATGCACTTTGGAACTGGCTAGCAGCCTGTTGGAATCACACCCGGGCATCCAGCGGACGCCACGCAGTCGTGGTTGTGGCCATGGACGAGCGCGTCGGCAAGCGGTTCCTGGAGAAGAAACCTGATTTCGCAAGCTTGCAACTGTTGCAAGTTCACAGTCTCGGCGAGCAGACGATCCGCCCTGCAATGTTCGCTTTGTTCCTGTTGCATGAATGCAGGGCGCGCCTGGCGGCGGCTCTATCCATGTCTCTCGGCTTCGACGCGGGGTATCTCAAACTGTTTATAAGCCACGCAAAGATGGATGGATTGCCTTTGGCACAGGCATTGAAACATCAAATCGGATCCCTTGCTTGGTTGCCAAAGTTTTATGACGCGGATGACCTGCCTCCCGGATCTGATTGGCAAGCTGAGATCGAGAAGAGCGTCGGAGCTTCCCTCCTCGTCATATTGAGAACCGAGGAGTACGACAGCCGACATTGGTGTCAACAGGAGGTTCTCTGGGCAGATGAGTATGCAACACCGGCTGTTTTGGTTGATGCGCGGACGAATCTGAACCATCCTGCTGGCGTTCTCCCCTTGGACCGCGTTCCCAGTGTGCGAATTCCGGATGGCAACCTTGTGAGGATCCTCTTTCTGGCTTTGCGCGAGGGGCTCCGGTTCTTGCACTTTATGCGCCGCGTTGAAGAAATGAAGAAGAGCGGTGCATTGCCAGATCCCGTCGAATTACGGGTGTTCACTTTTCAGCCCAGCATGGCCGCACTGTTGCGGGCATGTCGTGGTTTGACGAGTTCAGCTGCGTCTGGTACAGTACCGAGCGTGATTTTATATCCGGACCCGCCTTTTCGCGCTGGCACCTACGAGGCTGCTGAAGCTCTCGTCGCTTCTTATGGCCCGGCGGGAACACGACTTGTCACTCCGAACACTATCGCAGCGACGAAAGGGGCCAAGTCATGACGACAGTACAGCGTCCCCTGGCTGGATGTATCGTGAATCTCTCTGTTTCAGAGAGTGACGATAGTGCGGACCACGGTTATCCGGCGTGGCAGATTAACCGCGTCGCTCTACAAGTTGTTTCGGCCCTTTTTGGGCAAGGAGCAAGTCTTGTTTTCGGACATGATTGGCGAGAGGACGGTGTCATGGAATCCGTGTATGGCTTCGCGCTGCAGGTGCAGCAACCGATCCCCTTATCCCCAAGCAATGTCCAGAGCGAGGAGGAGCCGCTGCTGCGAAATCTCCTTCCGTGGCCTGACAAGCCATTTCTTCCCGAGCGAGATCTCGAACGACTTGCTTCGACTCTGCGTGTTGAGTCTGTTGGACTGCCTCCGGAGTTGGCTGATTTTGCCGGAGACGGCACACTGCCGAACGGGGAAGACGATGTATACAAGTATCTGCGTGCCCGTGCTCTAACATTCTTACGCCATCGCCTCAATGAGGTTTGCGACGCACGCATTTGCCTCGGGGGGCGTCAAACCAGCGCACAAGGCCGCTATCCTGGTGTCATTGAGGAGGCATTGCTAGCGATACGAGGAAATAAGCCGCTCTATTTGGTCGGCCTACTCGGTGGCGCAACAGAGCAGGTGATCAATGCGATCGAAGGGAAACCTATGCCCAGTGATTTCTGCTCAGATTTACCATCAACGTCGTTGTATGAGGCTCCGCCTGTAAAGGAAATCGCAGTGCAAACAGAGTCCGACCGGGTGTTTAATCGTGAGGGCGTATGGAAGGAATTCGCTGACGCTGGTCATGATTGGTTCGTGTGGAATAATGGGCTTACACTTGAGGAGAATCGCGTACTGCTGCACACCTCGGTTGTCGATGAGGCCATCGAACTTGTCCTTACAGGTTTATCGCGACTCGTATACAGAAGGAACGACAGAAGACAGTAAACCTTCGCACGGGATTGATCTCGCGCACTGCATTTGTATTCACCTTGACGGGAATCGCGGACTGAAAATCCACAGCGAATGGTAGCCATTCCCGACCCTGCGATACTGCTAGTTCGTTCCCGAGGATTTTCAAAGCACAGATGGATTTGCCGCATTGGCCCGCGCAGACGAGTTGGAAGGTCTATTTGAGCACCGGGATGAGATTGGACTAAGCGAAGATGGACCTCCCGGTTGTAGCCTCGAAGGGGTTATATTGTTGGCCACCAAATTTCGCCGGTCGATCACCCGGGATGTGATGAGTGATTCTGGACGGCGGGCCGCTTGGCAAACTCAGTTGCAGGCGTCCTTTCATCCATTGAAACCCACGTTCTGGCGGTAGTAGTCTTTTCCAATCCAAAGATGAGCCTGAAGGAAGCGAAGGGTAGGCGAAGCGGGTTTTGTCCTCTCGGGTTTTGAATTCCACTCATGCTAGCAGCCGGGGCGGAGGGAATGTGG
>Ga0224527_1001585_pt1 | contig 11032 bp, 11 predicted proteins | sample CBST0metaG_FD_179882 | JGI IMG/M metagenome (GOLD analysis project Ga0224527, IMG submission 179882) | Peat soil microbial communities from Stordalen Mire, Sweden - C.B.S.T0 | ecosystem: Environmental > Terrestrial > Soil > Wetlands > Peat | place: Sweden: Norrbotten County, Stordalen Mire... | reverse complement strand
GAAAAACACATCCGAAAATGCGTTGATTTGGTAAAGTATTGATTTCATTGGTGCCGGGAGGGGGGGTCGAACCCCCACGACCTTGCGGTCGGCGGATTTTGAGTCTGTTTTTCGGCATATTGCAGGGTGTTGCACATTTTCGCTGGAACCAGCATAACCCTTTTATATACAGCAGATGCCCCATCACATTAGATTGCATGATGCTGCATAGAAATGAACCGAATCTCGGTACGAACAGGCACCAAAACAGGCACCAGATTGACCGGCGGACTCCGCACAAGAGTCAGTCCGCACCTGGCCAAAGTCAATGAAATGGTCCGGGGTTTCAGAGTAGCTTTTTGACGGTCAGTAACTGAGGGCTCGCCGGTCCAACCGACCGAAACGGGAAAGAACGGCGGAACGAATCGCTGAGGGCATTGGGCTGAATGCGTCAATCGGCATTGATGCGAGATCGCGTTGTCGTCCAAACGAGAAATGAGAATGGCACCGAAGTCATCCGAAGAATCCATACAATGCCAGTTCTTTCACTGATAATGATTAGAGGAACATCCGCCACCAGCAACTTGCGCAAATCCATGAAGTCAGCCGACCAATATGACCCAGAGCGCCCGCCTGACGATGTGTTTGAGACATCTTTATTCAAGATGGAGCGGCGAGGGCGGTTCCTGACGGTTCAGACAGATCGAACGCCGGAGCAACAAGCCGAGATCGTCACGAACATCGTCAACAATCGGCACAAGTTGCTCGAACGGGCAGTAGTGATTCGTAATGAGCTAAAGGATCTGCTGCACTGTTTCACGTCGCTGGACCTTTTGGCCCACCAAATCGCTCAAGATATTCTGCAGGACCCGAACTCGTACCAAGAGATTGACACGAACCTTCGTCCGCATTTGATCGAGTATCTGGCTTTGCTAGAACTTGAAGATGCGGCCCATACAGTCAAATTTCCCGTATACCCCCAGCCCCAGGATGTTGAGAAAACACGTCAGCTTCTGGAGGAATTATTCGACTGCTTCAAATGGCAGATAATGACCGAGCACGCTTCAGAGGGACAGAGTTCCGTTCCGTCCGTGTCGCAAGAAATGCGGTTCCACTCTCTGATGTATCACGTCTTCGTTCGATCACCCGCGTATCACGATCACTGGATTGAGATTCTGGAACCTCTGTTTAGTTCTCCGCGTGTCTCCGCATGGCTGGCTTCCCAAAATCTGAACATCGCGGATGTTTTGAAATGTATTGATTGGCTCGGCGGGCTGGTTTATCGGCGCATAACAGATCGTTTGCGCGCGGCGAAGAAGGAAGAAGTGAAATTGCTCGAACAAATCAAAAAGGTGCGCCAAGGGAGCGCTCCCGATGTTGAGCTACCTGAGATTTTTTTGCAGGCGGCGAAAGAGAATGGAAAGAATCGCCGAAGAATCATAGAAGCGGCCCTCTCTCATTGGGCCTTTTTCGCTATCGGAACCACGATGACGGTCACGGCCAAGGATCTGAGCGAATATGCAGAGGTTCCCGAAACCAGCGCGAAGGCATTTCTTGACTGCTTTTCTCTCGAATTCGGTCAACCCGAGGCTACCGATCCATGGCCGCACGCGACCCATCCTCTTCAGACGAAACCAATCATTCGATATAACGATGATTCATACTTCTTGGCTGCGCCTCATCTCTTGGCGTGGTCGATCAAGCTCAACTTTGAGGCGAGGCTCAAATCGGAACCTGGCGCGCCTTGGAAAAATTATGAGGAACATCGCGCGAAGCTGGTAATCCGGAAAGCCATCGAAAATCTTTCAACGGTCATGCCGCTAAACCAGAACTATGAGGAACTCTATTACACATTTGAAGGCAATCGGTACGAACTCGATGGACTGTTCATCTTTGATCGCTATGTCCTTCTTATGGAAGCGAAGGCCGGATCGGTGTCGGATGCTTCTCGACGCGGCGCAACTAAGAGTCTTGAATCGGACCTGAAAGCGTTGGTGCGTGACCCATCCCGGCAAGCTGCCCGCGCAAAGAAATACATAGAATCAATCGCGCAGCCGACGTTCATCACAAAAGACAGCCAGCAGGTCGTAATCGACAAGAGCATCCCGCTTCAAGTCGTGACGATGGCACTGACGTTAGACAACCTTGCAATGTTTACAAGCGACATGAGTTCCATCAAACAGATGGGTCTTCTCACTACAGATTCAATTTCGTGGACCCTCTACCTGCCTGATCTCAAGATCATTACTGAGTTGCTGCCGCAGCCCTCGCAGTTCTGGCATTATTTCCGGTGGAGACGCTCACTCTTCGGGATGAACAATATCTTCGGTAATGATGAGGTTAATTGGCTGGGAATCTACATCAAGCAAGGGCCAAACGATGTCAAACAGACCCCTGAGTCGTACCGCCTGACGTTCACGTCATACACGACCGACATGGACGACTATTTCCTATATCGCGCCGGTCAAAGGTCGAAGGCCGCTCCGCGCCCGAAGCAGGAAATACCAGGTTCAATGGAGCAGTTGATCCACGATATTGAGAGGACGGCTACGCTTGGCTTCACTGGGGTAACGGAACTCCTGATTTCGGTATCTTGGTCTGGCCCACCTTCGGAAGTTAACTTTGGCCCACCTTGGGAGTAGCTGAGTAGGCTTCGTGGATGGAGCAACGGAAGCGGAGCTGGCTGACCAGGAGAGACAAGGTGGAGTTGTTTGAGCAGATACGCCGTGAGCATGAGTTCGGTGTAGGCACGATTTCCGGTGTTTCGCGGAAGTTGGGCGTGCATCGGAGATTGGTCCGCGAAGCGCTTTCGAGTGCAGTTCCAGCAGCGAGCAAGCCGCAAGAGCGGCGTCTGCGCAAGCTGGAGGCTGCGGTTCCTTTCATTGACAGGGTTCTGCGTGAGGATCAGCATGCGCCGCCGAAGCAGCGGCATACCGCGCACAGGATCTGGCAGCGATTGTGCGCGGAGCAACCGGGCTTCGCGGTCAGCGAACGATCGGTATGCGGCTACGTGAGGCGCCGGCGGCAGCAGTTGGGGCTGATTGCCCGCGAGTCGTTCGTTCCTCAGAGTTACAACTGGGGCGTCGAAGGACAGGTCGATTGGTACGAAGCCTTGGCGCTGATCGGCGGCGAGCGCATCAAGCTGCAGGTGTTTGAGATGCGTTCGATGGCCAGCGGCGGCGCCTATCATCGGGCGTTTACGCATGCAACACAGCAGGCGTTTCTTGAAGCTCACGAGAAGGCATTCCGCTATTTCGGCGGCGTCTTCAGGCAGCTTCGCTACGATAACCTGAAGAGCGTGGTGAAGCGCATCCTGCGCGGACATCAGCGTGAAGAGACCAGCCGCTTCATCGCCTTCCGTTCCCACTGGCGTTTTCAGAGCGAGTTCTGCAACCCGGCCCGCGGCAACGAGAAGGGCGGCATTGAGAGTGAAGGCGGATACTTCCGCCGCAACCACTGGGTGCCGCTTCCAGAAGTACGCGACCTGGCGGAGCTGAACGCCTATCTGGACCTGTGCTGTCAGAAGGACCAGCAGCGTATTCTCAGCGGCCGCACAGATGCCGTGGGCACGGCCATGTTGCAGGAGTTGCCTCATCTGCTGCCACTGTCCACCGAGCCGTTTGACCTGACGGAAAAGAGCTTCCCCACCGTCGATGGATTGCGCTGTGTGCGGGTGCGGACCAACCGCTACTCGATCCCTCTGCCGCCTGGCACTGTGATCGAGGCCCGCCTGCTGGCTGACTATGTTGAACTCTGGCACCAGGGGAAGCGTGTCGCGAGGCATGAACGCTGCTACAGCCGCCAGCAGCAGATACTCGATCTGGAACACTATCTCGATGTGCTGCGCAAGAAGCCTGGAGCACTGGCCGGTTCAACACCGCTGGCCCAGTGGCGACTGGCGGGGCGATGGCCCGATTCGTTTGATCGTCTATGGCAGGCACTGAACACGCGGCATGGCCGACAACAGGGCACTCGGCAGATGATCGAACTGCTGACTCTCGGCGCCAGCGAAGGCTGGGATCAACTGCACGGTGCAGTCGATCAGGCGCTCTCCCTCGGCTGCCAGGATGTGGCCGCGATCCGGCACCTCATGATAAGCGCACAACTGGACAGGCCCGAAGTCGAAGCCATCGAAGTCGGCCTGCTGGCCCGTTACGAACGACCGCTGCCAGTAATGAGCGGCTATGACCAGCTTCTCCGCGAGGTGCCAGCATGAAGGCTGTTATAGAGAACCTGGAGAAGGCCGCTGTCGAACAACAGTGCCGCGTCCTGCGACTGCCAGCGGTCGCCGAGCAGTGCGCTCCACTGGCTGAAGAAGCAGTAAAGCAGCGGCAGACCTATCTGCGATATCTGGAGGCGTTGCTGGCGGTCGAGTTGGAAGAGCGCGAACGCAACACGATCGCACGCCGCATCAAGGATGCACACCTGCCACGGACCAAGACTCTGGACGAGTTCGACTTTTCCAAAGCTCCCCAGATCCGTGCCACGGAGATCAGTGAACTGGCCCAGGGCGGGTATATCGAACGCGCCGAACCAGTAATCCTGATCGGTGACTGCGGCACCGGCAAGACGCATCTGCTGACCGGCCTCTGTGTGGCTGCGTGTCGTCAGAAGCGACGCGTGCGCTTTGCCACCGCAGCCGCCCTGGTCAACGAACTGGTCGAGGCCAAGCAGCAGTTGCAACTGCGTCGCGTGCTTGCCCGCTGGGATCGCTACGACTTGATCGCCATTGACGAGGTAGGCTACGTGCCCATGGCAGACCTCGGAGCCGAGTTCCTCTTCCAGGTCATCGCTGAACGGGCGGAAAAGGCTGCCGTCATCATAACCACCAACCTGCCCTTTTCCGAATGGACCCAGGTGATTCCCAACGCCCGGCTCTGCAAGGCCCTCCTCGATCGAATCACCGACCGAGCCCACATCATCGAGACCGGAACCGACAGCTATCGCTTCCGCAGAACCATGGAGAAAGGCAGGAGCAAACAGACAGCCTGATAGATCTCACTCGATGGGGCCGGGCTTCCGCTACGCTCCAGCCCGGCCCCATCGAATCTCCTCAATACCACAATGGCCCATCAAGCTTCTGCAAGTGGGCCAGAGTTAACTTCCAAAGATGGGCCAAGGTTAGTTGCCAAACGCAACTCCTGCTTGATCTCACATTTAGAGAGCGTAGAAAGTTTGCCGCGCTTCTGAGAAAACATGAAAAGGCAAGCATACCGGTCCGATTATTTGAGACTCCGAACCTATCTATCGAGGTCTTGTCGAACAGTGGACATCGAGAATGTTCGGATCGGGCATTAGCGTTAGCAAACGCCACCAAGAAACCGGCCGTCACACTGTCGCTCAAGCCGACGAGCATTTCAGTCATTGCATGGAGTTTCGCGGCTCCAGAGCTTTGAGTTGAGACCATTTGGTTTGCGACGTTCGATAGATAGCTTAGAAACTCGCCGATTTGTGCGTGCCGGACCGCAGAATTCCTGGACAGGCCGACTTGTCATGCGGCGGGAACATTGACCGAAAAATTCGTAATCGCCTGCCAATCGGGAAACGCTCCGTCCTTTGGCCCCCATTGTCTTATGCAGTCCCGGTAAAGCCAGTAAAGAACCATGTGGTGTTCATGGTAGAAAGTGGTGAGCTCGACCTTGGCGCGTTCAGGATCGACATGCCCAGTAGCCGAGTTTCGGATTTTGCGCAGTTTCACTGCAAAGAGGGGGTCGATTGTCTCGGGGTAGGTGGATAGAGCGTTCTCCCAGGATGGGGCGGTGCCATTCTTGATGGCGTCGCGTTTAATAGTCATTACGCGTTGTGCATGATGGTTGATATAGGTATCCGTCTGTAGGTAGCTGCCCTTCTTTTTAGTCAGGCCGGTGTTGTTGCGCTCTCTGCAATAGGCGCCGAGCATGAACTCGTAGAAATGATGGATGAAATCTGAATATGCGCTGAATGCGCGGTAGGCTAGTCTTCGATCGGAATCCTGTCCAATCAGGTGCGGTGCAACGGCCGCGAACAGCTGGAACGCCTCGTGGCATCGGAGGAATTCGTGCTCCAAGGCCACACAGAAGTCTTGATCGGTCGAATCTCCGCCACTGAATATCATGCTGCCTCCCGGCTACGCTTCTGTGCTGTCAGTTCTTATCTCGAATGACTGAGAGCAGTCTTTACAGAGTTGGGAAGATGGTCTAGTGGGTTCGGGCGTCCACCGAAGAGCCTGGCATTCTGAAATCCCGCGTGACCAGGTCGAATTCCTCGTCCAAAACAGCAAGTCCCGGCGTATGCCGGGACTTTGCCAAGAATTGGTGTGGGGGGAAGGACTTGCACCCTCGCGGTCTCTCTGGAAAAAAGCTCGTCTCGTCCTTAGGCCAACTGTCTCCGTATAGAAGGAGTAATACCAAGCCCCCACAGGACCGCCCACCCCAACCACACGCCGATTTTATCGATCAGCAGTTCCATCAGCACCTCCGTAAGACCGCATAGTACGACCCTTGAGAGGAGACCGATCACTCCCTCTAACGAGACAGTGACCCCAGCGATGACGAACCCCTTTTTTGCCCAGCTTGTTTAAAAAAATACAGTTAAGTATACCATACACTGCGGGTGGCTCGTCCTCCTGTCTCGGCTCCAATCGCAAATGTGGTGCCCTGTCCTTGCGCTCAACTCGATTTATGCTAGATCGCCGGTTTACTCATTGATGGTTGCAGCAATTCGTAGAGTGCCGGCACTCAGGACGACTGCGGAGGTGTTCAGTCCTGCCAGGGACCTCCTGCTGGCCATGACCTCGTCCAATGCTCCTTTGTCGTCACCCCAGCCACGAGCGGCATTAGGAACCGCTCGATGTCGCCCACGACGCGCTTCAGAGGTACCACCGCGATGTAGAGCTGGTTCTTCGTGTTGAACGCGACCCACTGTCGCTGCTTCGATTCATCTTCAAAGAATTCGGCGGTGAGAGCGCGCGGCGGCGCTGCGATGGTGGGAATCGCCGTTTTCCGCCGTTCAAAGGTCCGCACGATTGCCTCGGCGAGAAGCTCTCCATCGAATGGAAAAAGCTCAGACAGGGTGCGCAGATCGTGGAAGTCCTTCATGCGGCTGTTCGCCATGCCGAGTTTCACAATTGCTTCAAACTTCTCAGCGACCACGGTCTCCTTGGGATAGGCCAACAGCAACGGTGCCGGTCCATTGAGGATAGTAGGGAACGAAGTCTCGACTGGCGGGGGCGTGATGGTGTCTCCAAACCCTATATCGATTTGCATGGGAATTCGCGCCCGCTCCAAATAGCTCAGGAAGGTGACACGGACCCCTTCATAGTCCGCATCCTCCTTAATGCGCTGCGCCTTGACGCTCGCCGGTTCAAACTGGAGACCGTCTTCATCGACGGTGAGCGCACAGATCTCCTTGAAGATGGTTGCAAAACGGCTCGGATCGTTGTCGCCATTGGAGAGAAAGTCGGCGTCCCGGGTCGGCCGGTGGGCTTGCTCTGTCCAGAGTTCAAAAAGCAGTGCGCCCTTGAGAACGAAAATCTTCTGGTATTCCGACTGGCTGATGCGGAAGAGAAGGCGTTCCAGAGCATACTTCGTGAGAAGTAGCCCGAAATCCTCATTCCGCTGCCGCGCAAGATTCGCCAGACGTTGCCGGACAGAAGCTGCGAGATTGGTGACATTCTTAGTCAAGTCAGGGACTCCATATAGGGCCGCATCACGTTGGCGACCCGGCAAATCTTCGCCGCTTCCCAGAGTTCGTCCATTGACGCCTTCTTCTCGCGGAAGCACTCCCGAAGAGCTTGAATCGCAAGTTCCGTTCCTACCTTCGACCGGAATTTGAAACAATCTGCAACGGTTTTTGCCGGGCTGTAGACCTTGATTTTGGCGCCCTCAATCGTATGTTCCACTGCGCCGAAGGTGAGGGACGGGCCGGAGAAACGCACTACGCGAATCGGAGGATACTCAAAGCTGGGCGTCCAGGCTCCCTGCTTGAGGGCGATCCAAACCTCAAATGGATTCTCGGTCGTGAGTTCATGGAAGCGCAGCGCGGACGAAAGGCAGACGACAGCCTGTGGCACTTTGCGGCAGACCTCCACCAGCGTCCGATTCTCCGTTGGCGGATTCTCGCTCGAAGAATAGAGTCCGTTGCCAACCCGTTCGAGCTTTCCCGCTCGGACCAGTCGGCCCAGGTAGTTGCGCGGTATGTGCAGCCTGACCAGATCACGCGGTCGTATCACGGACTGCTGGCCGGCGTACTTCAGTAGGCGATCCATGTGCGTCTCCATGGTGGGAGTGTACCATATCCAATATAGATGTACATATCTATATTGGTTCTGAAACACGCCGATTGAGAGTCAGAAAAGTGCATTTTCCTGTTCCCCAGCGCCGAGCAGCGATCAACCCGCAAGCGGTTCTGGATGGTCAGCACGAGCGTACTTCCGCAGGTCGGCCACTGGAATCAGAACACGCTTGCCAATTCTCCTGGTCGGCAGGCGCCGAGTTGCTACCAGGTAATCCAGTGCACGCTGGCTGATAGAAAGCAACTGCGCAGCATCCCTTCGGCTCAGGAGCAGCTTCTCTTCAGCGCGCATTGGAGGCTTCTTGTCGGCATTTGGTTGAGAACGTGGAGATAATTCCATATTGAGCCATTCACCTTTCCCAGCATGTTGCATTGCATTTGACTTGCGCCCGGTCTCACCGAACGCGCCAACCATACAGCTTCCCTTCGTCGGCCTTGGGGTAACAGACGCCGGATTCCAATTTCCAGCCGGGCCGGTCGCAGGCGCTCAAATGCTCCAGGTCGCCGGCTTTCCAAAGCTCGTATGCCCGCAAACCATCCGCGGAGAGCGCCCATGATGCCGCAAGATGCCCCTCTACCCCGGCATTGAAGCCACGAGCACGCCCGTGATCGAACCCGAGCCAATACCCAAGAACGAACATGACGGCGAACACAAACACCCCAGCCGTGGACGCAATGGCGCTCCACTTCACCAGTTCGCGGCGGCCCTTCCTGGCCGCCACGGACTCTGCCGCGCCGATCACGGCATCGGTCAAAGACGCCTGCAATCGAACCCTGGAAGACTCAGCTTCAGCCGCGGCGACCGACTGAATTTTCTCCAGGATGCCCTGCACGGTTACGTTGATCTTTCCCGGAACTGCCTCGTACAGGTCGCTGTACCTGCCTAGTACGATCATCAAAGCCCACACGGCATCGGTCGGCTCGATGCCGAAGTTGTCCGCATAATGCCTGACGCGCTCGCGCTCAGCCTCAGACAAATCCGCGAGAAAGACGCTGTATAGATCTTCACTTATCGAGATCATCGCCACAGACCTTGTCAAAGATGTTGCGAGCACATTCACGACGCCATCGCTCAATCTCAGCACGGCTGCCAAGCGTTGCCGTTTCTCGTGCTTTTTCAAGTGTCAGGCGATTGCTCTGCACGAGATTGGTGACGCGCGTAGCCAATTGAGGAAGGTACAACGACAATCCTTGTCTTGCCTCTATCGACTGCCGCAGTGCCGAAGTGTCGTACAACTCGAAAAGCGATGGCGCCAAGCCGAAGAACCGATTACGAACAACATGAATTGTGCCGTGTTTCACCACGCTCATGTATTCGGTCAGCATCTCGCAACTATCTCGCTGCTGATTGATGAGGAATAACGAGATGAAAGGCCAATCGAATTCATGCAGCTTTTCATCGAACATCGAGCCGTAACGATTGACTCCTTCGTTGTTTCGTGCGGCGGTATTGACGACCACTTCATCGTCCTTGCTCGCATCCACTATGTCCAAAAGATCAAGCCACCCCTCGTTCTCATCCAGGTTTACTAGCGAGAACGACTTCACATCCTTCTGGTAGGCCTTGCCAACATCTGGGTTTGCTGTATCGGTCTCCACCAGCGAGACCTTTCGATTCCTCATCTCAAAGTAGTCGAGAAGTGCAATCGCGCCCACAGACTTCCCAACACCGCCTTTGCTGCCTGTTACGAAGTACACCGTTGCCATTTACCTCTCTCCTTTCTTACAGCGTTACGTCCGGTTTCATCTGAAACTGTCCACGCCTTCCCTCACCAATCGACGACACCGCAGGGCTCACCTTACGAACCTCCTTTGGTTGCGCCTCTTCTCTTCTGTGTGCGAGTTTCGTCAGGTAGGTCGAAAGGGCGTTGGTAGTGATTACAACGCCATTCTCTTCAAAAATACGGACCAACATCTTCAGCGTGTAGCCGTTCTCCCGCAACTTTTTCAACTGAGGGTATACGCCCCGAACGATCTCTCCCATCATGAATGTTTCGGGCTGCGGTGGAGGTACATTCCCTCTCTCATCCAGGCGAGTGCGAAAGACCTCGAATTGTTCTGCGGTAAGCATCTGGGCTTTACGTCGCTCCTTTTCCATAGCGTCTCCCCATCCCCGTCCTTACCAACGGGATGAGTACACGATAACACATAATTGACAGCAGAAATGTATTATTGTAAAGTCGAAACTGCTAAGAGACACGGCGAGGTAGGCGCTGGTACTCACAAAACCCCTGCGGGGTTTCGCGCGTCCCACCACCAATTCTTCAATCCGCCTTCGGCTACTCGGAGAATTGGTTGCGCATCTCGCTCAGGGCTGCGCCCCGAGACCCCGCAGAAAGGACGAAACGCAATGCCACGACCCAAACGAGCAAAAGGCACAACGACAAGAATTCAGGTTCGCATCACAGACGAAGAGAAGAACACCCTGTTGATACAAGCCGACAAAGCCGGACTGACGTTGAGCGAGTACGTCCGAAGATGCTCGCTCAATAAGCGAATTCAATCGCACGTAAGCGACAAGGCAATTGCCCGCCTAAGCAGCCTGTGCGGCCTTCAGAAGTATCTGCTTATGCAGATCAAAGGCCACCCATACGAAGCAGCGCTTCGCAATGAACTGAACTCAGTTCTTGCAGGGATCACCACGACATTGCGAGCCGTAATCAAGAAGGAGGATGAATCGGAATGATCGCCAAATAGGTCAACGCGGGGAGTGTACATGATCGCCAAGGTCCAACCGAGCAAGCAGAAGTCGAGAAGCAGTTTTAAGCGACTGCTGAACTAC
>Ga0224527_1001583_pt1 | contig 11055 bp, 8 predicted proteins | sample CBST0metaG_FD_179882 | JGI IMG/M metagenome (GOLD analysis project Ga0224527, IMG submission 179882) | Peat soil microbial communities from Stordalen Mire, Sweden - C.B.S.T0 | ecosystem: Environmental > Terrestrial > Soil > Wetlands > Peat | place: Sweden: Norrbotten County, Stordalen Mire... | reverse complement strand
ACACCGAGCTTGCCGCGCGCGATCTGCTCAACAGCCGCATGGCGTATGTGGCCGTATCGCGCGGTGCGCACGATGCGCAAATCTTCACCAACGACGTAGCCGGGCTGCCCAGGGCGCTTGGCCACGAGGTATCGCACGCCCAGGCCCATGTGCCGGAACTGGCGGTTACGCCGCCGGCGAAGGAGATCGCGGAGAACATCGTGCACGACATGGGGTTCGGGATTGGCCGATAGAGCACCGGCTTAGAAGGCTGGGGGGCCGCTAAGTTTTCAAGTGGTACCATTTCAAAATATATGTACCATAAAAATATTTATGAACCTTAGTTGAAAACGGTGCATAATGGTTTTATGAGAACACGGACCAATCTTCACATCGACAATGACGCCCTGACCTTCGCCTCGTCGTACGCGAATGCCAAGGGAGTCTCGCTGGGTATTGCCGTCAGTGAGCTGATTCGCCGCGCCGAGCGGCTGGCGGGGCAGGAAAGCCCTTCGTCCCGGCTGGTCATGAACCCGCATGGCTATCTGGAGATAGCAGACACAGGCGACCGCATCACGCCGGAGATGGTAAAGGAAGCCTCGGAGGATGTCCTTGTCTGAGAACGGCTATTTGCTGGACGTGAATATTCTGTACGCGCTGATGGCCAGGAATCATATTCACCATCCGATTGTTGAGGCGTGGTTCTATGCCGACGCCGATCTTCGCTGGGCCATCTGCCCGTTTACAGAGGCAGGATTCCTGCGCAATGCGACCGCGCCGCGCGCCGGGCAAATCGAGATGGCCGAGGCCTCGGCCATTCTGAAAAAGCTCGCGCAGCATCCTGGCTATCGTTACCTGCCTATCGCCGAGGACTGGCATACGCTGTGCGGCCCGTTCTTCAAGCGGCTGTTTGGCACCAAACAGGTCACGGATGCCTACCTGCTGGGCCTGGCCGTGCGCAATGGAATGGTCTTGGCCACGATGGACAAAGGCATCGCGTATCTGGCCGGAAGTGAGTTCAGCAAGCACGTCCTGCTTTTGGAGGCTTCATAGATAGAGACCATACCTGCCTAAAATCGGCCCTCAACTTCAACCGGGACGCCGCAGTGCGCTAACACTGGCGGCGCCCCTAACCAATCAGCCTGATAAGGAGGCTTCATGGCTATCCGCCATTCTATCGAACCCACTCTTGCCCGGTTCGCGCGGCATCTCTACGCGCGGCGCGGCTTGAGCGATGTCACCGTCCAAAACTACGTTGCCACGATCCGGCGTCTCGCGCCGGTGATAGGTCTTGAACCCACTCCGAAAGCGGTCGAGCAGCAAATCGAGCGGATGCACAAGGCGGGCGCGTCCTACTCCCACATCGTCAATACCTCAATCGCACTCGAAGCCTATTGCACATTTGCGGGGCGGCCCATCAAGCTGGGCCGTCCGAAAAAACCCCACCATCTGGTTCGCGGGACGCTTTCCGAAGCGGAGATTACCTTGCTGATCGCGGCGGCGCGCACTGTGCGCGAACGGGCGATGATTGCAACGCTGGCCTATGCCGGTCTGCGCAACCGCGAACTCTGCCGGTTGCGCATTCAGGACGTGGACCTGAGCGGGCAGACATTGCACATTCAGGCCACGAAGACGCAGAAGGACCGCTACACGCATATTGCCTCAGCCTGCGTAAGTGTGCTGGCCGAGTATATGCGCGAGCGTGGCGGCCAACCAGGCGATTGGCTGTTCGTCTGCCTGCGCAGCGGCAAACCCTACGCGCAGCAGAACCTGCGCAAGCTGATTCGCACCGCAGCAAAGCGCGCAAATCTGAAGAAGCGGGTATACCCGCATTTGCTTCGACACAGCTTAGCGACTTGCCTGCTTCACCGCGGTGCGCATCTGCTGGCCATCAAGGAACAGCTCGGCCACGCCTTTGTGGAGACAACGATGATTTACGTTCACTCCAGCCCCGAACATACCAAGATGCAGTACCGAATGTACGCCCCGTCCTACCTGTGAACCACGGCGGGCCGAAGTTCCCCTTCGGCCCGCGAGTTATTCTTTCACCGCCATGTAGGGTGACTTTTATATTACTCAAGAGTCAATACAGCGCCTTCCGGTTATCCACAGTCAAGCAAACATTCACAAAAGGTAACCATGAGAGCGCCCGTTGATCTGGTAAACTCCTCGCAAATCTGATTTACAACTCCGCACGTTTTGAACGGTCGTTCTGCGTCCGTAATTTTCACGCGCAGTAGAACGAGAGAGCAATTCTGTGTGTTCTCTCGGCCGGCAATCACACGTGGAGGGTGCGCGCGGCCTTGGGGCGCGAACAACAAATGATGGAAACGAGAGGATCGGGAAAGATGATGAAGTCTGCGTGCAAGTGGCTCGGTTTGGTTTTGGCATTGGCGTCGGCGGGCGCGGCGGCGCAGACGGGAACGGTGCCCCTCGATTCCGGGACCCCTCCTACCGGGCTTACGAACTCGAACATCACGGAAGTGAACGGTAACGTCGGGATTGGGACGACGAGTCCGTCGACGCAACTCGAGATCAAGTCGCCGCTTGAAAACGACATGTTCAAAGTCGGCACGTGGTCTGATTCAAATAATCAAATGTATTGGACGACCCAGGCCGGAGGGACGCTGGTAATTGGAGCCCAGGACTATTACGGAACAAACGCGGTCGGAAGGTCAGATCTGTGGGGAACTTATATCTATTTGCACGGTAATGTTTTTCCCAGCACACTCACGATCAACTCAACGGGCTCTGCTACCGATATCAATCATCAGTATCCATCAGGTTCAGTCAGTTTTTATGATAGTGACTGGAACGGCAGCGGAGTTAATGCAGATATCAGTTCAATTTACATGACGCCCAAAAATGGCCTTAGCTATTACGCAGGAATGGAATTCCAACCTTTTAGCAATCTCGGAGGTCTACCTGTATTTCATCTCTGGTCGCATTACACCGGAAGTTCAGTAGCATTTGACGGAGCAAGAATCGCTGCCGATGACAATCTTCCTACGCATGCACTCAGGGCCGACGCATATAAATGACCATGGTTTGCTATATGCAGGGAGTAGGAAATAGGTGAGAAGGGGAAATGGACAATCCCCTGAAGTATTTTGAGGAGTTGCGCGACCCGCGCGTGGAACGGAACCGGGAACACCTTCTGGAGGAGATTCTTCTGATCGCTATTGCGGCGGTGTTGAGCGGCGCGGAAAGCTGGAACGACATCGCGGATTACGGCGAAGATAAGCGGGAGTGGTTGCAGACGTTTTTGACGCTTCCCTCGGGCATTCCGTCGCACGATACATTCAACCGGGTGTTTGCGGCGCTGGACCCGGAAGAGATGGAAAAGGGCTTCGTAGCCTGGGTTTCGTCGATTGCCAGGCTGACGGCGGGCGAAGTGGTGGCTATCGACGGCAAGACGCTGTGCGGCACGCGCGAGGGGGGCAAAAAAGCCTTGGTCCACATGGTTTCGGCATGGGCTAGCAGCAACAATCTGGTGCTAGCCCAGCGCAAGGTTGATGAAAAGTCCAACGAGATTACGGCGATTCCGAAACTGCTGAATGCGTTGGAACTGGCGGGAACGGTGGTGACCATCGACGCGATGGGCTGTCAGCGTGAGATCGCCAGCCGGATTATCGAGAAGAAGGCCGACTATGTGCTGGCGGTCAAGGACAATCAGGGCCTGCTGGCCGAACAAATGCGAGACTCCTTTTTGCTGTTGGATTCAGACTCGGTGGCCGAAGAAATCGACTGCGGCCACGGGCGGGTCGAGCGACGCAAGTGCTCGGTGATTGCCGATTTGAGCATGGTCGAGAAGGCCGCGGAGTGGGCGTCGCTGCAGGGGTTGGTGCGCATCCAGAGCGAGCGTTACCACAAGGCTACGGGCAAGACCGAGCACGAGACTCGCTACTACATCACCAGCCTCAGGTCCGATGCGGCCAAGCTGAACTCGGTGATCCGCCAGCACTGGGGCATCGAAAACAAGCTGCACTGGGTGCTGGACGTCGGCTTCAACGAAGACCTTGACCGAAAGCGAGCAGGCCATGCAGCACAAAACTTCTCGCTACTCAACCGCATCGCTCTGAACCTGCTCAAACAGGAATCAAGCATCAAACGCGGCATCAAGGGAAAACGTCTCAAAGCCGCTTGGAACCACCCCTACCTGCTCAAATTACTGGGAATTTGATATGCGTCGCCCCTGCGCATGCACTGGAGGTTGCTGGAAGCTTGGCCGTAGGAGTGACTAACCAATTTGTAGTTGATGCTTCCGGAAATATTACGACCACCGGCAATGTCGGCATAGGCACGACAGCACCGGGTGCGAAGCTCGAAGTTTCGGGTTCCATCAAGCTTTCAAGCGGCAGCGGCGGCACCATCACCTTCCAAGACGGCAGCATCCAGACCGTAGCCTACACGGGCGTGACCTGTGGCGGCGATTACGCCGAATCCGTCGATGTGACCGGCGACCGCACAGCCTATGAGCCTGGAGATGTTCTGGTTCTGGATGCGGACAACCCAGGAAAGATGCTCAAATCTATTGAAGCCTATTCCACTTCTGTTTCCGGCATCTACTCGACCAAGCCGGGCACGGTGGGCCGCAGGCAAACTACCCCGAAGAGCGATGCCGAAGTGCCCATGGCCGTCGTGGGCATCGTCCCCGCCAAGGTCAGCGCGGAGAACGGCCCCATCAAGGTAGGCGATCTGCTGGTCACTTCTTCCACTCCCGGCTATGCCATGAAAGGGACGGATCGCAGCCGCTTGGTCGGCGCAGTGGTTGGCAAAGCAATGGCCAGACTGGATTCCGGTAAGGGCGTCATCGAAGTGCTGGTCACGCTGCAATAGCTTCTCGTCGCAATTTTGCTACGGCCCGCGCAAAGACAGAGGACCGCCATGCCATCGAATCGAGGACAAATGAAGAATCGAATCTTCTCATACGCGCTGCGGAATGCGATGCTGCCAGTCTTTCTGTGCGGTCTCCTGGCATCGAGCTGCGCCTTCGCGCAGGAGCGGAGATTTCCTTTGCCGTCCACGACAGGAGTCGTCGGCAAGAAGGATGCAGGAGCAGCTGCCGAGATAAAGGCGCACCTGCAGGCGGTTTCAGCAGCCGGATGGCAGTCGCTTCAAGCTACAGGCACGTTGACCTATCCGGAAGGCGATACGCACGCGGCGACGCTGTACCTGATGGGAGCCAGGTATTCGAGATTGGACATCGAGATGGGATCAGGTTTGCGAAGCCTGCGGGTACAGGGAACAGACGGAAGATTTCAAGATGAACGCGGAAATCAGGGCTCGCTTCCGCCCGGAACTTCCTCTGCGGGGATTATGGCCTTTCCTCGGATATGGTCTGTTTCGGCAACGTCATCGCGCATTTCGTTGAGCGACCAGAGCAGCTATAGCGTATCAGGGCAAAACCTTCATCGGGTGACGATGGAATATCCCCTTGAAAGCGCCACCGGCAGCAAATCGCTGAATGGAACTGCGGCAACGGATCTCTACTTTGACTCCAACACCCATCTCCTTGCGCACAGCGTCGATGCGGTGACGTTCAGCGGGCCAATGCGGCAAACCTTTAACCGGGCCTCTACCTATGCAGATTATCAACAGTTTAGCGGGGTCCAGGTTCCCACGACCATCAAGCAGTATCTGAATGGCCAATTGCAATGGACCCTGCAACTCACTCAGGTTACCGTCAATCCAGCTTTGACGACCGACACCTTTTCGTTCTGAGGATAGAACCGATGCGACGCGCACTCCGAGTTGGAATCGAACTTACGCTATTTGTACTCTTCGCGAATCTGCCCGCAATGGCGCAGAACTACCTTTACGGGACGGGGAATCCAACGTGGGGGATTAATATCCCAATCGAAAATGGTTTTATCAATGTTGCCAACGGCAATGTGCATATGGAGATCCCCATTGGAAGCCAACCGCAACGCGGAAGCCTCCCACTGACGGAATCTCTGGTCTACGACAGCAGGATTTGGCAGATCGTTAACACCGGTTCTTCATACAGTTTTCAGCCCTCCTCTTCAAACGGTTGGGCGCTTGGCGGATCGGCAATTGCCGGCTCGGCCGCTGAGCAAAGTATCGTTAACGAGTCCGTTTCATGTTCTGGCTCAGGGGGCAGTCAAGGGTACCACGAGGCAGTCTACACGTACGTGGACATGGCAGGAACGACTCACATGTTTGCTCCGGGAATCTATTATTTCTACGGTACTACTTGCCCGAACGGTAACACCGGTGGGATCACAAATACAAATATGGCAAGCGGTACTAGCTATACTGCCTACGCTGTAGATGGGAGCGGATATTATCTTACCGTGTTCAATCAAACCTGTTCTGGCGGAAATACCTGTGAGTATGACCTAGTATTTGATCCAAGCGGAAACCTGCCAGGGACAGAAGATCGTAACGGAAACTTCATCACCGAAACGTACACGGAGCCTCCGAACACCTGGACATGGACAGACACGCTCGGTCGTAATGCCTTTGTCTGGACAAATACGAACAGCACTATGACGAACCTCTCTGTTCTAACGGTCGAAGGCGCGCAGAAGCAATACACGGTGAACTGGGAAACGATCAATGTTCATACCGGCTTTGGCCAGTCTGGCGTTAGTGAATATTCTGGGACGCTGACTGTTGTCAAGAGCCTCACATTGCCCGACGGAAGCACATATACATTCAATTACGATACGGGGACATCTTCCGGATACTATGGCGAGCTAACCAGCATGACGTTGCCAACGGGGGGAACGGTTTCGTTTGGCTACCAGAATTACCTCGATTCCTACCGTAATGAAAATCGATGGCTGAACACCTATTCGGGTGGCAATGGCTCCTTTAGTCTGAGTCCTCAGGTCTACAACAATAATTATTGCTCCGGATCTAGCGCCGTTGGGTGCCAAGAGCAGATGACCGTTACCGACGGCAACAGCAATCAGGTTGTTTATCTGCTGACGCTGAACAACGGCGCGTGGAATTCGCAGACCGACTACTACAACAACGTCAGCGGATCGCTCAAGCACATCCTGTCGACCGCGACGAATTACAACTTTACGAACAGTTGCCCGCAGAGCATCTGTGGCGGACCTAACGGGGCACAGTGGGTTACGGCATCGTCAACCACGACGACCCTGAGCGATACCGGACAATCCACGCAGACCCAGTACACCTACAACTATCCACAGTACGGAAAGCCGAATAAGGTGCAGAGCTGGGACTACTCGACGCCCTCCAGTTGCACAGGCGGCAGCACCCCCACAAAGGAAACCGATTATACGTATGGGTACTTTGTCAATGGTGCTGCTTACGCAACGGAAGTCGATCAACGCGACTGCAATGGGAACATTGCGACGAAAACCATCTATAACTATGACCAGGTAACGCCGAGTGCAACTTCCGGCCTGCCAAACCACTCCACGAATCTACTCGCTGTCGGCGTGATCATGTCTGGAGGAGCTTCCCCCAATAATACTTCGCTGGCCGCTCTCGGACGCCGTGGCAATCTCACGAGCGTAGTCAGCGGAACGGGAACGACAGCGACCGTGTCATCTACCTACGATGACGCTGGGGTCAAGCTAAGCGATACGGACGCGAACAGCCAAAAGACAACCTACGCCACAATGTGCTCGGATGCCTACCTGCAAATCGTCACCTATCCTGTGGTTAACGGGCAGAGTCTGAAGACAACCACATCCTACGATTGCTCCTCCGGTCTCGTGAATTCAACGCAGGACATGAATGGTCAGCAGACCATCTACTCCTACTACACGAGCGGCGCTAATTTGGGACGACTCAATACAGTTGCGCGACCGGATGGAGGAACTACCACCTATACCTATCCGTCGAGCATTGAAACGGACCAGTCTGTAACGCAATCGTCCTCTGTCAGCGTGGCGCATGAATCCATTGTGGACACGTATGGGCGGAGCTATCAATCGGTGACCGTGGCTCCTGAGGGAAGCATCGGCTCGGAGATCACCTACGATGCGACCGGCAGGCCATACAGCACCACAACGCCACATTTGCAGGGAACCAGTTCGTCAACCGATGGAACGAGCTACACGTACTACGATATTTTGGGGCGAACCACGAAAGTTAAAGCTCCCAATGGGGTTACGACCACCTCGAATTACAGCGGCAACACCCAGACGGTAACCGATGCCCTCTCCCATAGCGTTAAGTACACGTATGACGCATTTCATCGCCTGACGAGTGTTTTGGAGCCGAATTCCAGCGGGACACTCGCGAACGAGACAGATTATCAATACAACGCGCTCGACAAGATTACGCAGGTGGATCAGTGGGGCGGCGCCAAGGGATCAACATCGCCGGGAGACCGGCAAAGGCTCTTCAATTATAGCGACAGCCTGGGACGGTTACACTCGATGACCACTCCCGAGGGTGGAACAACCACGTTCAGCTATTTGACGAGCGGCTCGCCCTGCGCCGGCAATGTGTCCTTGCCTTGCAGCAAGACGGATGCGCGAGGCGTGACGACGCAGTATACCTACGATGCGCTCAATCGAATCACATCGAAGAGCTATTCGAATGATTCGAGTGGGACACCGACCTCATGCTTCCAATACGATACGTCTGCAATTACCGGCGCGGGCGGAAACCTCCTGGGACACCTGACAAACCAATGGACACAGAAAGCTACGGCTGGCGCTTGCAACTCAAGCTTGTTAACCAGCGGTGGGTATCAAACGCTACGCTCCATACTCTCCTACGACGGAGTGGGACGCCCGTTGAGCGCTCAGCAATGTACGCCTTCCAATTGCAGCAGTACAACTCCTTACGCTCTTACGTATGGATATGACCTGGCAGGGAATCTGACCTACTATACAAACGGCCTCGCCAGCACGCCGAGGGCAGGCTCCAGTCCCCTGACCTTCACGCAGGCCTTTGACAGTGCCGGGCGTCTGCAAAACGTCATGAGTACATGGAGTGACAGCACCCATCCTGCCACGCTTTTCAGTGCACCAACCTACGCACCGCCTGGCGCGTTGACGGGAGCGCTCTACGGTAATGGCATCACTCTCGGCCGGATTTACAACAATCAGCTACTCCCCAGCACTGAAATCGACACCTCGAACTCCGGAAGCGGGAGCGGCTCCATTGTTGCTGTACCGGGTTCGGCTACGGTCACCGTCACTGGAGCGGAGCAAAGCAGATGACAAGAGTAGCGAAAGGCTGGCTTCTCCTTGGACTCCTCTTGAGTCTAGGGAGAGCAAATGCGCAGATCTCCCTTCCTGGCCCCGGACTGATCAATACGGTCGCAGGCACAGGCACTGCTGGTTACAGTGGCGATAACGGAGCCGCGACAAGCGCAGCGTTATATGCTCCGCAGAGTCTGGCTGTCGATGTCTACGGGAATATTTATATCGACGACTATTTCAATAATCGTATTCGCTTGTTGAATGTGTCCACCGGCATCATCACCACGGTTGCAGGCACTGGCGCTGCCGGTTACAGCGGGGACGGCGGGAGCGCGACAAGCGCAAAGCTGAACTATCCTGGCGGCATAGCCGTCGATGGCTCGGGCAACATCTATATAGCAGATTCTACAAATTCCGTCGTTCGAAAGGTCACCGCATCCACGGGCATTATCACCACGGTTGCAGGCAATGGGTCTATAGGTTACAGCGGGGACGGTGGTGCCGCGACCAGCGCAGAACTGGATGAACCTCTCAGTGTGGCTGTCGATACGGCAGGCAATATCTATATTTCGACTTTTGATAACCGAATCCGCAAGGTCACCAAATCCACCGGCATCATTACCACCGTTGCCGGAAACGGCACCGCTGGCTATACCGGAGATGGGGGGGCGGCAAAAAGTGCCGAAATACGCTATCCATCCGGTATTGCCCTCGATAAATCCGGCAACATCTATATTGCGGATTGCGGCAATAATAGAATTCGAAAGGTGACGGCCTCTACTGGAATCATCTCCACGGTCGCCGGTAATGGCACCGGTGGCTATAGCGGTGATGGTGGCGCTGCGACGAGCGCGGAACTGGCTGCCCCCGGAGGGGTTGTGGTTGACAGCTCCGGCAACATCTATATAGCCGACTCCAATAATCAAAGAATCCGCGAGGTCGTCGTATCGACTGGACTCATTTCCACGAGTGCAGGCAACGGCAGTGTCGGGTACGCTGGCGACGGCGGAAGCGCTACGAGCGCTAAATTGAATGGCCCAAACGGTGTGGCCATAGGAACTTCCGGAATAGTCTACGTTGCGGATAGCGGTAACAATCGCATCCGGGCAGTGAACACCGCCCTCGTGTCGGCCCCGGCAGCACCAACATTTTCGCCCGTTGCAGGAAAGTATCTCAACGCGCAAAGTGTGACCATCAGCGATTCAACAAGTGGAGCGACAATCTACTACACGGTTGACGGTTCAACTCCTACAGCCTCATCGACACAGTACACAGGAGCGATCAGCGTCACTTCCAGTGAAACAATCAATGCTGTTGCCATAAAGAGTTCGATCAGCAGCGCCATCGCAGCGGCGACTTACACCGTCGGCAGTTCGCCCATCTTCTCTCCGGTGGCCGGTACGTACACAAGCACTCAGACGGTATCCATAACCAGTCCAGACTGGGGAGCAACGATCTACTATACGACCGACGGTACAACGCCGACAGCATCGTCGAAGCAATACACCATTCCCATCAGCGTTAGCTCAACCGAGACGCTCAAAGCAATCGCGGTACTCGGATCGACAAGCAGCACCGTTTCAACGGCAGCCTATACGATCAACACATCTTCTTCCGCCTATCCGACGGCGACAATCACAGTGAATGGAAGCGAGCAGTCAGGGGATTCCAGCACCATCACGGTCTCGTTCAACGGCTTTGTGGAAGCCGTGACCTATGGTCCATATTCGACACCCGCTTCGATTGCCTCGGCCTTCGGGGCAAAGTTCTCGAATGACTATCTGCACGCCGGGTTGTGCGCCCATGCCAGTGGTGCGGTAATCACATTCAAGTTCAAAGGATCAGCGCCGTTCGGCACGCTTGACGTGGAAGGTTCGACGGCGTCCTTCCAGCTTTCTGGTTCGGGATTCGCTAC
>Ga0224527_1001581_pt1 | contig 11067 bp, 11 predicted proteins | sample CBST0metaG_FD_179882 | JGI IMG/M metagenome (GOLD analysis project Ga0224527, IMG submission 179882) | Peat soil microbial communities from Stordalen Mire, Sweden - C.B.S.T0 | ecosystem: Environmental > Terrestrial > Soil > Wetlands > Peat | place: Sweden: Norrbotten County, Stordalen Mire... | reverse complement strand
ACTCACGGTTGCCTTCGTCTTGGCATGAAGGCTGCCTATAAAGAACCCCGCTGCTCCAACAGCGGGGTTCTTCCTTACCGTCTTCTCCCGAGAACACCTTACAACTTCCAACAGCCCCGACGATGATCGACCGACGACCGCGCCTTCGGCGCCGATGATATCAAGCTGTTCTATACCGGCCGATGTTCAGAAAACGACGTTTCCTGATGACCGATGACAGTAGTCAACACGGACGTGCGTGGCCGCGGCTACGCACCCAAGGGTGAGACTCCTGTAGCGTATGTCGTCGGTGGCACACGGCGGACGTTATCGATGATTTCAACCGTCATCAATCAGGGCAAAACCAGTTGGATGATTATCGACGGCAACTACAACCATCTGCGGCTGATTGAATTCTTTGAGGCTTTAATCAAACAGGCTGGACGCAAGGTCTTCCTGGTGCTCGATAACCTCGGCGTACATCATTGCAAGCCGGTCATCGAAGTCTTCTATCTTCTCAGCTACTCGCCGGAGTTGAATCCTGATGAACGTCTCAAGGGAGACTTGAAACAGGCCATCGAAAACCGCGTTCCATGCAGAACAAAAGACAAGTTACGCAAGGCGGCAACGGAACATATGACGGCAATCGAAAAGAATCCGGAAAGAATCAAATCCTTCTTCAAAGACCCGCTCATTGAATATGCCGCGTAGCAGTATTATCGAGCCGGATCAATAGCATATTTGTGTGTCTAATTTCTATGCGAATGTTCTCAGAAGGCGTGGAAGTCAGCCCCATCACAGGTGGCACTGTGACTTCGAGAGCAGATCCTTTTGCAACCTCGCAATACAAGCCTGCTATGCGATTCCGGATGTTCGCAGCATAGTCGTGCAGCCTTGCATTTCTCGCTTGCTCGCCGAGGCCCTATGTGTTGGCAGAATGAAAAGGCTCTTCACGACGGCTCTTCTCTATGTATATTTCTCAAAACTCGCCTGGCTTTCCAAAGTCATCCGTTGAATCGCGTTCCCCTCCCTCATTCAATCTCGCCACTGGTTGCGTTCCCTAATGCCTCAGCCTGCGCGGCGGGCACCGAGGTGCAGCGTGCTGCACCAGGTCATCAACGATCCTCGAAGGGCAGCACCAAGGCAGACGGCCGTGCATTGATGCCACGGTTGCCGAGCCGATCCCTACACACCGGCGACCGCTCAGTGGTGGCCTGTCACTCAGTGCGTTGTCCCACCACTCAGGCAGCTTCCAGCTGCTTTCAACCCTGCGGCAACCTGCGGCCCGCCTCCCGCCGCAACCCTTCTTTCCTGTGCCGTCCGGCCTGCCCGTGCCGACCGTGAGCGTGTCCTGACGAGTGGCGACAGAGGGTTGATTGCACCCCAGTTGAAATCGACTCGCGTTAACAATCTCACCCCTATCCGCTCCCTTGATCCCCCCCGGAGTCGACTCCGCACCAGAACGCAAAGTGCCGCACCGAACCACAAAAGACCTTGCGAAAGCGAGAGCCGGTCGGCGGGGGGGGGGGACGTTGAGGGTGCATTGATTTTGTCTTCTTGGTTTGAACCCTGATCGGCTCTTCATGAATACCGGAGGCAAAGGGCTGTTTTGATATTGATTCGTCTTGCTCTCCAGAGAATAAGGAACCGCTCAACGACCAAGAGCCGAAGGCAGCGTGGGTGAAAAGATCCGCTCCAGAACCGGAATATCGATGTAGAGCAACGCAATCATAGATGCCGCGAGCAGCGTCGCTTCGATCATCAAGCGGGGTTCCCGATAGAGTTTTTCTGGATTCTGGGCGGCGCTTTCGGGCTGGAAAGCCAATCTGAAATAGGTCGACATCAGCAGAGCGACGAGCGGAAAAGCCAAAATCAGCTCCATCCGGTAGCGCATGATGAACGCCCCAAAGAAGAGCATTCCGGCCGAAGCATAAAAAGTGACCGAAGTGAGCAACGAGACTTCCGTATAGTGCTGAAACGACTTCCGATAGGCACCGGCCACCTGCGGGTCTCCGATCTCGCGGAATTCGCTGAACCTCTTCAGCGCCATCAGATAACATCCGCCCATCCAATAGCAGATCAGAAGGGAAACCGGCGGGACCAGCAGAGATGTCACCATATACCAGCCCAATAGCATGCGGAGGGGGTTGTTAACGGATTCGGAGAGTACGTCTAGATATACCTTGTCCTTGGTTCTAATCGGAGGAATGTTATAAAGACATCCCATAATCCAAAGCGCGCCGGCTGTGAACGCGAAGAATCGGGATATGGTCAGCGCCAATGCCATTCCCATAATCATCATCAGAAGCCATTGCGCGTATGCGAGCGGAACGCTCACCAGTCCCTTTGCGGCCGGTCGGTTCTTCTTTTTGGGATGCAGCCTGTCGAACGGCGCATCCAGCACCTCGTTCAAGACATAGTTGCTGCACGCAATCAAGGTTGTCGCAACAAATCCAGTCACAAGGTTCCAGCCGAGATGTGTCGACAACCGCGAAGTCCCCGAGACGGTCAAGGGAACGATAATTCCTGGAAGAACGAAAATGTTTTTGATCGAGTGATCGAGGCGCATGATCTGCAGATGCGCCTTGAGACGAACCGAAAGGTTAGGCTTCTGAATGAAGCCACAGGTTGGCTGGCTTGCCTGAATGGACATGATCTTCCTTCGTGCTCAGATGTGTTCTAGCGAGTCTGTAGCGTTTGCTGGATTGCTTCGTAATCGCGTCTATCAAATAATACTAAACTAGTTGCAAGCGGACTTGCGTAAATCTGAACCACCGTTAAGGCGCCATACATGGCGCGGGCGCTCTCTGAACTGCTGTTTTCGTTCATCCACGTAAGTTCGGGCCACAAGGGGTAAGTGTTGACCCACCTCCGCCGTCCTTGTTTTCAAGGGCTTGCATGGGCCAAAGGCCGGGGCTGCAATTAACTCGTGAAACGACAAGCCAGATGCGCTATGGAAGACATCCTTGGCTCCATTGACAGAATTCGGAAATCGCAGAAAAAACTGCTCGGGTGCATCGCTCAGTCCGAGTTGTCCATTTCTTTGCGTTACTGATCCGGCCCGGAACATATACAACGATTTGACAAGTATCATCCTCTAAATCTGTTTGGAGCGGATCGATTCTCGGGGATTGCCGGATGCTGTGTTGAACGAAGAAGTGGTGGATAGAACATGCCGAGCAAATCGAGATCATCTATTAGCCCAGCTATTCGCCAGAACTGAATTCGGACGAATTGCTCCATGCGGACCTGAAGAAGCGCGTGACCAGGATCGTCCCGGCAAGAACGAAGACGGCTCTGACTCACACCGCCATCGGCGCTCTGCGTAGCATCCAAAAACAGCCGGACCGCGTCGAACGCTACTTCCAACAAAGAGATGTCGCCTATGCCGCCGCGTAGTAATGCTTCAAGGCCGGATCAATAAACTGTCGCATTATTTATGCAGCAACCAAAAATACGTCGACGTCTGGAGCATTCGATGGTGATCATTTCTGTCCCCGGTGGCCGCAAGGGCAAGTGGGCTGTTATCATCTAAAAGGCCTGGTAGCTTACCAGCTCTTTTCAGCGAACCGATGTCAGATACGCGCAATCAGCAACAAAGGGTCGGGGAATTGCCTGCCCGACACGGTGGCGCTGGGCAGGGATATGCAAGAGATTAATCATCGTGGGGTATAGGTAAGAGAGCGTTTCCATCTCACAAATATTCGATGGAAACGGTGAGTTCTGCCTTGTGGAGGTCTCGATGGGCGTCAGTTTGTTTGTCTCCGACACTCTTGATACCACAATGATGAATCGGAGTGCGGACCAATTCGAATTCGGCAATACAGACAGGCCCAAAGGACCAGGGAATGTCCGCAATTCGTCGCTGGCACCTCATTCCCCGTACTTTGTGGTGATCAGGCGGCTGAGCCCCTGGTCTCAGTCGGGCGCCAAGCGTCTCTTCGACTGCGCATGCTTTCTGACTCTGCTCCTCCTGATCGTTCCGGTCCTGCTGGTGATAGCCTTGGCGGTGCGGCTGACCTCGCCTAGTCCGGTTTTCTTCCTGCAGAAGCGGATGGGCCGTAGCGACCGGACCTTCACGATTCTGAAGTTTCGGAGCATGGTCCATGTTCCGAAGAAGGCTCATAACGTAGTCACTACGGCCGCAAGCCAGGCATTCACCCCGATCGGTGCATTTGTGCGCCGATGGAAGGTCGACGAATTGCCCCAGTTGTTGAATGTGCTCGCCGGAGATATGAGTCTGGTAGGGCCCGGGCCGAAGATGCAGGAGCATGTTGTTTCCAAGCTGCCCTGCCATCCCTGGATCACGGGATCACGGGTGCGGCCACCATCGCTTTCGCGCGCGAAGAGGCGGTTCTCGATCAGGTGCCCGAGGAAGATCCGGAGTCCCTCTATCACGAGCTGGTTCTTCCGGGCAAGCGCCGGCTCGACGCCAGATACATGGCCAGCGCCACGTTTCTTTCCGATCTCAAACTCATTGTCAAGAGCGCGTTGCGCCGCTGGGACAGTTCGCTTCTGGAAGATCTGCTGAATACCGGGACTCTCGCTGCACAGAATAGTTCGCTGCCATCGCGCGCATCTGACCGACAAGCGACCTTTCTCTCCTCCCAAACCCGCGTCTGATTGAGGCGGCTTCCGATCGTCTGGTGTGAGGGCGTTCAAATTGCGGCTAGGCGCCGATGCCCGGAGCTACCTTTCCGAGCCGCTACGGTCCGTTCCAGTCAGGATTGAAGCCACGCCATGATGACTCTCCACATACTAAAAGCGACTTTCACCTGACAGATCGCAGAATGGAAGATACGGTTTGAAAGTGATTATCCAAATTCCTTGCTTTTGTGAAGAAGCCTCTCTACCTGTTACCCTCGCTGCGCTCCCTCGAACCCTTCCTGGCGTAGATGTCCTTGAATGGATGATTGTCGACGATGGGAGCACTGATCGGACCGTGGCTGTTGCAGAAGAGTTGGGCGTTCAGCACATTGTCCGCCTTGGGCGCCACTTGGGATTGGCGCACGCATTTGAGCGCGGGATCCATTCTGCCTTGCGAATGGGGGCCGACATTATCGTCAACACCGATGCCGATAATCAGTACTGTGCGGATGACATTGTAAACATCATCGCGCCGATTCTTGCCAACCGCGCCGACATTGTGATCGGAGCCAGAGCAACCGACCAGATACCTCATTTCTCTTTGACAAAACGTGTTCTCCAGAAGACCGGTAGTTGGGTAGTTCGCAAGGTAAGTGGGGCGAATGTGATGGATGCGCCAAGCGGCTTTCGAGCATTCAACCGGGAAGCGTGCCTCAGTTTGCACATCTTCAGCCGTTATTCCTACACGATTGAAACGATCATCCAGGCGCGACTTAATAATTTCCGAATTCTCTCCGTCCCTGTGCGCACGATGCCTGATTTGCGCCCATCTCGTCTCGCTACCGGTATTCCCCAATATATCTTTCGTTCCACGGAAACACTCTTCCGGGTATTCGTGATCTACTATGCGTTCCGATATTTTCTGGTGCTCAGCTTGATTAACCTGATGGTGGGCCTAGCCATCGGTATTCGCTTTCTTTATTTCATGAGCTTGCACAAAGGCAACGGGCATATCCAATCGCTGCAGCTTTCCGCCATTTTTTGCGTGCTTTCCTTTATTCTGTTCTCACTTGCGGTGCTTGGTGACGTGATTGCCGTGAACAGAAAGTTGCTGGAGAAGATTGACCTTACAATCAGCCTTTCCGATCTGAGAAATGTCAAGGAAGAGTGAGAATGGGAGATCAAATTGGCCACGGCGGGATTCTCTCGAGCGCCTTGAGTCGGTGGCGGATCAGTCGAGTGTTACCCTATCTGTCCGGAAATGTTCTCGACTTCGGCTGCGGACGCGGGAACCTTGCGGATTTCGTACCTTCATCGCGATATCTCGGTGTTGACTTCGACGACGAATCTCTACAAATTGCACGCTCCTCCCACCCTCAGCAGCGCTTTGATCGATGCATCGGTACCAAATGCATCTTTGATTCCATCGCGCTTCTAGCTGTGATCGAACACATCGAGCGGCCTCTTGAATTACTCGATGATTTCGACTCGGTCCTAAAGGAAGGGGGGAGTATTCTGCTCACGACGCCGCATCCAAGGTCTGACAGAATTCATGGTTTCGGCGCGCACCTGGGACTATTCAGTAAAGAAGCCCACGAACAGCATGTTCAGTTGTACGACCATGAATCGCTGTCGAGACTTGTAGCGAAAAGCAAATTCCGCATCGCCGCTTTTCAGCGGTTTATGTTTGGCATCAATCAACTGTTCATCCTGAAACGGAAGTAAAATTCACTGCCAGTTTGGCTATTTCCAAGTGTCCCTCCGGCAAACAGCGGTAATGCGATAGATCCGTCCAAACGCATTTTGGTTACTTGCATCCAAGACAAGTTCCGATTTGAACTCACCCCAATTCGAGAGCGAGGCAAGCATCGCAACGTCTTCGCCTTCGGTGGCGAGAGGTAAAGACCTTCGCGGATAGTCAAAGACCGCATATACTGTGAAGCCCTGAGCGTAATCGTGCAATCCTGCATCAGGAGCTATATACCGCAATCCTCGAATTGCGGCCCATTCCCCGGATGTTGATCTGGCCGAAGGAAAGTACACCAAGCGTGATTTGTCCACATCAAGTCCCGATAAGAAGTTATCGAGCGATGTGTATGTGGAGCTAATGTTCGACTCGACACCATACAGCGGTAAGGAAAGTGATAAAGAGTGCGCTTTGCTGCCGATTCCATGCAGAAGAGCGGTTACAAGAAAGAAAGATACTACTACACCCATGGCAAGGCGAGGATGTCTTTTGGCCATATTAAGGTGGCCGGGGAATAGATAACGGCTTCCGGCAAGAAAGCAGGAGATCATCAGGAATTGAAAGGGAAGCAAATAGCGTGTTGTACTTGTAGTAATGGGCATCACAATAGGAAGAGCCATCAGCAACAAACAGATCTCTGGGCGAAAGACGTTCCAAAGACGGACCGCCCCAATCACGATTAAAGCACTTATTGCGCATCCCATAATTGACACGAAAACGTCGCGCACAGATGCTGTCCAATTGAACCTCAACAAGGTCGAGGTGAATGAGTGGCCATAGAGGTAATAGAAGGACGGAACGATCTGGCAAGGAGCACTTAAAGCTATCAGGTTCATGACCCAATCAGACCACCGAGTCATCGACACACGCTGCAACCACACTGATCCATATACCAGGAACGTCTTCCACGTAAAGACGCCGGCAACCACGAGAAGAACGCCGAATGTGCTCAGAATGTAGTTGAGGTTCTTGATTGGCTTGTATCGGAACTTGGGAAGCCAGCAAAGCGCCGCGTAAAAGGGAAGAAGAAGCCCTAGAAACTTGATCGATGCGGCAATCAGCACAAGAATCATGATGATCCCGAGATTCAGATCAAACCGGATATCTTTTGAGGAGTCTCGAAGAGATCGGATTGCGACTATTGCGCCACAGAAAAAGAGGGAGAAGAGAATATCACTTAAAGGAAGGAAGATATTTGATTCCCATGCTGTAGAAAGCAGCAGCATGCTGAACATGCAAAATACAGAGAACCGTTTCAATCGTGGAGGTATGCCAAGGCTGAGGAGATAGGAGCTTATGCACCCTACGCCAAAGAGCATTGCGATGTTAGTTATTTGAATCAGGCGGAGCTGAACGGCGAAGTTGCTGGACGCCGCGATGAGCGGTATTCGAAAATAGCCAGGCAGGCCCACATAATGATATGGGGGGATATTATCTGCCAGTCTTGCCGCAGTCGTGTGAAGATGAAGTAAGTACCATCCATGTAAATAATAAAGAAGGGAATCGTCACGCAGCATTCCGTAAAAAAAGTGAATATCCGCAGCGAAAATTCCTCCAAGATACATTATCGCCCATACAAGGCCAACAATTGCCAATACCCTCTTTTGCGTGTGTAAGAACACAGAGAACGAGGTGTCCTGTTCTGGGGCATTGGAAGACTTGCGGCGCCGCTCCATAGATTGGCTATCCAGTTTAACCCTTTCGTTACCTTTAGTCTTGGGCAAATGTCTGGCTATCAAGCTTCCTGAAATCAATCATTTGCTCTGCAGGCGCAAGTGGCTATAGCTTGATTATACGCAAGCGACTGTCGATCGCAAGCAAATCACACATTTTGGTTGGGGCGAAGGGATTTGAACCTCCGCCCCCTGGTCAGGCGAGGATTCTATCGACGCGTCCTTGAAGCTTGCTGCGTTCCCTTCTCGTCAGATTCTTTGTCATTTTCATTGTATAAACGGAGATGAGAAAGATGGGGAGTGCATCGTTTCGAAGTATGTGGATTACGCGCGCTCCGCCATGCTTGTCACATGTCGCTGCGGCCCAGAGGCGCCTTGCGATGTCCGCCTGAGCCCAACTTGGTGTCGCCGCGCGCATGCCCAAGGCCACTACGGCAACGATCTCCTCGCGCTCGGCTTCAGTGGGACCGGCTCAGCGGTCTGCAACCCGGGAGGGCGTTTCGACGCCTGTGGAAGGGCTAGATTTTTGAACGGGATTTGTGCAAGCCTAAAAACCCGCAGGCTGCGCCGACGCCCAACCTTCCTTCTGAGGTGTGAGCGCCCACTTATAATGCATACGTTTTGCGGGAGCAAGGTCAGGAATTCGGAAACTCACTGCTAGGTGGTGAAACACGGCAACCGCGTGTCAACTGTCCCCGTCTTAAAGTAAAAGCTGTCGGAACCAATGGAGCACCGTTTCCAATGTGCCGAATCTAGCGCGGATAGCGTACTAGCATCAAAATTGGGGGACGCAAGTAGTCCCGAGTTGACCAATACTACGTCGGGATCATACTGTTTTAGTAAAATTCTCATGTTACCTCTCCCAACGTTCGTCCCTGTGTCGGGCCCCACTGTTCCCAGCGGCTCAATCGGAACCACCTTATCAGCCCCTAAGTAGTCTGCGATCCAGGTGGAACCGATCCCCAACAGCTTCGTTGGCCGATTAGGCCATAACTGACTCAAATCGGTGACCTCCGCAAGAACCGGGCGACTAGGTTCCCTTATGGAATACGCTCTAGGAGAAACCAGAATAAAACACACAAACAAAACATTGAGGACAACCAATGCCCGTGTGCCGAAATGTCGGAGATTTGCAACATCCAACGCTTCCTGACAAACAAGCCCTAACCAGAACAGGATAAAAGGGGCCATGCTCATCACTAGGCGTTGATAAGGGTACACCAACAAAACTGGATACAGCGACATGAAAGTGATGACCGTAGCATAAAAAGGCAGTTTTTCTTTCCGAAAAGCAGCGTATAAGGTCTTAGTGAACTTCCCCCCAACATATGCCTTCCACAGTAGTGCGACGATGAGTCCACCCAGCACACCATATAAAGCCAAGAGTAAGACCGCTCCGCGATAAGGGAAAGCAACGACGACAACGATCTCTTCTACCGCCAACGGAATGTGCTTTGCCACGGATTTCATTAGGGCGCGTGGATTGACCGCGAGAGCTTGCCGAAACGAACTTGCACCTGGAAAGTCAGTTTGCATCACGATGTTGTTATTGAGATCAGGGTCAAAATGAAAGCGGCCTTCCCTGACTGCTTGCTCTGCATAACCTTCGCTGAATGAAAACCAAGCATGTCTGCCACCCATACTGAAACTGCTGATGTGGAGCGCTACATACCCCATTACGATCACAAGCAGCGAGGCTGAAGCAAGTTCCCACATAGAAAAGCCTGTTGCCACACTGTTGCCCTTTACCAAGGGCTTCTTGGCTGCTTTCTGTCTCACAAGTTGCCAGACAAAGTATGCTGCAAAAGCAAAGAGCAGGAATGCATATTCCAGCCGAGTCAACGCACAGAGACAGAGCAGTAACAACGCCAGGACCCGATGCTTCTCCATGCAGACGAGAGCCAGTAGAAACAGGCCTAAGGCGACGTAATTGGGGAGAATCTGTGCATGTACATTGCTATTTGAGGCGATCCAAATCATCGTAAGCAGGGAGGCAAGCAAACGCGATCTCAAGCGCACTGACAGAAACAAGAAAAGTGCAAGGGAAACGAAAGTCTTTACGATGTACTGCGCAACAAAAATGCTGCCAATCCTTCCTGCAGCACTAATGAAGACCGAATAAAGTGCGCAGTAGACGGGTGAAATATCAACGGGTCCCAAAACTCCCTTGTGCAGAAAAATGGCCCCACTCCCCATGTAGATTGCTTCATCCCACGTAGGCAAATCCATTGTCTTGTGAATTGGGTAAAGAAGCACGATTTGCACAAGGCCGACGATCAGGAACGAGGCAAGAGCGGTGAGGACCGATCCTGAGAGAGGCCTTCCGGATCGATGGTCGAGAGCTTCAGAAGCATCTTTCATTTCTATATCCTCTTGGTTGCAGACACCGCCAGAATTGCTGGAATGGACGCTTCAGATCTCTTCAAGGAGAGAGAGGTTCAAATCCGCCATGACAAGATTATAACCTCATTCAAGCCGGTTCAAAATTGAACCTCTTGTCCAAAGGCAGTTCTAAATGGCCGCAGGAACCGTGAACCGAATTCTCGCCTCAGTTCGTCGATAGCTCGATGACCGTAGGCGTTCGGGCAACTCCATGGGTTGACGGTTCCAGTGAGGCGTGGGTAGGCTACTTTGTCATCTTGGCGGCGTAGACGGTAGGGGTGAGTTCGATCAGAGATTGGATGGAGCGATCGGCTAGGCCGGGCAGCATGTCGAGCAGGTATTTGCGGATGGGTACGCCGAGTCTGCGGCAACTCTCCACGATGCTGAAGATGGCGGCTATCTTTGGGCCCGCTTCCTTGCTTCCGAGGTGCAGACAGTCTTTCCTTCCGATCGGCATTCCCCAGACATTCTGCCCATGTCGGTCAGGAATTAGAGATTCACTATCCTTGGCACCCGCTTTACGGGCGGAAAGTTCGCTATCGAGATAGCGAACAACGCGGTCCCGGTGGCGTTGTCCACGTGGACGACGGCTCTGGCATGGTCACGATGGTCCCGGCATGGATGTTGGATCCAGTAGTTTGCATGGGCATGAAGCTTGGTGAGCCGCAAGTCTCTGTCGCCGCTTTGCGAGAACTGCAT
>Ga0224527_1001579_pt1 | contig 11070 bp, 4 predicted proteins | sample CBST0metaG_FD_179882 | JGI IMG/M metagenome (GOLD analysis project Ga0224527, IMG submission 179882) | Peat soil microbial communities from Stordalen Mire, Sweden - C.B.S.T0 | ecosystem: Environmental > Terrestrial > Soil > Wetlands > Peat | place: Sweden: Norrbotten County, Stordalen Mire... | reverse complement strand
TAATTGCCTGAAAAAGGCTCTGCTGATCCGCCGTTAGATCGGCTATTCCCAGCCCGTTCGTACTAAGCAGGCTAAACTGTGCCGGGGTAAGTGAGCAGAGCAAAAATGTCAAAGGATGGGCTGCAATTAGACGGCTCAGTGGAAGTTTAAATAGATCGCTATCGGTATGCAGCACAGTCGTTGTCGCGGGTGCAACGGCCATAACTTTGCCGAACCAGACGGCCTGATATCCATTAGCCGCCGCAACCCCTTCGGGGGTACTAAGATCAGCACCGACCATCAGACCGGGATCAGGCGTGACATCTTTCCATTGACTTCGTTGCAAACCAGAGATTGTATCGACAACAAGCAGAATTTTCCCCGACGAGGTCCATGCGGCCACAGTCGGCGCCACCTGAGGAGCAATTAACAGTGGTGCCTTACCAGGATCACCGACCTGCGCATGAGCAATTCCTAAGGGCATCAACAAAATAATTAGAAGCGCAGCTATAGCGACAACAGTTTTTAACATTACAGTATCTTCTTCTGAACAGACGTTATAAAACTATGATTTAGTTCATCAAACGATAGAAATTAACATTCGCTAGGCTAAGGCTCACGTATACCGATACAAGCAGAGGAGTCAGACGGCCGCTCTTGTCATCATTTGTGACTGTCTGAATTCAGCAGCGGCTTCAATCTTTTCAGCAGAGCCGGCACGTTTTCATCAATGGCGCCATCCTCGATATCGAGGGCGATGCCGCCTTCTCTGCCGTTGCTGTAGGTGGCACAGTAGTTTGCGATGGCAGCGGGCAGCGGAGCATCCTGCCCAAGAAATTTCATTACAGGGATATCCATGATGGTGCTGTTATCAATATACCAGAACGGCTGATCGGGCTTTTCCGAAGCAAAGGAAACTTCACCCGGAGTCTTCCAGAGATCCAGTGTCGCTCCCCCATATTGATCTCGTATAAGTAAAGGAAGCGCCGGATTGGCATTCTTCGCGGCCTCAAAGCAAGACTTTAACAACGACAGGTCGGCATCCTGTTTGAATTTTCTCCAGGGAGCAACTTCGCTATGTACTGTATGGAAGCCCGGAACCCGCGGTAGGATCAACGTCGCCCCCATATCCCATTTGGTGTCGCATTCCAAAAACACAGCACTATTAACCGGTACATCAATTGGATCAGCATGATACCGACGCAAAAATGAAAGACGGTTACCCAAGCCGTAACCAAGCCCTGGTGGAACAGTAGGCAATGAAACCGAGTAGCCCGGTTCCACAGTGTCCTGCAAAACAAGGCCCTTGAGACCGGGAACATGTGCAATATTATCTATTAGTACCGACAGGGACTTCTGAACAAACGGATCACATGGGCTTATCCAGCTCTCACTTTCAGGGAAGTCGTGCAGGATGCTGCCTGGGGAACGAAAGTAATCGGAGTAAACCTCATCCCCCGCCAGCATTCGCCGGTAGCCCGCGTCTGACTGTTCTCCGAACACGTTGATATCCGGATGCACTTTTGACGGCCAAATGGCGGGTGTTTTAGAATCGCCATCCTTGCGCCAGCAAAGCAGATCGACCGCCGCATAAACCGCGATATGCTTAAGTGCGGCCTCGGCAATAGCTGCACTCAGCACGCCCGCGGCATCGCTTGATTCCGGGGGAATTGCCGACGATGGGAAATAGGTGCGGCCATTGTTGAAGACATCAATGATCAGCGTGTTCATTCCAAGGCCTGACAACAGATCGACCGTTTTAACTGCCTCATCCGCTGTTTTGGGCGCACAAATCACCGCATGGAGGGTTGCAGACGATGCCGCAGGGGCCACCGAAGAAGTATCATCGGCGGAAGCTTCGTCCTCGGTTTGGTGCAAATCCAATTCATCAAAGGACATGATTCCATCACCTGGAAGCTCCCAAGCAAGCTCCACATCGAGTGACAGGCAGACTTCTGTGTCGGGTTTGACCGTAATCGGCGCCACAGCAGTTTTTGGATCATCATCAGCATAATCGGCGCGTGAATCAGAGACTTGTTTCAAAAAATTGGTCTGCAAAGCTGCCGGTACATCGAACCAATGGATCGTGCCATACATACCGCCTTTGTCAGTGCAAAATTTAACGGCATCGCTTGCCGAAAGCTCTTCGGTATCAGAAGGAAAGTTAGAGATTATACTTTGCCAGTTGAACCTGATGAACGGACCCGATAAGTCTCCGACAATCTTTCCCATTCGATTACTCCATGAGGTAACAACATCGGTAACAAACTGCTGCCGTGCTTCAAAGCCGGCGAGATCATTTGTCAGGACATAAGCAGACCCAACCTTTCGCCAGGCTCCACTCACACATAACGCCAGTGCCTGCATCAGGCTGCCCACAGTCTGAGGCGCTCTCGTATCTCCGGCAATATAGACCGACTGAGCGCCATAGCTGATATCTGCATATAGCTCCAAATGGGTTGCCTTTGCTATGACATCAACCAGCCCGTCTACCGATTTCAGATTGGTTACGTCCACTGGGGCAGCAAAAATCAACGATTTCCAATTCAGGTCGCTGGGTTTTGAATAGTTCGCCTCCTGCGAAACGAGCAGGTTCTTCAGATGAGTCATCGCTGGTAAGTTTGCCGCTTCATCTGGATCAGACGGAACATCCTCGGCTACTTTCATTGGGCCGGTAGTATATCTATCCTGACTGTCTTCCCTCATATCTTCCTCTGCACCATCACTTAAAGAAAAGCTGTATGTCTGATTAAGATAAGCATGTAAGCGAAGCTGACCAATAATTTGGTCAATTGGAAGCTTTGCGATTTGTCGATCATAGTCTGTCACCGCGTCATTCTGCCTCTTTTGCCACTCTGTTAGCGCGGCAGGCGTATTGGCTACATCATGTCCCGCCACCTCAGGATAATTGGTGTCTAAAGCAATGAGATTAAGCGAGACCGGATTAACTGCCTGAAAAAGGCTTTGCTGATCCGCCGTCAGATCATCCATTCCAAGCCCGGTCGTGCACAATAAATTAAACTGCTGCTGAGTAAGTGAGCAGAGCAGGAATGGCAAAGGATGGGCAGCCATCAAGCTGCTGAGTGGAAGCTTGAGTAGGTCACTGTTCGTATGCAGCACAGTTGTTGTCGCGGGCGCGATTGCCATGACTTTACCAAACCAAGCCGCCTGATACCCATTAGCCGCCGCAACCCCTTCAGGAGTAGTAAGATCAGCGCCTGTCGCAAGCCTAGTATCGGGAGTAACGTATTTCCACTCACGCTTACGCAAACCGGAGATAGTGTCGACAATGAGCAGGATTTTCCCCGGCGATGTCCATGATGGGACAGTCGGCGCCACCTGTGGCGCAATCAGAGGAGGCGCCTTATCCGGGACATCCTGAGCATATGCCATACTGCCGGGAGTCAGCAAAATAATCAGAAGGGCAGCAATAGCAGCAGCAGTTTTGAACATTGCGGTATCTCGTTCTGTATAGACGTTATAAAGATATGCATTAGTTCGACAATCAATAAGAATTACCTTCGTCGCGAGAATTCAGAAGCGGTGCGTCAAAGCAGGAATTTACACAGGATTTGTCTAACAATTAACCATGGCACTATCTATCCGTTCTGCTGAACGCCTTTCGATCTTAATCAGAATCGGCAAATTGTTTGCTGTTTGTTCTGCTGTTGCTGCAGCCGTATTGACACTCTCGGGCTGCGGAACGCAAAACCAGCCGCGAATTGCGCTTCAGCCGCCAACACTCGATAGTTCCACGCCGCAGACGCAGGGGATATTCACGCTGGTCGGCATACAATCGAGGACTTTTGAGGATGAACCGTTCCCAAAGGATTTCGATGGCAGGATGCAAATCCAGGTTCAGGACACTGCTCATCCATTGCTCTATAAGTGTGTTGCAACTGCATCGAACGGGGATCGGTATTTCCTGTATCCTCAACAGCCTGAAAAACCCGGCAGCAACCCGTATGCACAACCCGGCGTTGCTGCAACTCCTCCACAGCCTGGGTTAGTTACCTACTATATGAATTTTGTCGGGCCGAATTCGTGGCACTATTTGGATGTGGATTTTAGTGACTTTTCCGGCAACCATGCGCGCTGGCGGCTGGATAACATCCCTCATTTTCACTCGCTGGGACTGACTCCAAAGGCGAGTGATGAACATGTATCAGTTAATGACGTCCAAATTGATACGGCAGCTATTCGATCGCATATCGCAGGACATGCGGGAATCTGGTTTACCCAAACACGTTTCATGGCTCCAGAAAAATCGGAATTTTCCTATACCATTACTATTAATCATAGGGAAACCGATCCCGACAGGTATACCGACACGCCTGACCTATACCACAGAACTTTTTCGTCACCGGCCGAGAGATATGAATTATGGAATGAGTTATGGAACGGAGATCTGCCTGTAATTTCGTATGGCGAGATATCACCAAGTGTCGACAGTTATCGCGCCCGTCAAGTAACAGGGGTGATAACGAAAGTGAAGGTTCTTGATGAGCCAATCACATTTCATAATATCAAGGTCTTCTATACAACGAATGGGCGATCCGACCCCCAGCCCAACTTATATGTCGACAAACCGCAGTCGGTTACAACGCCATCGGGATTGACTGTTAATTTCCTAATGCTGACACCGGAAGAACTTGAGAACGCTAAGAGTTTGGAAGATTTCGGATATCATACGCCTCTGCTGCCTGATGCCGGTATTGGAGAACCATATTCCCCGCCACAGCACCCACTGGTAACTTACCTGCAGTCATCCCCGCTCTGCAAACAATATCACCAACCAGTAACTATCCAATATCTCATGATTCCACTAACCAAACCAGGCAAGGCAGTCCCGCCCCCTACGGAAACATATGAATCCATTAAAGACTCAATCACAAAGTATTCACCACACGCAACAATATTGAAAGATTTCCGAGTAGTGGTTCGCCAGATAGTGACAGTTCAGGAAACTCCCTTTTCGGTAACAGTTCCGTTCCGTGACGATGACAGTCCGAAGTTTGTAAAAGCAGCAAATAACGCCGTGAAGCGGAACGGCTACGGGGCGTATGCTCCTTTCAATCAAGATCCTTGGGACACAGCCCCCTACTATTGCTTCGGCGATTCGCCAAAACATAAAAAGGACACCGCAGGAACATACTACTGCACAGGTCAAGAAGCGAGCCTCTAAAAGAGGAATTCGCACAGGATTTACCTAACAGTAAACCATGGCATTTTCTAACCGTTCTGCTGCTCGTATTTCTATTTTTAGCACGATCAGCAAATTATTTGCTCTTTCTACTGCTATGGCGGCAGCCGTCTGGATGTTCGCCGGCTGCGCAGCACAAACACAGCTGCCTATTATACTTCAGCCGCCAACCCTCGACAGTTCCACTCCACAAACACAAGGGTTGTTTACGCTGGTCGGCATACAGGCAAGGACGTTTCCTGTAACGACATTGGGTAATCCGTATTCCCAGGAATCCGATGGCAAATTGCTGATCCACGTGCACGATACAACATATCCGCTGCATTATAAATGCTTGGTAACTGCATCCAACGGCGACAGCTATTTCTTGTATCCTCAGCAGCCGCCGCGGCCTCCCAGGCCCGGGCAGGCAGTGATCATCGACATGTCGACGCCAAAGCCACCGCCCGGATTAGTCACATACTACATGAATTTTATCGGGCCGAAGGCGTGGCGATATTTGGATATAGATTTCAGTGATTTCTCCGGCAATCACGCCCGCTGGCGTCTAAATAATATTCCCCATTTTCATTCGCTGGGACTAATTCCAAAGACGGCCGATGAACATGTAACAGTTGATGGATTGACAATTGATACGGCGGCGATTCGATCGCATGTCTCAGGCAATGCGGGAATATGGTTCACCCAAACACGCTTCACCCCGCCAATATCGTCAAATATTTCGTATGCCGTTACAATCAAACACAGGAAAACAGATCCCGATAGATATACAAGCACGCCGATCACATCTTACGGAAAGTCGCCCTATCCTGACGAGAAATACGAATTGTGGAATGAAGAAGTCCCAATGGTCGCATATGGCGAGCTGTCGCCTGATGTCGATTCATATTACGCCCGGCAGGTAATAGGGACGGTGACGAAAGTGCAAATGCTTGACGAGCCAGTAACATTTCATGATGTGAAGGTCTTATACACACCTACTTACGCGGGCGGTCGGCAGCCCTGCCTATATGTCGACAAACCGCAGTCGATTACAACGCCATCCGGAATAACAGTCAGTTTCCTGATGCTTAATCCCGACGAAGTTGAGAACGCCAAGACCTTGGAAAGTTTTGGAACGAGAATGCCGTTGCTGCCTTATGCAGAATCAATAGGCGGATTCCCGGCGACGAGATATCCCCTGATGCCCTACCTGCCTTTATCCCCACTATGCATGCAATATCATAAGCATGTACGGATCGAGTATTTCATGGTACCGCCAACCAACCATGGCGAGCCCGGCCCGATAGCGCCTCTATCATACTACCGTTTCCAGCAATCAATGATTAAGTCAGATCCGCACGCAACAGTTCTGAAGGACCTGCGAGTAGTGGTTCGCCAGATAGTAACAGTTCAGGACACTCCGTTTTCGGTAACAGTTCCTTTCCATGACGACAACAGCCCGCGGTATATCGCGCTGGCGAAGAAGATGGAGAAACGGGACGGCTACGGTGCATATGCCCCTAACTACCGCGATCCGTGGTATGTTGACAGTAACTACTGCTTCGAGAACTCGAACAAAGTCAAAAACATATCCAGTGGCAAATAATATGACAGATCATGCTCGCGCACACGCTGCTGTTACGTTAATGAAGAAACCCGGCTTCATAACTGCCGGTGCGATCCTAACAATACTAATTATATTATTTGCCATCTGGCTATTCGTGCACGGCGGCATCGTCGAAGGCCTGCGCCTTCAGCCAGCCGTCGACAGTTCCACTCCGAGAACGCAAGGCCCGTTCACCCTCATCGATGTAGAGCGAATGAGATATGATGGACACATTCACCTTGCGACTTCTCCTGTTAACCAGGCTCCAAAAAGGAAAGTTCTTCAGGCTCAGCCCTAAGAGCGACGATGTCGGTTTCCCGGTTAAAGAATGTAAATTTCTGATCCGTCAACTAGTCCCAGTTTCTGAAACGCCTTTTTCGATAACAGTCCCGGTGCATCACATCAGCTCTGACACTCCGGCAAAGCAGCATTATGCACATTAGATTTATCGATTCTTTAGCAGACTAAGAAGGAATTTGAAATACATATTTCAAACATATGAGATATTGAGATAATTCGCATGACAAATCAAACACGTACGCACAAAGTCATCTCTCTCCTAATAAAGCTCGCTGCCGCGATCACTTTAGTAGTCCTCATTGTTGGAGTTTCAGTGTTCACTTACTGGGTATCTGCACACGGCGATATAGCAGAAGCGTTCCGCCTTCAGCCGACGATTGACGGATCAACACCGCGGACGCAAGGCCCGTTCAGTCTAGTTGATATCGAGCGTACGGATTATGATGGAGCGATTAATCTGGCTACTTCGCCTCGCATCACTATTCCGTTGAACACAAAAATGTCTCAAGAGTCGGCCTGCCTGTCGGATATTGGCGATTGGGATTGTCTTATCAGGGCCGATGGACTGCCCCCTGTGAAATCGCTGCATGTCAGAGCGGTCGCAGCTCTCCCAGTGCATGTGACCATTACCCGGTCCGACAACAAGGAAGAGCCATTTGCGGTGGATCGTGATGCGCTTTCCCATGCCGATTTTCCCGCAGGCGTTCTTCCAATCAGGATGTCCCCCGTTACGCCGGGCTGCCGATATGTCGACATTCGGATTACCGATAGTTCAGGAAAAAGCGCACGGTGGCGCGTGGTCGACGCTCCCCACTATCGACCAATAGCTTTGACACCGAATGCAAAAGATGAACATATCGTAGTGGACGGCGCTGCAATCGAACTGGCAAAGTCGGTGAAGCGGCATAAAGATATGCAGGTGATAGAAACAAGACTCGCATTCACGCCTCCGCCAAGCAAAACTTATATCTATCGGCTTAGACTTTATCCTGAAGATTTCAACATTGAACAGTATCCACTCTCCAAATACTGGCCGCTCACTTCGGCGCCAAAGTTGACAGGTAATATGTATGAGGAGACCGAGGCGATTAAAGGCACGGAATTCAATGACGACTTTCTGCCGATTGATCTCAGTCAAATCAATGCAGTTCGCATTACCGGCGCTGTGGTAACGGAAATGTGTCGGGATGAAAGTGTTACGTTTCATAATCTTCCCAATCTGCTGCAAGCTACCGGCCGGACAAGCCAACCTAGCTTAACAACGCCAAGCGGCGTGGTAGCTAAATTGGTTTCAGACCGAGCGCTCAATAGCACCAACCTCGAGTTCAGCTCTCCAGCGACATCCTCATTCTTTAGCAAAGGCAGCAAGAAACAGACGGTATCTTATGAATTGCTGCTGAACGGTAAGGCACCGGCAGCCGACTATTCGCCGCTTTCAGGACCAGGTGACGGCAGCATATCCAATTGTATTGTGCCACTCCCACCGAGCGATACACGGGGGCGTCCATTAAAGAATTTCACGGTCCTGATCCGCCATATTATCGACATCCACGAATCGCGATTCTCTGTAACAGTACCGCTGAACCAGAGCAAATCTTTCGACAAAGCTGTCTCAACAGCTAATTGCGGATGTAACCAATTCTAACTTCCTCTATAATTAAGAGGCTGGCAGTTATGACGCCCTAGCCAATAGTCCCACACCGGCGTCGACAGTACAAACTAATATCGTAACCACTGTCACCTTGTCCCCGCGGGTGCATCATTGAAGAGGGCAGATTGAGGAGGAGAATTCCGTAGCGTTTTTCTGAATCAATGGTAAAATGTTAAGATAAATTCGTCGGTGTAACCTTTCACTGCATTAGTTGATGGACAGAGCAAACGACCCGAAATGCACGATTATTTCACATTCTCGATCAACCAGGCGGGTATATGATTCCCGGGCAAACCGACCCGGCGGCACCTGAAGCACGTCTCCCCGAAGATCCTCTAAGTGACACACAGCGGCGGCTTGAGGATGCGGAATCAAAAGCGCGCAGATCGGTACGAGTCCTTGAGACCGTCAACGATGCGTACCTCACGCTCGACCGCGACTACAAAATCATTTATGCCAATCCTGCCGCAGGGCGCATGAGCGGAAACGGCGTGGAGAGTCTGTTGGGACAGACCCAGTGGGATGGATGGTTAACCAGTCCTACCGGTGAAATACAGGAAAGATACCGGTCCGCAATGGACTATCGAATTCCCAGCAGGTTTACCTTTCACCATTTTGTCCCAGAAAGCCGGAATCAGTGGCTGGATATCACCGTTTACCCGGCCGATGCCGAAGATGGAGGGGGGCTGCATATTGTTTGTGCTGATGTTACCAAGCGTGTTCAGCAGGAGCGGCGAGAGCGGTTCATTGCCGAACTTTCCGATCAAATACGCAAACTGACCAACCCGGACGAAGTCATAGCAGAAACAGTCAACGCCTTAGGCTCATTTCTTAATGTATCCCGTTGTGTTTTTGCCGATATCGACACAGAGGAAAAGACCAGCACGATACACCCCGACTACTTCACGCCAAACATTGAAAGTATCAGCGGAGTCTGGCCGTTCGACAGATATGGGGAGCATTTGGCGAGCGAATACATGGCAGGTCGTGCGGTTGTCGTCAACGATATCTATAATTCGCCATCCCAAATACCTGCAGGTTGTATTGCCGCGTTTGAGCAGCTGAAAGTAGTCGCTTTTATAGGAATGCCGATGGTACACAGCGCCAAGTTGGTTTCCGTTATCGCGGTTCACAATACAACACCGAGAGCATGGACTGATGACGAGGTTAATTTGCTTCGGTCAGTGGTCGAACGTACATGGCTTACGATTGAGATAATACGACGGCAGCGAACCAGTGACGAAGAACTTGATCGAACCCGCGAAATCGCTCGAAAGCAGGCGATCTTTACTGCACTGATTGAGCACAGTACCGACTTCATCGGATTTGTCGATATGAATGGGGATACTGTATATGTCAATCGAGCGGGCAGAAACTTGATTGGTCTTGAGCAGAGTCCGGCGGGCGACGCGGCGATGCAGGCGATGCGAGTGAAAGACTTTTTTCATAAAGACGATAGTGATTTTGCGATGCGGGAATTCGTCCCGCGAATATTCCATGCCGGCCACGCCGGAGCTGAGCTGCGTTTCCGTCATGTTCACACAGGGGATCCGATTTGGGTTAACTTTTCAGGCTTCACCGTGGTCGACCCGGAAACCGGCAAAACAACGGCACTGGCGACAATCACACGGGATATAACGGAGCAGCACAAAAGGCACGAACTGGAACAGGCACGTGCAAAAAGAGATTCCGTTATTGCACGTATTGGAGTCGCCATCCGCCTCTCTCTTTCGCCAAATGAAGTTCAAGCCATAGCAGTCGAGGCCCTAGGCAAAGCGCTCAACGCGGATCGCTGTTATTTTGTAACACACGAATTGGGCGGAGAGCAGGTAATCTTCGGCCGTGATTATCACGCAGTCGGCCTCAGGCCTATGCCGCGCAAATATAACATTTCAAAACTGTCGAGCGATCTTAAACGGCTGTATGACGGTGGGAACACTGTCGTATTGTCCGACACATATTCCCAGGAGGCAACCCCATTTCCTCCAGAATCGATTTCCTCTCTTGCGGCTCTTAGAATACGTGCGGCAATTGCAGTGCCGTTTTACAGCAAGCAAGGTGAACTAGTCGGAACTCTAGGTGTGGCAATGACTAACGCCGCACGACATTGGACTCCGGATGAGATTTTGCTCACTGAACAGGTGGCGAAAGAGATAAAAGATGCTATGGAAGCGGCCGGCATCCAGTTACGACAGCGAAACATCGCTCACCAATTACAAAGCGCCCTTCTTCCTACCTTGCCGTCGAAAGTCGCCGGAATGTGTCTGGCGTCATACTACCGGCCTGCCCTTGATGAAGCAGAAGTGGGCGGTGACTGTTTCGATGTTTTCAGCCTGAACGATCAGACTA
>Ga0224527_1001578_pt1 | contig 11076 bp, 5 predicted proteins | sample CBST0metaG_FD_179882 | JGI IMG/M metagenome (GOLD analysis project Ga0224527, IMG submission 179882) | Peat soil microbial communities from Stordalen Mire, Sweden - C.B.S.T0 | ecosystem: Environmental > Terrestrial > Soil > Wetlands > Peat | place: Sweden: Norrbotten County, Stordalen Mire... | reverse complement strand
ATCCAAGCTATCGCAAGGCCAATCCCGCCGACGCGCCGATCCTGATTCTCACCCTGACCTCGGACGTGGTGCCCAAGCCGCAAATCTACGATATGGCCGACTCCATCCTGGCGCAGAAGATTTCGCAGATCCAGGGCGTTGGCCAGGTATTTGTCGGCGGCAGTTCCAGCCCCGCTGTGCGCGTCGAACTAAACCCCATGCAGTTGGGAAATAACGGGATTGGCCTTGAAGCGGTGCGAACCGCGCTTGCCGGAGCCAACGCGAACCGGCCCAAAGGCGCATTTCAGGACGCCGATCGACGCTGGCAGATCAGCGATAACGATCAGATATTCAAAGCCGCTGACTATGCGAACATTATCGCCGGCTATAACTATGCGACAGGCGCCCCCGTGCGCATGTCCGACCTGGGCACTATCACAAACAGCATTGCCGATATTCACACTGGCGGCGTCTCAGGCATCAATCCAGATAAAGGACCGCCCGCCAAACTGAAAAGTGCGGTGCTGATCATCATCTTCAAGATTCCGGGCGCCAACGTGATCTCGGCGGTAGATGCCGTGATGGCGGAGATGCCGCGCCTGCAGGCAGCCATTCCGCCCACCATCAAGATCAATGTTGCGGTCGACCGCACGGTCACCATCCGCTCCAGCGTGCGCGACGTCGAAATCTCGCTCCTGATCAGCGTTCTGCTGGTGGTGCTGGTGGTCTTCCTCTTCCTGCGCGAGGTATGGGCCACCATCATTCCGTCGGTAGCCGTGCCGCTTTCCCTGGTAGGCACCTTCGGCGTGATGTACCTGCTGGGCTATACCATCGACAATCTGTCGCTGATGGCGCTCACTATCTCCACCGGCTTTGTGGTGGACGACGCCATCGTGGTTATCGAGAACATTACCCGCTACCTCGAAATGGGCATGACGCCGTTCGATGCGGCCATGAAAGGCTCCAAGGAGATCGGCTTCACCGTGCTCTCCATGAGCACCTCGCTGATTGCCGTTTTCATTCCGATTCTGTTGATGGGGGGCATCGTGGGCAAGCTTTTCCGCGAGTTTGCCGTTACCCTCTCGGTTGCCATTGCTGTCTCGCTGCTGGTTTCGCTCACCACCACGCCGATGCTCTGCGCCAGGTTCCTCAAATCGCGCGACGAGAGCCGGCATGGGCGTATCTATCGCACCAGCGAAACAGCCTTTAACTGGTTGCACAACGAGTACGCCACTGCCCTGAGGTGGGTGCTGCGCCACCAGTTGCTGATGCTCTGCGTTCTCATCGGCACATTTGCACTCAACATCTACCTCTACATCATCGTACCCAAGGGCTTTTTCCCGCAGCAGGATACCGGACGCCTGAGCGGCCAGACCATGGCTGCGCAAGATATCAGCTTCCCAGCCATGCGCGACAAGCAGCATAAGCTTGCGCAAATGACGCTCGACGACCCGGCGGTTCGCTCCGTGACGGCCTTTGCCGGCGGCGGGCGCAGCAGCAACAATGTGGGCTTCATGTTTATCGCCCTCAAGCCGCTCAATCAGCGGCCAGGGCGGGTCACCGCGGACCAGGTGGTCAACCGCCTGCGCGGCAAGCTCAGCAGCGTACCGGGCGCAAGGCTCTTTCTCCAGGCCAACCAGGATATTCAGATCGGTGGCCGCGGCAGCGCCGCGCAATACCAATACACGCTCTCCGACGAAAACCTGGAGGAACTTTATAGCTGGGCTCCGCGGTTGGAGGCGCGCATGAAGTCCATGCCGGAACTGCGCGACGTTTCCACCGACCTGCAGGACCAGGGCCTGGCCGCCAACCTGGTGATCGACCGCGACACCGCTTCGCGGCTGGGCATCTCCGCATCGGCTATCGACCAGGTGCTCTACGATGCCTTCGGTCAGCGCGAAGTCTCCACTATGTACACTGGCCTGAACCAGTACTACGTGGTGATGGAGGTCGATCCCCAATACCAGCTCAGTCCGGATTCACTCAACGGCATCTTTATCAAATCTTCCACAGGCGCCATGGTTCCGTTGTCGGCTATTGCCAAGTACGAGCCGCAGCGTACCTCGCTGACAGTCAATCACCAGGGCCAGTATCCGGCCATCACGCTTACCTTCAACCTGGCGCCTAACATTGCCTTGGGCAACGCCGTCACCACGCTCGAAAAAGTTCAGCGTGAGATGGGTATGCCCAGCGCCGTCCACGCCACCTTCCAGGGAACCGCGCAGGCTTTTCAGGATTCGCTCCGGAACGAACCCTACCTCATCCTGGCCGCGCTGGTCGCCGTTTACATTGTGCTTGGCATTCTCTATGAGAGCCTGATTCATCCGCTGACCATTCTCTCCTCGCTGCCCCCGGCCGGCGTAGGCGCCATTCTGGCCCTGTTGATTACCGGAACCGAACTGAGCATTATTGCGCTCATCGGCATCATCCTGCTCATAGGCATTGTGAAAAAGAACGCCATCATGATGATCGACTTTGCCCTGCAGGCCGAGCGCGATCAGGGCCTGCCTCCGATTGAAGCCATTTATCAGGCTTGCCTGCTACGCTTCCGCCCCATCATGATGACCACCATGGCCGCCCTCTTCGGCGGTCTGCCGCTGGCCATCGGCATGGGCGTGGGCTCGGAACTGCGCAAGCCGCTGGGCATCACCATCGTCGGCGGCCTCCTCGTCTCCCAGATGCTCACGCTCTTCACCACCCCGGTGGTCTACCTCTTCTTCGACCGGTTGCAGTGGAGAGTGATGAAGTTGCACAGGGTGGGCGAGGAACTGGAAGATGCGCCGGGGGATTGAGGTAGCTTTTAGCTGCTAGTGTGGTGAGTCGTTAATTCATCGCACATAAACTTGTCATCCTGAGCGTAGTTTGCCGTGTTTTTACGGCAGACAGAGTCGAAGGACCTGCATTTTCACGGCATCATTCTTCAATGAACTTCTGACTCGGGACACTACAGCGGTTCTCCAATAGGTGTACACCGAAGCCACAACTCCAAAGTGGCGTTTTCCTCAACCGGGGTCCCCAGCGACAGGTCTTCGTCGCTGGGGTGGAAGAAAAGGCCACCTCGCACACCCGCCAACAAGTGCACGGGGATTGGAGAACCGCTCTAGCTAGCCTCTAGCCTTTGTGAGCGGCGCCGTGGATCGAGAGCGTTCTGTTGCCCCAAAGCGAAAACTTAGATCGAACAAACTGACCAGCGTTCCCGTACCCCATCCTTTTCGATGTCGTCCAAAAAGTGGAGGGCGCCCAGCTAAAAGCTAGAGCGTTTTCGATTCGAGTGTTAACAACAATTTGTGCCCCATCCTTGAATCGTTCTTTGATTCAAGGGTGGGATACCACGAATCCCAATGTAGACCGTAAACACTTAAGGCGAAGGTACTCTAGAGGCTAGCAGCTAGCAGCTGTTCCTGCCTTAGTCCGCAAACGTCTCTTCCTCCACCTTGGCCTTCTCGATCAGCTTCACCGGGTAATAGGCATTGCGGGTGTATTGCTTCACCATGCGATTGGTGTTGAAGAAGGAGCCGTTGAAGGCCAGGGTGTTGCGCATCAGGCGGGCCCATTTCTCCGGGGCCTCAAGGTAGAGCGGAACCACGGCGGATTCCAGCTTGGTGTAGAGCGAGGCAGCTTCCTCCTGATCGTTTGCTCCGTCCTCGATGGCCCAGCCTGTGAAGCCCTCGATGCAGCCCTCGATCCACCACCCGTCCAGAATCGACAGGCTCGGAACGCCATTCAGCGCGGCCTTCATGCCGCTGGTGCCGGAGGCTTCATAGGGCCGCTTGGGCGTATTCACCCACACATCCACGCCTGCAGTGAGCAGCGCGCCCAGGTCCCAGGCATAATTTTCCAGATAAACAATCCGCAGCATATCGTTCGACAGCCTGGCGGCATCCTCGATGACTTGCTGAATCAGCGCCTTGCCGGGCTCGTCCTGGGGATGAGCCTTGCCAGCGTAAAGAATCTGCAATCCGCCGGCCGCGGTGGCAATCTTCCCTAGCCGTTCAGGGTCAGTAAAGAGCAGCGTGGCTCGCTTGTACGTGGCGGCGCGCCGGGCAAAGCCGAGTGTGAGCACCTTGGGGTTGAGTTCCAGGCCGGTGCGAGTAGCCACCTCGGCCAGCAGCGCCTCTTTTGCGCGCGCGTGGGCCGCGACAATCCCATTCTCCGGCAGGTCGATTGCGTTGCGCAGGTAGAGGTTGTCGCGACGCCAGGCGGGAATGTGTTCATCCAGCAGTTGCTGTATCGGTTCTGAAACCCAGGTGGGCGCATGAACGCCGTTTGTGATCGAATCGATGGCAAACTCAGGAAACATCTCACGGGAGACTTTGCCATGCTGCATCGCCACGCCATTGGCATAGCGCGAGAAGCGCAGTGCGAGCAGTGTCATGTTCAACATCCCATCGCGGAAGCAGCCATGCCGTTCCAGTTGCGCGGTGCGGTCGCCGCCTAGAATTCGGATGGCCTGCTCGGTTGAGAAGCGGTCATGACCGGCTGGAACAGGAGTGTGGGTAGTAAACACGCACTTCTTGCGCACCTGTTCGATGTCGGCTTCCGTGGCTGAACCGAAGGGTCCGCCGCCCAACTGCCGTTCCAGCAGTGCCAGCGTCAGCAGAGCTGCGTGACCCTCGTTCATGTGGTAGACGTTCACCCTGTGTCCCAGCGCATGAACCATCCGAACCCCGCCCATGCCCAGCACAATCTCCTGCTGCAGCCGATAGTTGGTGTCGCCGCCGTACAGGTGATCGGTCAAGCCGCGGTCCCAGCCCGAGTTGCCATCCAAATCCGTGTCCAGCAGGTAAATCGGAACGATATGCCCATAGCGGCCCACCAGATCGTAACGCCATGTCCGCACTGTTACCGTGCGGCCTTCGACGGAAACCGTGATTCGCGCCGGCTCCTCGGTACAGAAGTCTGCTGGATTCCATGGCTGGATATCCTCGCTCTGCATACCGCTCTTGTCCAGGTGCTGCTGGAAGTATCCCTTGCGATGCGCCAGTGTAAAGGCCACTAGCGGCACGCCCAAATCGGCGGCCGAGCGCAGCGTATCTCCAGCCAGCACGCCCAGGCCACCGGAGTAGGTGGGCATCGCCGGATTAATCGCAATCTCCATCGAAAAGTACGCAACAAGGCCGGAAGAGGGGAAAGTTTCGTAGGAAAATGGCTTCGTCGATGCAGGTTGCATAGTCTTTATCTCTCCGCGGCGCTTCCATCTGCGAAGCGACGAATCTACGGTATTACCAGGGATGCTTTGTCCTGTTCATTTCCTTACCGGATCGACGCTCCCTGGTGGTTGCGCCGGCTTATGGTTGCGGATCGGGATACTTCTTCCTGAGTAATGCTAAAAGAACAGGAATTCACGAAGGTCGCCGGGAGTTCGATGTCCCTTCCGGACTTCATAGGGGCAAACTTCTTCCGATTTTATCAAGGAAAGCTTTGGATGACGCTTCTGCAACACATTATGGGCTGTCCTGGCCAGGGATGCTTTAAGCAGCTTTAGTCAGATATTTCGTCCTGCGCAAACAAAGGCATCACGGATTCACTCTCATGAAGGAATCCGTTTGCTGGAAAGCTGTTCAGTATCGTTCAATTGCCCTAACTCAGCCGGTGAGCGCCTCCCGAGGCATGGCAGATATGAATCTGGGGCACAATCCCGGTCTGTGCGGCATAGCGGCCACCCAGCGCTTCAACAAATGCCGCAGCCTGGCTCTGTTCCACCAGGTTGATCGTGCAGCCGCCAAACCCGCCTCCGGTAAGCCGTGCACCAATCAGCCCAGGCAAATCCTGCGCCAGCGCCACCATGGCGTCGGCCTCGACGCAGCTGCCTTCAAAATCCTGGCTATAGCTTTTGTGTGCTTCGGCCATTAGCCGGCCCAGTTCGGTCAAGTCGCCTTTGAGCAGCGCATCGCAGGCTGCCACAGTACGCAGATTCTCACTGATTACGTGGCGAGCGCGCATCAGCGATTTGGGCGCCATCTCGTGGCCCCATTTTTCCAGATCATCGAGCGTGGCATCGCGCAGGAAGGGAACTCCGCCGCGATGGCCGTTGATGATGGCGCAGGCGGCCTCGGACTCACGCCGGCGAGTTGGGTAGTCGCCGCCGGCAACCGAGTGCTTCACCATGGTGTTGGCAATCACCAGCGCCACGTTGGGCGGAATCGGCGCCAGCTTGAAGCTCAGATCGCGGCAATCCAGCAGCAGGGCATGGTCTTTGGCGCCGTTGACTGAGATGAACTGGTCCATGATCCCGCAGTTGGCGCCAACAAACTCGTTCTCTACACGCTGGCAGAGCCGCGCCAGCACCGGCCCCGGATAGCTCACGCCAACCAACGACAACACCGCCAGCGCCGTGGCCACCTCGAGGGCGGCGGAGCTTGAGAGCCCAGAGCCCAGTGGAACATCGCCCCACAGGCTCAGGCTGAAGGCCGGAATCGTAAGGCCTTCCCCGGCCAGAATGGCAACCACTCCGATCGGGTAGTCGGTCCAATGCTGGCTGGCCTTGGAGGGCGGCGGCGCGGCTTCAAAAGTGCGCTCTTCTCCGTAATTCTCAGAGTAGAGGACGATCCTGCCATCGGAACGCGGCGAAATGGCTGCCAAGGTAGCAAAATCGATGGCCGCAGGCATCACAAAACCTTCGGCATAATCGGTGTGTTCGCCAATCAGGTTGACGCGCCCAGGCGCCACGAAGATGGCCGGCTCCGCATGGAAGCGGGCAAGATGCATGGTACGTAAAACAGCAGGATCGTGCATTTCAGGTCACACTCCGAATGAATTCAATCTGAACTATCCAACACACACCCTGGAATGTAAATGTTTTCTTTTCAAACTTCAAACACTCACTCGCCAGAGCCTGCCTTACTCTCCTATAACCGCCAAACTAGCCGCGGTCAGCCTTTCCCATATCCTGTCCAGCCAAGCCTCATGCTCGGGCTTCATCAAAACTGACCGCAGACAGGTGACCAATTGGTCTTCAGCGCCGCTTGCCGCACCGCCCGGTTGAAACCAGGAATGCGGCAATTGTACAAGGGCCAAGTGCAAGTCCCGTGTGGCGCATGCCACAAAAATCTCTTGCGCCAGCGCAGAGGCCCGTTCAGGCGTATCCGCTCTCACTTTCCACACCACAATATCGAGCTCCGGAGGTCCTGCCACGAGAGCCTGGAAGAGGCCGATCTCGTCTTCGCGCAGCCGCCTGTCCAATTCCACGGCTGCCGCCCGGCCCTGTGCCAGCCCTCGTGCAAACTCCCCACCCGGCGTAAGCGGCAAGAGCTGCTGGGTGGCCCACAAGGCAACCGCCGCGGCGCCAGACCGGGAACACTCCAGGCTGATCTCACCCAGATGCAACTGCTTTGAAGTGAAGTATGTATAAGGCGAATCGTGCTTGTAGAAGCGGCCCACCGCCGGATCGCGGAACAGGACGCATCCGCAGCCGTAGGGCTGCAATCCGTGCTTGTGCGGATCAATCACAATCGAGTCGGCTTCACGAATCGCCGCGTAAGCCCGCCGCGCCGGCTCGCCAAGGGTGTCGGAAATCAGCCGGAAATAGCCTCCATAAGCCCCATCCACATGAACCCTGAATCCGTATCGGCTCTTGAGCGCAAGTACCTCGTCCAATGGGTCCACCGCGCCGATCGCCGTGGTGCCCAGCGTAACCACCACTGTGCCCACATCGCCTTTGCGCAGTTCCGCCTCCAGCGCCTCCAGGTTCATGCGTCCACGGTTATCTGCCGGGATACTCGTATAGTCCAACCTGAGTACGGCAGAGATGCGCTTATGTGTGTAATGCGCCTGCTCAGAACCCACAATCCGCTTTCCGGGAGCCAATTGGCCAGCTACCCACAGCGCTTCAAGGTTCGCCAGGGTGCCGCTGGAGGTCAGATGGCCCAAAAACTCCGTCCAGTCAAAGATTCCGGCAATGCCTCGAACTGCCTCAATCTCCATCTCCGAGCTGGCCCGGGCGCCGTCGCGCGCATGGTTGTTGGGATTGATGTTCATCGCCAGTGCATAGGCTGCCCGCGCCACCGGATGCGGCGGTTTGAGCATCTGCCCGGCATAGAGAGGATGGAAATAGGGGTAGTTATCTGCCAGCCGGTGCGCAACGGTCTCTAGAATCCGGGCAACTGCGGGCGATTCCACGGCTGGCTCAAAGGCAGGCAAAGAGGCAAATTCTGCCTCCAGTAGTTCAGTGGCGCGGGATAGCAAGGCTGGTACCGGATCATGGGTCATGGCGACCCTCCACGGTATCACAGCCGGACGATCAATAAAATAAGCCTAAATCGGTCAAAGCTTTCCGAAATCGGGAATCGTCAAGTGGGACGATGTACTAGTTTTCCTGCGCCCATCATCCAGAGGGATGGTACACTATCGCCAGCGTTAGGCCGAAGCGGGCGTGAGCAGCACTCGCCCAACCAAGCAAGATTCTGCCAGTGGTCGCTCCGATTCATCCAGCGCAATTCAATCCAGGAAACACGACCAAAATGGAACAAGGCACTGTGAAGTGGTTCAATGACGCGAAAGGTTTCGGCTTTATTTCGCGCCAGAACGGCGAAGACGTTTTTGTGCACTACTCTGCAATCAACTCTAGTGGTTTCAAGAGTTTGCAAGAAGGGCAAGCCGTGCAATTCAACGTGGTAAAGGGCCCCAAGGGATGGCAGGCTGCGGACGTGCAGCCGCTGTAACCTCCAGGCCGGATTCCGGCAGAATCTAGCAAACACACGCGAGGGCTGGGAGCAATCCCTGCCCTCGTTTGTTCTTTTGTGCGTCGAATCGGCGCATTGCTTCGACGGCATATAAGCTAGGGCCAGAATCGAATAAAAGCGACTTGCCGCCAGAAAAGGCGATGCTGGCCGCGATGACCTCAAAGGGTGTAGTCGCAAGCCAGCATCTGAAATAGCGCGCTCTTGTCAGTGTTCACTTTCGTGCTAAAAGCTACGAAGAGAACTCCAGAAATACAAATTGTGTTTTCGGTTTCAACTCATCGTTCGTTTGCCGGCAAATGCCGTATCCGGTGAAGAGCATGACAATTGAATAGCGCGTCAAAGATCCCAGGTTGGCGCATGGCCCAGAATCGCAGCTCCAGAGAAGGCGATGGGGCCGTTCCACTCCGGAACCAAAAAGCCGCCCTGTGGGTGAGCTTGCTGGCCTGGAGACTTTCTGTGATGGCTGAGTAGTACTTTTTGAATGTCGCGCAAAGCCTCGGCGCGTTCCATGCGCGACTGGCGCTCCCAGAACATGATGAATCCCTGGCCGCACACGCAGCATTTGGGTTCCGCGTTTCCATTTGTGCTTTTGCACAGAACCTGCATCTCGCTACCTCATTTGTGCCGGGCGCTTCCCAGCCAATGAGACGACAATAGCCAATCTCTTCTATCGCTGAACATCCCCGACACGGCACTACGAGCGGTCTTTCGGGGCAGTTCTCTCTCCACTATTCGTGGGACAGGCAGTTCCCGCAGCGGTACGCATTCCGCCGTGAAGAGCGCGTTGCCCTCGACTTCACGCCCATTGTGCTTCTATCCTTAATAGCGTTGGCCGCGCATCTCTTCAAGTTCCGGCCCCACTGGACTCCTACACATCATGAGCAAGCAGACAATTGCCGTACACCTGCCCGACGGGGCCATTCGTGAAGTGCCGGCAGGCACCACGCCCCTGGATATAGCCAACTCCATCTCTCCACGGCTGGCCGCCGCTGCCGTGGTAGCGCGGCTTACCCCGCTTACCGGCACAGTGAAGGGCGATCCCGCCCACGATCAGCCGGCTGAGGCCGAGATGTATGCCGCGGTGGACGCCGCCGCGCCCCGGCTGGTCGACCTGACCACACCGCTCAAAGCGGATACGCGCCTGGAGCTGCTCACAGAGAAGGACCCCGAGTCCTTGAAGGTGGTGCGTCACTCCGCGGCGCATGTGTTGGCCACTGCTGTGCTTGAGCTCTTCCCTGAGACCAAGCTGGGCCATGGCCCGGCCACCGACGCCGGATTTTTCTATGATTTTTATCGCGAAAAACCCTTCACCCCCGACGACTTTGCGCTGATTGAGGCCAAGATGGCCGAGGTGGTGGCGCGCGACGAGCCATTTCTGCACGAATTCACTCCCAGGGAGCAAGCTCTGGAGGACTTCAACCGCGACGGCGACTTCATGAAGACCCACTTCGTGACCAAGTTCACCGTACCCGGCGACGAGGTAAGCTTTTACCGTAACGGCAAGTTTGTGGACTTTTGCCGCGGGCCGCATCTGCCCTCGACAGGCCGCGTGAAGGCTTTCAAGGTGCTCTCGCTGGCCGGCGCATATTGGCTGGGCGACGAGAAGAATCCGCAGTTGCAGCGCATCTACGGCACCGCGTTCTTCAGCAAAAAGGAGCTGGATGCGCACTTCGCCCGCCTTGAAGAAGCAGCCAAGCGCGACCATCGCCTGCTGGGCAAGCAACTGGACCTCTTCAGCATTCAGGAACTGGCCGGCGCGGGCCTCATCTTCTGGCATCCCAAGGGCGCCATGATCCGCAAGATCATGGAAGACTGGATGCGCGAGGAGTGCCTTCGCCGAGGCTACGAGCTTGTCTACACCCCGCATGTGGCCCGCGTGAACCTATGGCAGACCTCCGGCCACGAGGGCTTTTACGCGGCCAATATGTTCACTCCAATGGAACTGGACGATGCAAACTACCGCATGAAGCCGATGAATTGTCCCTTCCATATCCTGATTTACAAGAACTCGCCCAAGAGTTACCGCGACTTACCGGTGCGCTACGCCGAGTTAGGGAATGTCTATCGCTATGAGCGCTCCGGAACCATGCACGGCCTGCTGCGCGTGCGCGGTTTTACCCAGGACGACGCCCACATCTTCTGCACGCCGGGCCAGATTGAAGACGAGGTGGTTGCCTGCATCGACTTTGCCGAAGCAGTGCTGCATACCTTCGGCTTCAAGGAGTTCAAGGTAGAGCTATCAACCTGGGACCCTAACGATCGCGCTCACTATGCCGGCTCCGACGAGAATTGGAACCTGGCCGTAAACTCCTTGCAGAAGGCGCTGACGCGCAAAGGCATCGAGTACAAGACCATCCCCGGCGAAGCCGCTTTCTACGGCCCCAAGATCGACATTAAGCTGGTGGACGTGCTGGGC
>Ga0224527_1001576_pt1 | contig 11096 bp, 5 predicted proteins | sample CBST0metaG_FD_179882 | JGI IMG/M metagenome (GOLD analysis project Ga0224527, IMG submission 179882) | Peat soil microbial communities from Stordalen Mire, Sweden - C.B.S.T0 | ecosystem: Environmental > Terrestrial > Soil > Wetlands > Peat | place: Sweden: Norrbotten County, Stordalen Mire... | reverse complement strand
CGCGCCTCGTTATTCCTCTCGGTTCGCATCAACTCCAGGTGGTCGAAGGCGAACGGCAAGGTTCGCCGGAACTCGGTGAATCGGGGGATCTGGGTCTTGAGCTGACACCGGTCCTGGGTGGAAGTCGTTTCGCAGCCCCTGCCCTCATCCAGGGACGAAGCCGCTATGTCGGTCAAGCCGTGATTCTGATCCAGTTCGTGGTCATCCTGATTCTGGTCTGCTCGAATGGATGGATGCTGTGGGAGAGAAGCCGCTCGGCAGAAGAGGCCGAGAGGGGAGCGGGTATCCATCTACCCATTTTCTGGGAACGCTTTCTTCAAAACGGAAAGAGCACGCGCATCGTGCTTCCAACTCCAATCTTCTTCGGATGGTCGAACGGTTTCTTGGCCCGCGACGTGAACGTCAACGAGTATTCGAAAATGAAGGATTCCGCGACGCTCTCGAAGTTGAGCAAGAATCTTGGCACGCCGGCGCTTGCGCAGCAGTACTTCGCCGCATCCGATTCTTTGGCTCTGTTGCGGCTCGACCGCTTCCTCGATCCCACTGGAAATCGTATTACGATCTCGACGACCGCCGACTCTCCCGCCGACACGCTTGACCGGGAGAACCTGATTGCCACGGGTACCCCGCGGACGCTGGCTCCTTTCCAATCCATCCTCGATCGGTTGAGCTTCCAGGTCGAGCCGGATCTGGAACAGGTGACGGACCGGCGGCCGACAGGAGGCGCGGTTCGAATATTTTGGACAGTACATGAATCGCCCTCTCGGTTTACGACCCCCGGCATTATTGCGTCGTTGCCCGGAGGACCAGCCGGCACGCATGTTCTTCTTCTGGTGACTACCTACTATACCTCTGCGCTGGTCTCATACCTCACCTCTGAAAATGGGATGAAGGAGCTCCAAAATGCGCAGCACGCGCACGGAGACTGCCGGTACTTCGAAGCCGTAATCGTCTCGGAGATCAACGGAACGACAGAGTTGCGGAGCAAACTGGTCGAGTTCCGGCCCTACCAAGCCAAGCCATAGCGTTCCTCTCTTTAACCGAAATTCTAGCCTAGCCGGGGGGAAGGGCTGCCAAGCCTCCCGGCCGGGCGGAAGCCGTACGCATGGATTCGATGCAGGCGGCGGTGCGAGCCCTTGTGTCTGTTTTCGGGTATGCGTCCATTGTGAAAAGGCGGATTTCCACAGGTCCCGTTGGAAGCGGTTGAAAACGATTGCGAGGTATCCGGACAATTTTTTGCTTGTAAAGCATTGATATTCATAGCGTGTTACCCGTAACAGACCTGTCGAGACTGTACTTCTTTTCGACGCGAAGCCTATACACAACTCCGTGAATCGCGGAATGCATTTCTGCTCCTGAAAATGTTTCCACCGCTGCGCCGCCGTAAAGAGGGGCGCCACGGAACGGGGGCAAAGTCACTTTGCGCGGTGCACGAAAAGAAGAGAAAGACCTTTTGGAGGCTCCATGAACAACTGCATTGCTCGACGGTCGAATCCGCGGCACTCAGAGATCCAAACCGCCGGGCGCTTGTTCCGGCGGAATTTCAGGGCGATGACCTCGGCGCACTCCTTGTGCTGCCTTGGCGTTTGCCTGCTGCTCCTGCTCGGCTTCCCATTGCCGTCCCTGCATGCGCAGGTACAAAACGGGACCATCAAGGGAACGGCCACCGACTCGGTGGGAGCGGTGGTCACCAATGCGAAGGTAACCCTGACCCAGACGGCGACCAACCTGGTGATGCACAGCCCAACCAACGACGCCGGCGTCTACGGCTTCTTTCAGTTGCTCCCGGGCGCCTACAGCGTGTCCATTGAAAAACCGGGCTTCAAGAAGAACGCGGCATCGCTCACTCTCACCGTGGGACAGGCCGCACAACTGGATTTCGCCCTTGTGATCGGAAGCGAAACGCAAACGGTGACCGTGGATGCCGGGAATGCGGTGACCCTGAATACCCAGACATCGAACCTGGATTACACGGTGCAGGCCCAGCAGGTGGAAGACCTTCCGATGAATGGCCGCAACCCGTACGGTCTGGCGGCTCTTTCGCCGGGGATTATGCCGGGCGGCAGCTTCGGCGTGGGCGTCGCGGTATCGCGTGGCGCGGTCGTGGCCGCCGGCACCAACAATTTTGAGTCGAACGGCGGCGTGGGCGGCAACAACGAAATCCTGCTCGACGGCGTATCGATCGTGGTCTGCTGCCAAGGCCAGCCAGCAGTTACACCCGACACCGACGTCGTCAGCCAGTTCAAAGTCGTCACCTCCAGCGCTCCGGCTGAATATGGCCGTACCTCAGGCGCGGTCCTGAATTTTGCCACAAAATCCGGCACAAATCAGCTCCACGGCGACACCTATGACTATCTGCGCAATGACAAGCTTGATGCCGCCAACTACTTCACCAAGCGAGCTGGCAAATATCCATATCCCGGCCACAATGATTTCCGGTCACCCCATCGCACCAACCAGTATGGCGTTTTCCTGGGCGGTCCGGTCTTCATTCCGCGCGCTTACGATGGTAAGGACAAAACCTTTTTCACCTTTGGCTACGAAGGTATCCGCAATCTCAACGCAAGTGCCAGCACCACAACGGTTCCTACTGCGCTGATGCGTCAGGGTATCTTTAGTGAAGGTGCCGGGCAGGTCTACGATCCCAACTCCTACGACTCGACCACCGATCAGCGCACACCAATTGCCACTGGCACCTGCGATGGTACTGTTTATGCCGCTGGCTACTGCATCCCGCAGTCGAGTTGGAATCCCGTGGCCAAGGCCATGTTGGCTCTCTATCCAAAGCCGACCGCGTCCGGCACTTCCAACAACTACAGCTACAGCCAGACCCAGACCAGTGCGGACGACCAGTACAACTTCCGCATCGATCACAACTTCTCGGAATCGCAGCGCAGCTTTGTCCGCGGCACCAAGAGCAAAAACGACTACACCAGCAACGACATTTTCAACACCCCGAACGGCGCGACAGGCTGGCAGCAGCACATCACCGCCGATCTGTTCGCAGTGGGCCATCTTTGGACGGTGTCCCCGACCACTCTACTTCAGTTTACCTACGGCTTTGCACGCCAGACGAACTTTCAGCCGGGCAACAACTTCACCCAGTTCGACGCTGCCAACTATGGCTTCTCCACCACTTTCCTCGGCGAGCAGCAGGCGAAGGGGCTTCCGGTCACCTCCGTCAGCGGCTTGGTGACACCGGAGTACTCGGCCAGCTTCAACAAATGGGCTCACTACACCCACTCTCTCAACGCAACTGGCCTGATCCATAAGGGCAAGCACGATTTTGCCATTGGCTATAACGGCCGCTTGGTGCTTGAGAACCAGAGCGGACTGAACGGCCCGACCGGTACATTCAGCTTCAACACCGGATTTACCGGCGGTCCTAAGCCAAGCTCTGCACTCCCAAGCGGCCAGAGCACGTTCGATGCCTGGGCAGCATTCCTGCTTGGCACTCCAAACTCGGGCTACCTTATCCGCCAGACAACGGTGGCATTCAACCAGTGGGTGCATGGCTTCTATGTGCAGGACGACTGGCGCTTCAAAAATGCCCTTACAATTAATCTGGGCCTGCGCTATGACGTTGAAACTGGCTTCAAAGAGCGCCACAACCACTGGGCGGATTTCGATCCCACTGTAACCAACCCCATCTCGAAGGCGGCTGGCATGAAGGTGCTCGGCGGCGCACAGTTCCTGGGCGCCGACGGAAATCCTTCTCGCACGTCGCAGACGCTCTATCATGCAGTCGGTCCGCGTTTGGGATTCTCCTATTCGGTAACGCCGAAGATCGTAGTGCGCGGTGGCTACGGCATCATATTCCTGCCTCTTTCCGAACGCGGCTACTCGGATCCCAATATCGGATTCACCCAGACAACCAACATGCCCACCACGGCCACTGGATTTACACCAGCGGTCACCATCGACAATCCATTACCGGACGGTGTCGCATTGCCGGCAGGCTCTTCGGCAGGTGCGGGCGTTAGCGTCGGCTCCAGCATCTCCGGCTTCCAATACAAGAACCCGCTTAGCTACCAGGAGCAGTGGAACTTCGGACTGCAGCGCAGCTTGGGCACAGGAATGTCGGTTTCACTGAACTACGTCGGTGGTCATGGCGTGAAGCTGCCTATGAACACCAGACCGAACGATTTGAACCCCGCCTACTGGGGCGCAGTGGACGACAAAGATTATGCCGACGCCTTGCAAAAGACCACCGTGGCAAATCCGTTTTACGGAGCGAGTGGCGTTGCATCTGGTAGCGTCTTGACCAAGCCGCAGGTGCAAGCCATTCAGTTGCAGAGCGCCTTTCCGCAGTACACGAGCGGCGCCATCTCCGGCCTTCAGAACTGGTCGGCGCAAACCTCCTACTATGACGCGGGCTCGGTAACCTACAACGCAGTGCAGGCCTCCTTGCTGATCAACCGTCCGGGCGGTTTGACCGGATCGATTTCTTACGTCTTTTCGAAGGCGTTGGGCAACGTGAGTGACTTGACCAGCGGCTTCCTGAACTCTACCGGCAACCCCGGCATCCAGAGCTTCTACGCTCTCAGCCATGAGCACTCGATTCTGGCCACGGACGCGCCGCATCGCATTGCAGGCACGGCGACTTACCCTCTGCCCTTCGGCAAGGGCAAGAGGTTCGGCGGCAACCTGCCCGGCTGGAGCAATCAGGTGATTGGCGGCTGGATGGTGAACGCCATCATCGATGCGTACAGCGGTTTCGCGACTAACCTATCGGTATCTGGCGCGCCGAGCTTTTCCGGAAGCCGGCCAGTGTTTACCGGCTCATCGACTCTCACGTCCGGCGACATTCACAAACGTCTCGGCTACAACGGCGGGCAGGGGTATTTCAATCCGTCTGGTTTCCGCTTGCCGAAGGTTTTCGAGTTGGGAACCGTTCCCCGCTCGGCGGGCAACTTGCGCGGACCGGTTTCGTTTGACGATAACGTGTCTGTCATCAAGAATTTCCCGATCCACGACGCGGTATCTTTCGAGCTGCGCGGGGAATTCTTCAACGTACTCAATAAGGTCGACTTTGGCTTGCCCAATACCTCGGTTGGGAGCACGTCCTTTGGCTCCATCACTGGACAGAGCAACCTTCCTCGGAACATCCAACTGAGTGGGAAACTGCACTTCTAACCAACCGATAACAAGTGTTGAGCCGCAGCGGATGATCTTGGTTATCCGCTGCGGCTCGATTGCTAACCATGCCTCATGCAGGCCCCGACGCAAGACAAACGGAAAACTCCTTTCTATGAAGCTAAATCGCATCAAACGTGCCGCTCCAGGGGCCTTGTGTTTCTGCTGCGCTCTATTTTTTCAGGTAGGTTTCACCCGTGGGCTTCAAGCCGAGACAGGCGCTTATGACACAGTGGTGACTCGCGCAGATGCGGCCATTGTTCTGTATAACACCGAGCCATAATCAGAATTCGGGGCGGGGAGTGGAATATGTCCCTCCCCGCCGCGCTTCATCGAGCAGAGCGCCAATCAAGGTGGATCCGTTCAGCTGAAGTGTGCACTCTGCATGTTATCTGCGCTCCAGTTACCGGAGTCCTACTCAACATAGACGCAAGTCTGCACCTGGAGTTAAGGCACGGAAGATCTATGACACTCAAGAACCATTGCATTCGCATTGCTGCACTTTTTTTGGGAGCTATCGCCTCGGTGCATCCTGTGCTCGCGGAACCTGACCCACCGGCGGATTTGCTGGTTTATGGCGGAACGGCAGCCGGAGTGATGACCGCTTATTCTGCCGCGCGCGAAGGACTGCGGGTTATTGTCCTGGAGCCCGGAGCGCACGTGGGAGGAATGGTAACCGGGGGCCTTTCGGCAACGGACCTTGGCCACTACACGATTATTGGCGGCTACGTCCGCGAATTCTATCTCAAGGCCGCGGCACACTATGGCGTACACGATCTGGATCGCCCATCCCATTGGCTCTCCGAACCGCATGTGGACGAAGAGATTTTTCGCTCGATGTTGAACAATCCCCGGATCACTGTCTACTTTCACGAGCGGGTTCGTGAAAATGATGGAGTTGTCCTGAAGGACAAGCGGATCGTCTCTCTCACTACTTTGGACGGCAAGCAGTGGCGCGCGAAGGTGTTTGCAGACTGCACGTATGAAGGCGACTTGATGGCGCAGGCCAGAGTCAGCTATACGTGGGGACGAGAGGGCTCGAAGGAATACGACGAGAGCTTGGGTGGCGTCCGCGGCCATACACCCGCGCACCAGTTCAGATGGTCGATGTCCGCCTACGACGAACAACATAGGCTCTATCCGGAAGTCGATCCTGGCCCCCTAGCTCCGGCAGGATCCGCCGACAAGAAAGTGCAGGCCTATAACTTCCGACTTATCTTGACCACAGATCCGGAGAATCGCCTACCCTTTCCCAAGCCCGCTGGATACGATCGTTCACGATTTGCTCTGCTGGAGCGGTACCTCAAGGAGTTCCCCGCGCATCGCGGTCGCGCGCCGGTGATGAGAGACCTGTTCAATCCGGTGCAGATTCCGAACCATAAGGCGGATTTCAATAACAACGGTCCGCTCTCGACCGACTATATCGGCCATAGCTGGAAATACCCGGAGGCATCGTACGCGGACAAGTCGGCTATCTGGCAGGAGCACCTTCTTTACACTCAGTCGATGCTTTACTTTCTGTCGCAGGACCAGAGCGTCCCTGAGACCGTGAGGGCCGAAGTGAACCAATGGGGTTTGCCGAAGGACGAATTTGCAGACACAAACCACTGGCCGAATCAACTCTATGTCCGCGAAGGGAGACGCATGGTGGGCGCGTACGTCATCCGCCAGGCCGACTTGCAGACCGAGCGCAGCAAAGAGGACTCCATTGGAATGGGCTCTTATAACAGCGATTCGCATAACACCCAGCGAATTGCGATGCCGGATGGAACGGTGCAGAATGAAGGCGATGTGCAGGTTCCGGTGCAGCCCTACGAGATCCCTTATGGGAGCATTACGCCGAAACGATCCGAATTGTTGAACCTGCTGGTTCCAGTGTGCCTCTCGGCGACCCACGCGGCTTACTCTTCGGTGCGCATGGAGCCGCAGTACATGATCATCGGCCAAGCCACAGGAGTGGCAGCTGCCCTGGCGGTCGAGAGGCGCATAGCGGTTCAGGACATTTCAATTCCAGCCTTGCAGCGAGAGCTCCGCAAGCACAACGCGATCCTACATGTGAATGAGGCGTTTGCTTCACAACGCCATTTGGGTGCTGACACGACTTCGCAATAGGTCCAAGATGCCATCGGCTCTTGTTATGCAGACAATCCTTCCGGCGATCCCGCATGATCCGCTCAAGCGTTGGCCGGTGGACCGAAGTTAAGCATCAGAATGAGCCTCGCTCTCCGGAGACAGGACACAATGAATCGATTCACTCGCCGTTCCTTTTGCGTCGGCTCGGCCGCTGCGATCGCTGGAATTCAGCTGACTGAAGAATTGCACGCTGCCGCTGCGCCAACTCCCGCGCGTGCCTTTCCCAAGGGCTTCCTTTGGGGCTGCGCCACTGCCGCCTATCAGATTGAGGGAGGCGCAAAGGACGACGGGCGCGGCCCCTCGGTCTGGGATGTCTTTTCACATATCCCCGGCAAGACCTTCCATGGCGATACAGGCGATGTGGCCGACGATAGCTACCACCGGTATAAGGAAGACATTGCGTTATTGAAAAACCTGGGCGTTGGCGCCTATCGCATGTCGATTAGCTGGTCGCGCGTTTTTCCCGAGGGCAAGGGCCAGGTAAATCCCCGTGGTCTCGACCACTACAAACGCGTGCTTGACGAACTGCGCGAAGCCGGCATCACGCCCTACGTGACCCTTTTCCACTGGGACCTGCCCGCTGCACTGCCCGGAGGCTGGCAGTCTCGCGACACCGCTAAAGCCTACGCCGACTATGCCGCTTTCATCGCGAAGAACCTGGGCGATCGCATCCAGCACTTCATGACCACCAACGAGTTCGGCGGTTTCACTGACCACGGGTATCGCCAAGGCGGTCGTTCGGCTCCTGGCCTGGTTCTCCCTGCGGCCGAAGCCAACCAGGTGCGCCACAATGGCCTGCTAGCGCATGGGTGGGGTGTGCAGGCCATCCGCACCAACGCTCAGCCGGGAACTGAAATAGGACTGGCGGAAAATCCCGGCACCTTCGCACCCGTCATCGAATTGCCAGAACACATCGCGGCAGCCCAGAAGGCAACCCGCGAAACCAATGCCCATTTCCTGACCGCTGTGCTGGAAGGCCGTTATCTCGACGTTTACCTCGAGAAGGAAGGCGCCAACGCTCCCAAGGTGCTGGCGGGCGATATGGAGGCCATCGGCTCCAAGCTCGATTTTGTGGGCTTGAACGTCTACGGCACAGGCTATGTGCGAGCTGACGATTCGCCCCAGGGCTACAAGATCGAGCCGCAGCCCACGTCGTATCCGCACATGGCATCGGAGTGGCTCTCGTTTGGACCGGAAAGCCTCTATTGGGCCATTCGGAACGTGTCGGAGATCTGGAAGCCTGCGGGCATCTACATCACGGAAAACGGCTGCTCGGCCAACGATGAGATGACGGCTGACGGCCGGGTGAACGACACGGACCGCGTGATGTACTTGCGCAACCACATAGGGCATCTGCAGCGCGCCGCGGCGGAGGGTTATCCCATCAAAGGCTATTTCCTCTGGAGCCTGCTCGACAACTTCGAGTGGTACTTTGGCTACTCAAAACGATTTGGCATCCACTATGTGGACTTCGAGACGCAGGTGCGTACACCGAAGCTCAGCGCCGAGTACTACAAGGCTGTGATCGCCGCCAACGCCGTGCGCTAGGCCCGGCCGGAACGAAAGAGTTATTCGTTGCAGACACCCATGAGCCTGCAAACCGCAGCCGTCGGAATGAGTCAGCATCGAGAGGAGACAGAATGAAAAAGTTCACTCGCCGTCAGTTTGGAATGGGCGCAGCCGCTCTAGCGGCGCTTGCAGGTGTTCGGTTGCCGAGGACCGCTGCCGCGGCCACACCGGAGGCATCGAAGCGCGCCTTTCCGAAGGGCTTTCTGTGGGGATGCGCCACCTCCGCGTATCAGATTGAAGGCGGGGCCAAGGACGATGGCCGCGGACCTTCCAACTGGGATGTTTTCTCCCACATTCCAGGCAAGACCTTCAACGGCGAGACGGGTGACGTGGCCGACGACAGCTACCATCGCTACAAGGAAGACATTCAGTTGCTCAAGAACCTGGGCGTCGGCGTCTATCGTATGTCCCTTAGCTGGTCGCGCATCTTCCCCACGGGCAAGGGGCAGGTGAATCCGGCAGGCATGGACTACTATAAGCGCGTTCTCGACGAGCTTCACGCAGCGGGCATCACACCCTATGTGACCCTCTTCCACTGGGACCTGCCCGCGGCGTTGCCGGGGGGATGGCAATCCCGCGACACAGCCAAGGCCTTTGCCGACTACGCTGCCTTTATCGCCAGGAATTTGGGTGACCGCATTCAGCACTTCATGACGACCAACGAGTTCTCCTGCTTCACCGACGTCGGTCATCGCGAAGGCAGCTTCGCCCCGGGCCTCAAGCTTGGGGAGGCAGAAGTCAACCAGGTGCGCCACCACGGCATTCTGGCGCACGGACTCGGCGTCCTGGCCATCCGCGCCAATGCCTCCGCCGGCACCCAGGTGGGCCTGGCCGAAAATGCCACGGTCATGGTTCCGGTGATCGAGACTCCCGAGCACATTGCCGCCGCGCAGAAGGCCTTCCGCGAGCATAACGCACCATTCCTGACCGCACTGATGGAAGGCCGCTACCTCGATGTGTACCTGGAGAAGGAAGGCGCCAACGCCCCCAAGGTGCAGCCGGGCGACATGGAAGCTATCGGCTCGAAACTCGACTTTGTCGGCCTGAACGTCTATACCCCCACTTATGTTTGTGCCGATGGTTCGGCCCGAGGCTACGCCATCGAGTCGCGCCCCAGCTCCTTCCCGCATATGGCCTCGCCGTGGCTGGCCATTGGCCCCGAGTGTATTTATTGGGCGGTACGAAACGTAAGCGAGCTTTGGAAGCCGAAGGGCATCTTCATCACCGAAAACGGCTGCTCGTCGGATGACGTGCCGAACGCCGAAGGCCGCATCGAGGACACTGATCGCGTAATGTACCTGCGCAACCACATCACCAACCTGCAGCGCGCCGCCAGCGAGGGCTATCCGATCAAGGGCTACTTCCTCTGGAGCCTGCTGGACAACTTCGAGTGGACCGATGGCTACTCCAAGCGCTTCGGCATCCACTACGTGGACTTCAAGACCCAGAAGCGCACGCCCAAGCTTAGCGCGGAGTACTACAAGTCGGTCATCTCCGCTCATGCGGTGCTGTAGATCCGTTCGGATTCCCGGATATGCGGAATGATTCCGCGATAGGCCAAAGAATTCCTGGATCTATAGACAATGGACGATACAACCAAAGGACACCTGCAACTCATGGCGACTTCTCCACTCGGAAATCCGGAGGGAAGAGGAAAGCTCGTCCTTTGCCCGATCCATGCAACGACGCCAATCAGATCATGTGATTAAGAATCTCTGCGGCTCTGCTGCAAACGATTGAAAGCAAAGCCATGTTACCCGTAACAAACTTCAAGACACTGTTCACCTCAAGCCACACGGGCTTACACAGGATGCCGTGCATCTTCGCGAAGGTTTGTGGAACTCAACTGAGATTTCGCGTCGAACCGCGGGCTGCAGGTGCATCTTTTGTCCTTTGCCGGTATCGCGATTGAGGGCGATTGAAACAATTCTGGAGGATTTGAATGAAGTTTATGAGCAATCCATTTGCCGCGGTACTACGAATGGCCGAACTCCTCTACCCGTGGAGAAGACAGAAATTCTCGAAGTTCACACGTTGCCAGTGGCAAATGGGAATCGTGGCGGTCGGCGTTCTTGGTCTTGTCTCGGGGCTGGAAGCACAGAATTACTATGTGTCGGCGAGCGGGAATGACAATAATCCTGGAACATCGCCAGCTTCTCCATGGCAGACCATCGCTCGGGTAAACGCGTTTACATTTGCGGAGGGAAGCACGGTTTCCTTTGCCGGAGGCCAAACCTTCACCGGATGCCTGGTTTTCA
>Ga0224527_1001573_pt1 | contig 11100 bp, 8 predicted proteins | sample CBST0metaG_FD_179882 | JGI IMG/M metagenome (GOLD analysis project Ga0224527, IMG submission 179882) | Peat soil microbial communities from Stordalen Mire, Sweden - C.B.S.T0 | ecosystem: Environmental > Terrestrial > Soil > Wetlands > Peat | place: Sweden: Norrbotten County, Stordalen Mire... | reverse complement strand
ACCCTAAACCGTAGCGGAAGAACTTTTGGAACAAGAAGCTTTCTTCGTTGGATGTCCTTGTGCTCCCAATTCCGGCAACACTAGTCGGGTCAGTCTTTGCGGCCGTTTTAAAAGCGCCGGACACCGCAAGCATCAGCTCTTCCCATGTCGATTCGACCAGGTGCGAAGCTCGATTTAGCAGCGGTTTCACCACTCGATCGGTCGAGTTCACCCAATATTGCTCAAACTTGCCAATATCGCAGGTCCATTCCTCATTGACATTATTGTTTTCGCGAGCATTAACCCGCATGAGTTCATTGGATCGCGACTGAACAACAATATTGCAGCCTACGCCGCAGCCTGCGCAGATGCTGTTTGCATTGTGAAACTCCCAAGGACGCGACTGGAATCGATATGGGCGGGAAAGCAATGCGCCTACCGGACAAAGCTCAACGGTATTGCCGCTGAACTTTGATCGAAAACCATCTGGAGTGAAAGCCGATATGATGGCCTGGTTGCCTCGGCTTTCAATTGCCAGCTCACCGTCGCCGCTGATCTCCTGTGTAAACCTGGTACAGCGGGCGCACTGAATACAGCGCTCTCGGTCCAAAACAACGTAGTCGGAAATTGGCACGGCCTTCGGATAGTGCCGTTTTTCGTCAATGAACCGCGTCACTCCAGGGCCGTATTGGAAGGTCATATTCTGCAAAGGGCATTCGCCGCCCCGATCACAGATAGGACAGTCTAACGGATGGTTAATCAGCAAAAATTCAAGAATTCCGCGCTGTGCTTCTTTTACTTCAGGTGCGACAGTGTCGACAACCATACCTTCCGAAATAGGAACCGTGCATGCCGTCTGCAGCTTGTTCATCTTCTCAATCTTCACCAGGCACATGCGGCAGGCGCCGGCTGGTGTTAGTCGAGGGTGATGGCAAAAGTACGGAATGTCTATTCCTGCGTTTTGCGCCGCCACGATTAGCAGCGTTCCCTTTGGGGCCTGCAGTTTTTTCCCATCGATCATCAAGTTTATTACTTCGACTGCGGGAGGCGTAATTGTTGCTGTATCAGCCATTCAAAATACCTTTGACATTTTAAGTTTAAGCGACGGTCTATCGGGCCGTCCCAGCGATTGGAAGCGTTGTAAAGATTCTCTTTGCGAGGCTTTCCTTCGGAATAAGCGCCTCATATTCGTTCCTGAAGAAGCGCATCGCGCCCTGAATCGGCATCGCAGCCGCATCACCAAGCGCACAAAAGGATCGACCGCCAATGTTGTTACAGATATCAAGCAAAAGGTCGAGATCTTCGTAACGGCCGCCGCCGGCCATTATACGATCATGAATTTTCGTGAGCCAATTGGTTCCTTCACGGCAGGGTGTACATTTACCACACGATTCGTGTGCATAAAAGTGCATTAGTCGAGTCATTACCTTCGGCACACTCACTTCTTCGTTAAAGAACATCAAGGCTCCAGACCCGAGCATGGTGCCGTTCGCCGCCATCGTCTCATAGTCCATCGCCAGATCAAGATATTGATCGGTTGCGGGAAGCAGCGGTGTCGACGAGCCGCCAGGAATAATAAATTTAAGTTTTTTGCCGTCCAGTGGGCCGCCGGCAATTTCCAGCATTTCGCGGATCGGCGTGCCAAGTACTATTTCATAGTTAGCCGGTTTGTTCACATGACCGGAGATAGTAAACAGCTTGGTTCCTTTGCTTCGCTCTGTACCCCATTTGGCATACTCTGCTCCACCGATATTAAGAATGGGAACAACTGCCGCGATTGTCTCAACATTATTAATGATAGTAGGCGAGTTCCATACACCGCTGATAACCGGCAGCGGCGCGGAAGGCGGCTTATGCCGAGGCATTCCTCGCTCACCCATAAGTGACGACATTAACGCCGACTCTTCGCCGCATTCATAACTGCCGGCTCCGGAATGTACAACTATGTCCAGATCAAAACCGGAGCCCAAAATATTCTTGCCGAGGAAACCGGCTTCATACGCCTGCGCGACCGCCTTGCGCATCTGTGCAATTGGCTCCATATATTCACCGCGAACATAGATGTAGCAGTTGTTCGCGCGGATCGCCCAGGAACCAATAATGCAGCCCTCGACAAGCAAATGCGGCATCAAGTTCATTATCTCGCGATCTTTGGCAGTTCCAGGCTCACCTTCGTCCGCATTGATCACCAAATAATGCGGCTTATCCCAGTTCTTTGGAATGCCGTTCCACTTGATATGTGTCGGAAATCCCGCACCACCTCTGCCCCGAAGACTGGAAGCTCTCACCTCGCCGATAATTTCGTCCTGCGTCATTTTCAGCGCAGTACGCAATGCGGCGTAGCCCTCGTTCTTCTGATAGACATCGATATTGTCGTAACCAGAGACATTGCGGTACTTAAATAGAAGTTGCGGCTGTTCACTCATCGTGTAATAGTTTCTAAATGCTACTTTCGAGAAAGCTCATCGATAATTTGATCCACTTTTTCGGTAGTCAAATTCTCGTAATATTTCGGTCCCACCATCATACAGGGAGCATTGGCGCAAGCGCCGAGGCACTCAGCACCACTCAGTGTAAACTTGCGATCAGCGGTAGTATCGCCCTTTTCAATGCCCAATTTATGCGCTATATGGTCGATCAGCTCATCCGCGCCCCGCACCATACAGGCGATGTTGTGGCACACCTCAAGATGGTTCGTCCCCACCGGAGACTTGTTGTACATTGTGTAGAAGGTGGCAACGCCCTCAACTTCTGCTGGAGGCAAATCCAGGTACAAGGCAACTTCACGCATTGCCTCCGGCGGAATAAAGCCGCCATACTCTTCCTGCGCTATCCAAAGTGCGGGCAGCAAGGCCGCCTTTTTATTCGGATACTTTTTGATCAGGTTATCTAACTGCTGTTTGGCTTCTTCAGAAAACATTGGCGGTACTTAGAGCGCTCCGATAATTTTGATTTTTATTGAGAGTCGACTATCTATCGATATCGCCAAGAACGATATCGATCGAGCCGATAATTGCGACACAGTCAGCAATGTACAGGCCTTCAACCATTTTAGGAAGAGCCTGAAGGTTCTTAAGTGAGGGACCGTTAATCTTCACCCGATAAGGTATCGAAGATCCGTCACTCACAACGTAATAGCCCTTTTCACCACGTCCGGACTCGCAGGCCGCATACGCCTCACCTACCGGTGGGTGGTAGCCTTCGGTGAATAGCTTAAAGTGGTGGATCAAGCTTTCCATTGATGTGTCCAGCTCGGCTCTTGGCGGCGGAGCGATCTTGCGATCACTGGTCATCACCGGGCCTGATGGAACATCCTTGAGCGCCTGATTTAGAATGCGGATACTTTGCCGCATTTCTTCGATTCGAACCAGATACCGATCGTACACGTCTCCGTTGCTGCCGACGGGAATATCGAATTCAACCTCGTCATAGCCGGTGTAGGGATTGGCCTTACGGATATCCCAGGCAACACCGGAGCCGCGAAGAGAAGATCCCGACATTCCCCAGGCAATTGCATCTTCGCCGGAAATCTTACCTATGCCGCTGAGCCTTTCGATCCAGATTGGGTTCTTGGTCAGAAGACGATTATATTCATCAAGCTTGGCCGGAAAATTATTTACAAATTTTTGTGCACGATAGAGCCAGCCTTCAGGAACATCTCCACGCAGACCGCCCGGACAGATCCATGATGTCATCATGCGCACACCTGACATCATCTCTTTAAGATCGAGTATCTGATCCCGCTCGCGCCATGTATAGAAGAAAATCGTCATAGCGCCGATATCCAAGGCATGCGTCCCCAGCCAAATCAAGTGGCTTGCAATTCGTTCAAGCTCATTGAGGATGAGCCGCAGCCGGCGGGCACGCGGTGTCACCTGTACATCGAGCAGTTTCTCGACAGCCAGAGAATACGCCAGATTATTGATCAGGTTCGAGAGGTAATCTTCACGATCGGTGACGACAAGAGCCTTATAATACGACAGGTTCTCCATCGTCTTTTCAAGGCCGGTATGCAGGTAGCCAATGTGTGGCGTCGCCTTGCGAATAGTCTCGCCGTCAAGCTCCAGTACGAGCCGCAGGACGCCATGTGTTGACGGGTGCTGCGGGCCCATATTGACCACCATAATCTCATTTTCGTCGCTCTGCTCGTAGGATTCTATAATCACCCCACGAGGCACTGCGATATCTTTGAGGATATCAGGTTTTATCGATTCACCGGTTAAAGTTGTCGCCATACTTATGGTCTTTCTAATCTGTCAGTTACCAGTCTCAGTCGGAGGAAAACAAATACTCAGCTCTTGCGAACGTTAAATGAAAATTCAACCTGTTCGCCGCCCATCGGGTAGTCCTTGCGCAGCGGATGTCCAATCCAATCATCGGGCATTTGTATGCGCCTCAGATCGGAGTGGTTCTTGAAAACGATGCCGAAGAGATCATAGACCTCTCGCTCAAGCCAATTGGCAGCCGGCCACACCCGTTCAACTGTTTCGATAACAGCATCAACCTCTGGGACAACTGCTTTTACTCTAAGCCGCTGAAAGCTGGACATGGAGTAGAGATTATAAACAATCTCAAAGCGCTCCTCAGATGGTGCATTCATTTTAAGAAGATCAACAGCAGTCAGATCGGAAAGGAAATTGAAAGCGGTTTCCTTATGGTCGCGCAGCATCCGCAGGATCTCGACAATGTTGTCCCGCTTCACCCAAATCGTCTTTTCATCGCGAAACATTCGAGACTTAAGAACCTGCCCCGGAAAGTTCTCCGTAACAAGCCGAAGCTCGACATCCTTTTCAGCGTCCAGATCCACCCAATCGTCCGGACGTTTATTCTGCGATTCCCGTACTGTAAGGTCCGTGGGCGAAAGGCCTAGCCGGATTTCAAAATCGACCATAAAATTATCCTAGCATGCTGAATTAGCGTAGGTCGCCGAAATGTTCTCGGTCGATCTTTTTCTGAAGTTGGTTAATAGCATAGATTAGCGCATCCGGATTCGGTGGGCATCCCGGGACATAAATGTCAACAGGGACAATCTGATCCACACCTTGCAAAATCGCGTAGTTGTTAAAGACGCCGCCGCAGGAAGCACAGTCTCCCATCGAAATAACCCATTTGGGCTCGGGCATTTGATCATAAATCCTTCGAAGCACCGGTGCCATCTTCTTAGAAACACGACCAGCAACGATCATAAGATCGGCCTGTCGCGGCGAAGCACGAAACGCTTCCGATCCAAAGCGCGCAAGGTCATACCGTGAATTTGTAGACGCCATCATTTCGATAGCGCAGCACGCCAAGCCAAATGTCGCAGGCCAAACGGAATTACGGCGTGCCCAATTGACCATCTTGTTCATTCCAACAGTGAGAACGCCTAGATTTTGCTCTACTCCCAATCGAACGCACCTTTCTTCCAAACGTAGATATAGCCTACGAAGAGGATAATAATAAACACCAGCATTTCCGCAAGCATATATTGTCCGGTCAGTCTAAAGTGGCCTGTGCCCGATGCCACGGATTGGATCATGTTAGCGGCAGCACTGCGAAATGAAACGGCCCAGGGATAAAGAAATACTGTTTCAATGTCAAATACAATAAACAGCATCGCGATGAGATAAAACTTTACCGGGAATCGTTCCCTGGCGCTTCCTACCGGCTCAACCCCGCATTCGTAGGGCGAAAGCTTCTCACTGGTACTCCGTTTAGGTCCTAATACCCAGGAAAGCAGGACAATTATTCCTGCGAGAAGTACTCCGACAACAATTAACACCAAAAGCGGCAAAAAGCTATGCAAAGTGGTGATTTGATCAGAATTCAGTTGTCCGGGAACAAAAGAAATTGTGGATTGCGGCTGCATAAAGTGCGTTCACCTCGCCATCGATTAATGGATCGTCAAGTTGGTGAATTATTGCACAATGTCAGAAGAAGTGTCAAGGAAACCCAGGTATTTCGTGCAAACGACTCAGGATTTTTACGTATTTCCTTACAAATATCGGTAAATAAGGGGATGCCAAAATCCGCATATTACCGCTTAAGAATTCCGGTAGAGTATCCGAACTATAGATAATCCGGCATAATAAGGCTATTCTAACGTCAAAAAAATGACGCGAACATTTCTGGATATTAGAACGTCAGAGAAGACAGCAGAGAGAGAAAGATCAAAGGTAAGTTTATGATGTTATCTCCTAGAGAAAATGAACTGACCACCCAAGAGGCGGCATCGCTTCTGTGCATTTCGCGGCACTCGCTATTGAACCTGATGGACGAAAACGTCCTGCCTTATAAAAAAGTAGGAATTCGTCGACGCGTACTCATATCAGATATCAATGAATACCTTAAGCACCAACGTGTTCGGCGCATTGAACTGGTCAGGTAGCAGCACTCTTAAATCATACAAAACAAAACCGCCCGCGAAACTTGAGTTCGCAGGCGGTTTTTTATGCAACTGTTTCAGTCAGCCGGATCTGGCAGGAGAAATACACAGATCTCGACAGCACACATACTCACCCCTACATGCACTACGGCTTATACGGTCAGGCAATGCCTTTAGTTCCACGCAAATCCATAATGCATTTTTCTACCCCAGCCCCTGTGCGTTTCATATATCTAAAACCTCACACTGTGGGAGTAAGAGCGATACCATTTATATCTTCCCACTACCCGGCAGCGAAATGATATACTCCTGATTCGACGTGATAGATTTCCGTTCCTACTTCTTGGCCAATCACGTGAATACCGGGAGAGCGTGTGGCAACAATTCCGCTTTCGGTAACGGTTCTTCCTTGTTCGGCCGGAATATAAACAGTGGCTGTCATGTTGGTCGGAACAACGAGATCCATTGTGAACTTATCGTCGTCATTTTTCCATGTGACACTGATTGGTCCCCTCGTTGACATATAAGACGATTTGCACCAGGTCGCCTCGGCGGTGGGGCGTGGGCGGATAAGCACATTTTGGAATCCAGGAGATTTTGCATCGGGATAAATTCCGGCGATGTTACACCACAGCCATTCGCCAATTGCACTATGTGTCCAGTGGTTCAGAGATAAGTTTTTCGTATCGGCGTCAAAGCTCTCCCATAACGTGGTACCGTCGCCTTGAACCATATGGCCCCAGGAGGGGACGCTGGTGAGGTTCATCATCTTCGCGGCTGTTTCATGCTGTCCGTTGTCCGAAAGAGCCATCAGCAGTTCGATACTGGACCAGAAGCCGGTCGTTGTCCTTCCGCCATTGCGCTCAATAACTTCTGCCAGTCGCTGCGCAGCCAGACCGCGCAAGGGCTCGTTGAGCAGTCCAAAATGCAGCGCAAGTGCATAGCTCCCTTCCGTGTCCTGTCGGTCGTCGCTGCCGGCATTCTGCGGTCCGTAGATGGCCTTGACCACTGTCAATGATTTGCCGTCCCCGTTTAACTGGACATTCTCATCCTCTGCGAAGGTTTGGTCATGCACCGTATCCCCTATTTTATAAGTCAGCCGCAGCACCTTCAAGACATTCAATGCAGGGTCACGGCCCATAGCCTTATTATTTACAGTAAAGCTCAGAGTTTGTCCGGAAATCATCCCATCGAGCCTGGCAGTTACATCCAGTGCTGCAGTCTGATTGACCTGGATAACACCTGAGGAGGAAACAAAGTGCTCTACAAAGACCGAGCATATATTCTTAAACAGCTCGCGATATTTTGCAGCGTCCGCACGATTACCCAAAGCATCCGCCATTTTTGACAGAATTAAAGCATCCTGTGCAAAGAACGCAGTCGATCCGATCTGCATCGGTGTTGCCGCCCCAGCGCTTAGCCAGTCGCCCCATGCCTGTCCAAGATTCTGTGACCAAATAAGGTCAGGGTTATTCGCATGGATAAATTCCACCCAACGGCAGGCAGCCGGATAACTCTCTGACAAAACTTTCGTATCGCCGGTGTTTAAGTACACCTGCCAGGGAAGTGAAACGCCCGCATCAGCCCAACCGGGCGACCCGACACAAATATTCGAACCTTCGAGGTGTGCGTGAGGACAAATATCCGTAAAGCGTCCCTCGTCTGTCTGGTCGACCCGCAGATCAGCAGAATATTTCTCAAAAAAGGCAGTAGTGTCAAAGTTAAGCAGCGCTGTCTGAACACAGGGACGGATATCGCCGGTCCATGCGAGACGTTCGCTTCTACCGGCACATCCAGCCGGTACATCAAACATCATGTTCTGCTGTGTCCAGCGAGAAGCGCTCATCAGTTTATTGTACAAAAGATTGGAGCTTTCGAATTCTCCGATCCGTGCCGCCCCCGTGCGCACATGAACACCAACGAGCGTATCCGACGACGGCGCTTTGCCAAGCCCCGACACTTCAACAAATCTAAATCCGTGCCAGGTAAAATGCGGTTCGAATACTCTTTGTCCTTTGCCATCGAGAACATAGTCCTCTTCCGCTGCAGTAGCCCAAAGGTTAGTTGTGTTTAACGAACCATCAGCGTTGCGCTGCTCGGAATGGCGCACTTTGATCATCGCTCCGGCGGCACCGTCCACTTTAACACGGCACCAGCCCGAAATCTCCTGTCCCATGTCAAAAACATAGACATCCGGCGCAGTTTCTTTCACTGCAACAGGAGTAATGTTCAGAATGGTCGCTGCAGGCTGCGCGCGCTGCCAAACGATAGAAGTTTCATCACGTGGAAAGACAGCAGCTTTCTTCCAGCCGGCAGCATCAAAACCGGATTTGTTCCAGCCAGGCATTTCTTTCCGGCAATCATATCCCTCGCCATCTAAAATATCCGACCACCGGTACGGGCTGTCCAGAGTCGATGTCCACAGACTGTCGCTCTCTATGACGGTTCTTGTTCCGTCCGCGTGATCGATTTCCAACTGTCCAAGAAACTGCGGGAAGAAGCCATGGAAATATTCGTTGCCGCCCAGGTTCATATGGCCGGCATACCAGCCGTATCCCAGAAGCAAGCCAATCGTATTCGCACCGCCTTCAATAAGTGCTGTCACATCGTAGGTTTGACACTGAACTCTCTTGTTATATTCTGTATATCCGCCGCACAAAACATCACTTGTGACACGTTTACCATTCAGGGAAACTTCGTAAAAGCCCCGTCCCACACAATAAAACGTTGCTCTTTCGATCTGACCATGCGACTCGAAATCGCGACGAAGCATTGGAACGCGTGAGACAGAATCGACACCGCCAAGCTTCGGGTCCAGCACTTCGGGGACAGCACAGTACTTGATACTTGCCGACGGATCAGTCAAATATCGCTTAGACCATTCGTCATTTTCGATCGAATCGGAACACGAGACGGACTTTCCTACAGCAATATCCTGATCGTTATTGAAAATCTGCAGCCGCCCCAGAGCAATCGCATAGTCGTCCCCATCCCACAAAGGCAGCCGAGTTACTACCAGGCGAAGATATCTTGCAGTCTCCACTGGGAAGCGATAAACTTCGGTATCCCCCGCGTTATTCCTTGGGAAATTAACGTCTTTGCTTGTCTTATCTACGACGACATTCGCCCCGGTAAAGTCCGGTGAAAGCGACGTCTCGACCTTAAATCGAACAGGATACATGGTAGTACGGATATCGGCATTAGTATTTTCCGGCCGAGCGGGACAAAGCCGAACGCCATCGATCTGCTCAGCTGCGCCGAGATCGACAATTATCCATTTTTCACTGTCAGGCGAATGTACAATCTCACTGCGATAGCAATTGATAGGAGTACGTGGGCGGTTCGCCGGATCTGCAAGAACTGGATCAGTAATCCACTTTGCCGACCAGTCTGTGGGGCTCAGGAGTCCTGCTGTCCATAATGCTGCCTTGCTCCAGCCCGAAGAGTTGCCGTCCCTATCCCAGACCTTCACCTTCCAGAAACACTGCGCACGTGAAGTGATCGGCCTTCCCGAATACGTAACCTGGTTGGTTTTCGAACTCGCTACTCTGCCGCTGTCCCAAAGGTCACCATGCCCGCTGTTCAAAGCTCTTTCTGACGATGATACAATGACCTGATAGGCGGACTGACGCTCTCCCCGTTTACTGCCGGAAAGCGTCCAACTCAAACGCGGGCCTGTAACATCTATGCCGAGCGGATTGACGCGATATTCACAGCGAAGGTTAATTGCAGCCATCCCGCCAGAATCGTGCAAAACAAGTGCCTCCGCAGATCTGCAGCGAGCAAGATCTAAAGAAGCGCCGACAATCAGCGCGCCGCCCGCGGCGAGAACATCTCGGCGGGAAAGCCGCAATACCGCGGCATTATTTTTCGTGTCTTTGGCCAATATATTCTCGCATGATTTAGTCGAGCCGGCCGGTTCAAGAGGATATGTCATGCCTCATTATAAGAAAGCTTTTTCGCCCAAGCAATACATAAAATGACTGGCTCACTGTACTTATTGAGACAAGGATTACTTAATCCCAAAGTATTTCGCCTCAGGATGGTGCATGATTATTGCTGATGTGGACTGCTCCGGCTCCATCATGAATTCTTCCGACAAAACAACCCCTATTCTCTCAGGCTCGAGCAGTGCAAAAAGCTTTGTTTGGTCTTCTAAATTGGGACATGCCGGGTAGCCAAATGAATACCGACTTCCCTGATAGCCGTGTGCAAAGAGCTTCGAAACATCCGGATTGTCACTTCCGGCGATGCCAAGCTCTGTCCGAATAGCCTTGTGCCAATATTCTGCAAGAGCTTCCGCGGTTTCGACACTGAGGCCATGTAAATAGAGATAATCACGATAGTCGCCAGTCGCCATGAGCTCCTTTTCCAGCTCAGACGCCCGATGCCCGACAGTTACCAGGTGAAACGCCACCACATCCCGCTCACCGCTGTCTACTGAACGGAAGTAATCGGCAAGGCACAAATGCTTTGGATCCTCGATTTGCCGAGGAAAGGTGAAGCGCTGCACCAGCCGATCATGGTCAATTGGATCATAAACCAGCAGATCATTGCCATCACTGTTTGCCGGATAATAGCCGTACACCACATCAGCGCGCAGAACTTCTTCTTCCAGCGCCCTTTTCTTCCACGCGGTGAATATCGGCTCAACCTCATCTTCAACAAACTTTAAATAATCTTCAGGCGTCTTCACACCACGTCTAAACTGCCAGTGCCCTCGAAACAGCATATTTCGATTAATATAAGGAAAGACC
>Ga0224527_1001572_pt1 | contig 11109 bp, 13 predicted proteins | sample CBST0metaG_FD_179882 | JGI IMG/M metagenome (GOLD analysis project Ga0224527, IMG submission 179882) | Peat soil microbial communities from Stordalen Mire, Sweden - C.B.S.T0 | ecosystem: Environmental > Terrestrial > Soil > Wetlands > Peat | place: Sweden: Norrbotten County, Stordalen Mire... | reverse complement strand
GAGCAACGAGTGCATGAGCGAGAAGACCGCGCCTCCTGAGATCAGAGCGACGAAGAACAATCGCCGCTCCGCTCCCAGGATGGTCAGTGGGCGGTTCATCGCCTTAAACACCTTGTTGTGCCGATATTCGATCTGGGAACCGCCCTTTGCCATTGGCATCGCCTCCTTTCCTTTTCTTTCCCGGTTAGCCGGGGAACAGCCAGGCCATGAAGTTCACCGCTCCGATGGCCATGCCGACGCCGAAGACGATTCCTGCGAGCATTCGCTTCGACTGACCTTCGCCATAGGCGAACATCAGTCCGCCGACGACGATGGCCACCAGGGATAAGCCGGTGGCAATCGGTCCGGTGAATGAGGTCTTGAGAGCATTGACGGCATTCTCCCAAGGCGAACTGCCGGTGCTCTGAGCGTGGGCGGCGGACGGGATCAGAAGATCCAGTAGCAGGAGAGGGGCAAGCGTTCGGAGCCGTGTCCATGAGAAACGGCGACAAGTTGTGGGTTTGAGATGGTCTGGCGGCATCGTGCGAAAACTCCTCCGTTGAATTCGCAACCGTTGCGGGTTGCGCTTGAGAGAAGCTAAGCCAGAAATGTGAAGGGTATTTATATCTTTTTGGGACGATTTATCTCTTTTAGATATAAATCCAGGCTGCGCGATTGTTGGACGTGTGGAGGGGCTGTGCGCGGCCCGTGGGGCGGGATGAAGAAGAATCCTGCGTTAGCAGGAGCCCATAGCTGGGTGGGATCACGGGCAATGAAAAAGGCACCCAGATTGTCTCCGAGTGCCTGAAATTGTTTATTGTTTACTGAGTCCGGTTATGCTGCGGATTTCACCGTGCTCTTTTTCGTGGCGGCTGTTTTCTGCTTGACTGCCAGTTTGGCCCGTTTCGCAGCGAACTCCTGCTCAACGGCTTTCCTAAGTTTCTCCACATCGACGCGATGCCGCTTGGCTGTGATGGCTAGAGGATCGGCTTCGCTATTTGCCGATTGATCTGCAACTTCCAACAGGACAACCTCGATCAGCAGTTTTGAAAGTACTGCTTCGTCTGCCTGCTTGAGCATCTTGGCGATGGCTTGTTGCACCTGCTGATAAGTAACTTGCTGGCTGCTTGCATCAATCAGCTTGTGCCGTCTTGCCAGAACTTCTCTACGCATCGGCTCAAGCCTGTTAAGAAGCGTAGTCGCAACCAACACAAGATCAGCGCGGTCCAGTGGTGCGGAAATGCGCTTAAGCACTTCCGCAAGTATTCGGTGGCGTATTGTTATTTCGAGCTTCTGCTTTTCCAGTTCCTTTCTGCGCTGTTCGCGCTCCTTCGCGATTTGCTCTGGCTTCGGGGTCTGACGGTCTGGAAAGTGAATCGGGCAGTGTGGATCGGCACACACCTTTACTGTGTGGCCTCGCTCTGTACCGTCCACTACGATTGCCTCGCTCATGTTCTTGCATGGCTTCTGATTGGGCGAGAGTGGCGCTTTTGGTTTTCCATTCTTAGCAGAAAGATTCAAAGCAACGTAACGGTTGCGTCCAAGTACGGCATCGTTGCCGCGTGCTCCCCATGCCGTTGTAACCTGTACCAACTTCGGTTTTTCCGCGATCTGCTTCTCAACGCATTTGGCAAGCTTGGTGTTGTAGCAATTTCCATCGGTGCAACTATCAGAGATCGTGCTCCCAAAGAGCAGAGTGTTGTATCCGGTGCGCTTGGGGCAGTTTGTGCAACTTCCTGCCTCGGGGAAAAGTAGTTCATCGTTCTTGTCGAACGGAACACTTTCGAGCGAAAGCAGAATGTTCTGCTCTATCCATGCCGTTAATTCACGAACAGGCAACACGACACGGTTTTCCTTGCCGCCGTTCCAGACCGTGCGAAAGGCGGCATCGAATGCTCGTTGCTGTTCCGACGTTGGCAGCTTGGCGATTTCGAGCGCATGGCCTACCCCGATCTGGTCGGCAAGAAACGCCTCCGCAATAGACGGAATGAGTTCGGCCAAGCGGAGTCGAGTGGCAACGTAGGTCTGAGTACGTCCTATCGTGGCAGCAATGCGCGCAACGTCATAGTGCGCGCCGTCTGCCTCGATCATCGCTCGATAGGCCGATGCCTCCTCCATCGGATGCACTCCCTCTCTTTGTCCGTTCTCGATTAGCTGGCATTCGAGAACTTCGATATCTGAGAGCGCCACGATGCGTGCAGGAACTTCTTCGAGCGCGGCAAGCTTGGCGGCTCGTAACCTCCGTGCTCCTGCGACAACTTCGTACTTGTTTTCGTCGACGCTGCGAACAAGCAAGGGCTGAAGAATTCCTTGTGCCGTAAAGCTGACAGCAAGCTCGGCGATGCTGTTTTCATCAAATCGCCGACGTGGATTGGTCGGCGATTCCTGCAACTGCGCCAAAGGCAGATTGCGGTATTCATGGTTGATGCGAACGGCGGTGGACATGACAAATCGCTCCTTTCGAGTGAAGGTGGAAGCCTTGCGGACAGACACTCATCGCCTGTCCGCGCCGATGGTGCGGGGCGGTTCAGGCTGCGGACTGAACCGCATCCGCTGCTGAGAACTGGGTGTCTGGAATCTCCTGCGAGACTAATTCCTCCGTCTCGATTGCGGCCAGAATCACAGAGGCCGTCTGCTGGACAACATCAAGGCTTTCCATCAGCAACTCGGCGTTGCCGTGGTAAAGCTGGATATATGAGGCGCTGGTGTTGGCATTGAGGCCGATGGCTTTGGAGACTACGAAAGCAACTGCTTCGGCTTCGGTTTCGCGTACCGTCTTGGTCGTTGCTGTGCGCCGTTCTGCCTTATGAAGAAATTCATGCGCCGTTTCATGAACAAGGGCGGTAAATTCTTCTGCTTTGGTCTGTCCCGGTAGCAGCGCGATTTTGCCGCCATAAGAAATTCCAAGCGCGGGTGCTATGTCTTCGCTGTACTCCAAGGCAATTCCGCGTGAAGCGACAAACTCCCGCAGTCGGTCGAGATATGCGCCGACTTCTCCAGTGGTTTCGCCAAGCGCGGGAAGCGGTGCGCCTTCGGTTTGCGCCTCGTCCCAAACATAGACGCGCCGGAATCCAAGCAGGGCAGATTTGTTCGGGTCAGATTCCTCCGTGGATTTCTGGCTGTCCTTCTTCCGGTTCTTGGCGATCATCGGGGCAAGAATGGCAATGCCTTTTTCGCCACGTTTAACGCGGCGTCCAAGCTCGTTCCACGTCCGCATCCCGGCAACTTTGGTTGCGTCGGGCTTTTGCCGTGCGATCAAAAGCACGTTGCCGAATGAGTAATTGTGAAAGTGGGCCATCGCATCGAGAAAAGCGGTGAGAGCCTCGGTGTGTCCGGCTTCTAGCTGCTCGATGAGGTACTGCACATTCTCGCGGATGAGTTGCTGCGCGGTGGAAGGCTTCCGATTACTACTGTCGGAAGCTGCTTTTACTTCGGCTGAACCGTTGTTGCTGCTGCTGTTGTTGTTGCTCTGATATTCCATTGTTTTTTCCTTTGTCGGCCCGGTGGGTCGTTTTTTTCTTTCACCCAGGAGCGAAGCGAAGGAAAAAACGAACCAACGGGAGACAAAGAGGAACGACCAGAGGACGAGAGTGAAGGACCGAGAGGTGGGCGCGGCAAGTGACAAACACGCTTCACCGTTTGGCGCGCGGGCGCGCTATCCCGAAGGGCCGACCGGAGCGCAGCGGAGGGGCGCACTCGTCCGGCGGAAGTGTGGAAACGTGGCGCGCAGCGCATTCCGAGAGGTCGGTTTTGCGGTACGGACGAACAAAATCCAATTTCAATAATCTGGAACGTGTCTTCTGTGCAACAAAGTGTGGCTGCGGATTTATATCTAAAAGAGATAGGTCGACCCAAATAGATATAAATGGATCGTAGATTTCTCGCCTAAGTTAAACAGCGTCGGGGTCCAAGGAGTGCGATTTTCGCGTTATCCACCCGACTTGAGGAGCTAATGTGCGAGACCAAATCTCACCTTCTTTGCCGATGCTTGAACCTTTTGTCGATGCCGAGCGCGCGGCTCAATTTCTTGCGATGTCACGCAAGTCAGTGCTGGCGTTAGCGCGAAAAGGACATTTACCTGGACATCCGGTTGGACAGGGGATACGGAAGGTCTGGAAATTCCGCTTGTCTGAACTCGATGGATGGATGCAAAAGGAGGTAACATCTACGAGCCACCGAGGCCGTCTTCCAAGGAGAATTTCTTGAAGCGACCCCGATTTCAAAGCGGCTTTTTTAGCCGTGTAAAACGAAAGTCCGGCCCCGATGTTTGGCTCTACCGTTGGCGAGAAATCGGTCCGCACGGCGAGGCCAAAATGCGCAAGATGGTGGTCGGTACCGTCAAAGAGTACCCGAAGAAGTCGGCTGCATGGGAAGCGGTCGAATTGCTTAGGTTGGATATTAACCTGGACTCGAATCGGCCCGAGGCCAGCCCTGCGAGCTACGGCGAGTTGATCGAGCACTATCGCAAAACTGAACTCGATCTCAAGTTGCTGTCACTACGAAAGGGACACCAGACGAAACAGGTCTATGACGCCTTCCTGCGCACACATGTTGAGCCTCGTTGGTCCGACTGTGGGTTGCGGGAAATCAAAGCAGTAGCAGTCGAGAAGTGGCTTGCATCGGTCGATCTTGCCGACGGAAGCAAGTCAAAGATGAAGTACGTAATGAGCGATGTTTTCCAACACGGAATTCGTTATGGCTGGCTTGAAATTGGAGATAATCCCATGCTGGCAGTACGACAGAGTGCGAAGCGAGTACGAATCCCCGAACCGCTCGAAGCCAAGGAATTCCGCGCATTGTTGGCGGAGCTTCCCATGATGGTGCGTACCATGGGCGTGGTGGCGGCCACCACAGGCCTTCGCATCAGCGAAGTGCTGGGTTTGAAATGGCAGGATGTGGATTTCGACCATCTGTCGCTTTCGGTCACGCGCTCTGTGGTCGATGACGTGATCGGTAAATGCAAGACGGAAACGTCGCGTAAACCGGTTCCACTGGATTCACTCGCGGCAGCGTTTCTGCAGGAATGGAAATTGTCCTGCTGTTACGCAACGCCGGAGGATTGGGTATTCGCAAGTGATCGGCGACATGGAGTGATGCCGCCGTGGGCTGATACTCTGCTCAGCAGGATTTTGAAACCAGCAGCGAAGCGGGCCGGGATTATCAAGCGAGTTGGTTGGCACACATTTCGCCACACCTACTCGACATTGCTTCAGGCCAGCGCAAATGACGTGAAAGTGGTACAGGAACTGATGCGGCACGCGAATGTAACAACAACGATGAACATTTACACGCAAGCAATCAGCGACAAAAAGCGGAAAGCTCAGAGTCGGGTGGTTGATGAGCTATTTGGTAGGGGAAAGAGGGGAGGAAATAAATCGTCAGGAACGAATCAACGTACCTTCAACGTCCCTCGCCGAAAAGCTACTTCCGGCTAACTGATTGAAAAATATGGTAGGCACGAGGAGACTCGAACTCCTGACCTCTACCGTGTCAATTAGTTAAGTCCTAGTCGTACAACAACTTACACGACGCCGAGGTTCTTCCAACTCCGGCCTCGTACGTACAAGTGGTTCCTTCAGCGGGTTGCATCACGGGTTGGTCTTCCCTTCCTTTTTATAGAAGCCTGAACAGGCTCTATCTTTTCACCCCGTTCCGCGTAAGAATTGGGCTATATAGAGAACCGATAAGCGAGCCCGATGAAGAGAGCGACTCCGAGCCACGAAACCGAACAAAAGATTATGGTTGGCGACTCCCGCAAGGTGTTGGCCAAACTCCCCGAGGGAATATTCCAGTGTGCAATCACCAGTCCGCCCTACTGGGGGCTGCGAGACTATGGAATTGAAGGGCAGATTGGTGCGGAGCCTGAGATGGAGGATTATATCCGTGACCTCGTCGCCGTGTTTCGCGAGGTTCGCCGTGTCCTCCGTGACGATGGAACACTCTGGCTCAATATTGGAGATTCCTACACCAGCGGCAATCGTGGCTGGCGTGACCCGGATAAGAAGAATCCGGCACGCGGGATGTCATACCGCCCACCGAACCCCAAGGGTTTAAAAGATAAGGAACTGATCGGAATTCCATGGCGGCTGGCGTTTGCCCTGCAAGCCGATGGCTGGTATCTGCGTTCTGACATCATCTGGTACAAGCCGAATTGTCAGCCGGAGAGTGTCAAGGACCGCCCAACCCGTTCTCACGAGCACGTGTTTCTACTCACCAAGAACCAGAACTACTACTACGACCAAGAGGCTGTACGCGAGGGCACAACCACCCCAGGAAAACTTCGCCAGCGCCGGGACGTTTGGGCTATCAACACAGAGAGTTCCAAAGAGGCACACTTTGCCATGTTTCCACCGTCACTCGTGAAGGTCTGCATGGAGGCGGGGAGTCCGGTCGGGGCCAAGGTGCTGGACCCATTCTATGGCGCTGGCACGGTTGGCGTAGTCGCACGCGAACTCCAGCGTTCTTGCCTTGGGATCGAACTCAAGTCAGACTACGTCGAAATTGCTGAGGGACGTGTGGCCGCTGTCAGTCCCCTACTGCCTCTGTACTGAGGGGAATCCTGTTGATGGCCCATTGCGCGTGAACGATGCAATTGCTCTTATCCAAATGGCGAATCTGTAGTTTCCGCTCAGTCCCACCATCAAAGTACAACTCAAACAGAACCTTTCCGGTCTTGTCGGTGACGGTGCAGGTTCCCGGCTTGGGTGTCTGCTTGCTGTTTTGCATCATTTTACAGGTGGCACTCTTTGCCTTTTCCAGCAGAGCCTTCGGAACCTCAACGAGTTCGTATGACTGAAGGGTGGGCTTGCTAACCAGCCTCCGCAACTGGAGGATGCGCTTGTAGGCTTTCATATGCGTGAAGAAACGGTCGCGCAAGCCGATCAAATCAGCCTCGTCTTCCCACTTCCCCTTGCCGAGTTCCATGAACTTCGAGATGTGCAGGAAGTCGGGCTTCACGCCCTTGTCAGCCTGAGTCTTCAGACTAAATGGAACTCCATTGATCGTGATATCGTGACCGGGATTGCACTTGTCAGCCAGTTGGGAAGGTACTCCGCAACGGTTCAGAACGCGGTCAAGCGCATATTCGAATCTGTCCTTGGAGAGAGCTTCCGTTGAAAAGCAATGGTGAATCTGAAGGGCATCACCAAACTCCTCAAGGACGCACTTGGTCACGATGTCCGATTCGGGGTTTGCCACTGCCGTCGGCTTGATTCCAAACTGCCGAATCACGCCTTCAGTCCAGTCAAGTTGGCTCTCGCTCAGGTCTGCCAGACCCCCCGCAAGCTGCTGAATCCGTTTTGCTCGTGTCATTGCTGCTCAGAGTATCAGAGCAGAGCACATTTGGGCACAACAAAAGGCACCCGCAAAGGGTGCCACTGTAGTTTCAGGAAAACTACTTCGTTCTAGCAGAGGGGCAAGCGTTCTCCGCCTCGGCTAGACCTGTCAGATCAAACGACTCTGTCTTGGGAACAACGTACTCGGGCTTGTACTCTACCGTCAGGGTCTTGTGCTTTGGAAGCTGCTGAAGGACACTCTGTGGCAGGAACAACGCGCTGTAATCAGTGGACACCGACCACCGCCCCTTCTGAATCTTTCCATCATCAAACTTGTATCGCACGGTCTGGCCATGATCTTCCACCTCAAGCATGTGCCCCAAGTTGTCGAGGGTTGGTATGATGTAACCTTCGTGTTGGCTTCCGCAGCGAATAATGATGTCGGACGTGCTCAGAACAACTAATTTCTTGCTGTCAAGACCGTTTACCTTGATGTCCACGCCCCATCTTGACTCTGGCTTTGGGACCGTGGCCGCAGGCGTGAGTGCTGTTGGAGAACCACCCTGAGCACGCGTTATCTCTTCGTTTGGCGAATGGTTCACATCGTTGCATCCCACCAGTATGGCCAACCACAGCATGACGACCAGCCCTACTATCTTCTTCATGACTGTCTCCTAGACCTGCACCCCTACTGTTCCATATCAGATTTGCTGGTTCATTACTGCTAAATGATAAGAGGCACCCCGAAGGGTGCCTAGAGAATTCAGCTCAGGAGCGGACTATTTCTTTTCTTCCTTGGGAGCCTCAGGAGCGAGCGCCCAACCAGTTTCAGTGGGAACCACCAGTTTCTTGGCGATGAGCGCGATGCAGCGACGCTTGGAGACGGGCTGCTTTTGGCCATCGGCCAACAGCAGACGATACAGGCCGTTTTCGCGGATGACGGAACCACCAGCCTTGAGCACATTCTTGATGTCGCCTACGCGACGCAGTTTCGGCAGCGTCAACTTTTCCTTGGCGGCTTTCGGTGCAACCAGAGCAACCTCGGGCAGTTCCGCCGCAGGGGTCGGTACAGGCGTCGCGGGAAGAGTTTCCGGAGTAGCGTCCGGAGCAACAGGCTCTACGTCGTGAGTGGTAGTCTCGTCAGCGGCTTCAGGCTTGCCCTCGTTCAGAAAGTTCTCGTTGACTCCGTACCTTGCGTTGAAGTCGGCCTGAGTCATGAGGCCATCCATGACAGCGTTTTCGTCGCCAGCCTTTTCCCAGCACTCCACACACAGCTTTGCGTTTTCATTGTCGCCATTTCCAGTGGAGCGCGTTTTCTTACCGCAGACGCCGCATTCGTAGCAGCCCGTTCCCTTCTCGAAGCCGGAGTGTTTTTTGACGGGAGCGACGGTCTTCTTGGCAGCGGTCGTGACGGCGACGGTTTTCTTAGCGGCGGACTTAGCGGAAGTGGAAGTAGCAGTTTTCATTTTGACCCTCACCACGGCTCTTAGCCGGGAACTTGAAGTTGACTACGCCAACCTTTTTAGTTCCTGCTCTGAGTTCTCGAAATGAACATTCCTGTTACTTCCCGATTATTCTGGTGACTATTCCTGTCAACATGAAGCCCTAATATTCTGACGGCAAAAGGATGCACGTAGAGCTTCGGTCACTTTCTGTAATTATCCAAATCTTGGTTCCGTCGCTCAGACGGTATGCACTCAACAGCCGTGAACCATCAATCAACGCATGATCGTTGGCTCGCTTGTCTTCTGCATCTAGGTCGCCCCAGTCACCTGTGGCGTGCCGCGCTATATAAGGGAGCGGGGTCTCCCCAGCTTCAGTGAAGGCTTCTAGTGCTCCGGGTGTGGCGACTAGCGTTCCGAGTTTGAAGAGTACGTTTGTCATAGCTAACGTTAGGCGCGACCTTCCGGTGATCGAAAGCTAAATTCCCAAAACATAACTTCGCGCATCAGGGTAAGGAGAACCACCATGAATCTTGCTATCGCGTTGGTCGGAATCGTTATGTTTGGATTGTCAGTCTATGGATGTGTTGCCGCGAACCGAGCGAATCGGGCGTTGGAACAGCTGAAGAAAAACGTCAGGAGTTAGGAACCGAGCCCTAACCATCTGACGATAGCGGCGACAACGATGCTGACAACTACCGCTGCACAGGTCGTGTAGCCGACAACCCAGAACCGCCAGTGTTCAAGCTTCGTGACGCGCTTGTCCATCTTCTCTTGTAATTCTTTGCCCCATTCTTCCATTCGAGTACACCTTCCGGGCTGGCCGTTGTCGAACAGGGGTTTGGTTTGCGTTTCCAGTTTGACCAACCTCTGATGAACATCATCGGTCAGCTTATCGAGTTTCATATTGTGCTGATCTTGCTTCTCGTTGAGCTTTTCGATTTCTTTGAGGATCAACGCTTCTACGTCCATGGACATATTTACCTACACTGGGGATGGGTGATCTACATAGGATTCGTGAGAATCCTGAACCTTCAAATGGAACAGTGGAACGTTGGGTTAGCTGAACGTGTATCCGTAGATAGGTTCAATGTCGGCGAGCATAGCCACCAGCACGCCCATGCTCATCCCGGCTATTGCGCCGAAACTTGCATACGCCTGAATGACCGCATCGGGTAGCGGTGAGGGGTCAAACAAATACGGACAGACGATGAGGCGAGGGTCTTGCTTCGCGGCTTCAATCTGGTGAGCACCGCTCCACATTTCAATCAGAGCGTAGCCATCATCCGTGGGCGGATTCATTGGAACCCTGTAGGTGTGCCCGTAGGCAGAGGCCACAGGAATCAGGTTGTTTAATTCGTCACGAAAGAAAGTCGTGAGCATCCATCTAGGCGTCATGCGGTCTCCTTAACAGGGTGAGATGTTCATGTTGTGAATCAGCAACTCAGTGTCAGACACAAGGTAGTAGTTCGCTTCGTCGTAGCTGTCGGTGTCCACGGTGATATTGATTTTCGTTCCCTTGAAGGTGTCAAAGGTCGAACCCGAAACGCGGAATGCTGGCATCCATTGGTTGTTGTAGTAAATGGCTTCGCACGGTGAAACGCGGTGCCCGTCAACCATTCGCCAAGCCGCGCAAGCCATTTGCGAGGTGGCCATCACGAGGCGATATACGTCCTCGCCAGTTTTGAAACACTTACCGCGAATCATGTCTCCCACTTGAACACTGCCAGCCGAAACGTTCCCCTTGCCCTGCACGTCAACCAGTTCAGCAGCCTCGGGGCAATTGTTGCCACCACCCGCACTGCCGCCACCTGTTCCGGTAGAAGACGAAGTTGTGATCGTCAAAGGCGGGACAGCAATGTAGCCGTCGAATGCCGTTTGAGTCGCATAGGTTGAGTTCGGTGAGGTGGTCGGAGGATTCGAGTTAGCGAAGGCCATGGTTCCCGTCGCCACCTGAATTCTCGGATAAATGTAGTACGACATACTGGAAGATAGCCCTGACCACGTTTGCGAACCCGCTGGCAGATTCAGCATTGATCCATCTGCACGAAGGAACGACTGTGCTCCCCATGAAAGACTGACGCTGCTCGTGGTGTAACTCGGGCTGACGGTAATGGCCTGATTCGGCACGATGGAGCCCTGAGCGTTCAGAATGGTGGAGACTGAGAATGTGCCCGATGAGTTCACGTACAGAGGGCGTTTGTATGTATTTCCATCCGAGAGAATGTCTAGTGATTTGCCAGCAGTCTGGTCGGCACCAGCTTGGGACGGCATCAGCGTTGAGATTGGGGAGATGAGATGCGATGCAACGCCATTGACGTTCACGGTGTCGCCAGCGGTGTTCTGCGAAGTGATGTCTGATCCCGGCTGGAACTTGCCAATGTATAACTGAGCGAATAGAGCTACGTCTGTGG
>Ga0224527_1001568_pt1 | contig 11139 bp, 6 predicted proteins | sample CBST0metaG_FD_179882 | JGI IMG/M metagenome (GOLD analysis project Ga0224527, IMG submission 179882) | Peat soil microbial communities from Stordalen Mire, Sweden - C.B.S.T0 | ecosystem: Environmental > Terrestrial > Soil > Wetlands > Peat | place: Sweden: Norrbotten County, Stordalen Mire... | reverse complement strand
AATTATACCTGCCCTGGAAGAGCTTGAAGAGGCATTTTTAAGGTATAAAGATGATGAAAAGTTTGTTGAAGAGCTTGAATTTTATTTACGTGAATTTGCTGGGAGACCAACCTCGTTGTACCTTGCAAAAAATCTATCAAAGAAATTTGGTTGTAAAGTATATCTTAAAAGAGAAGACATGCTCCATACAGGTGCTCATAAAATAAATAACACACTGGGCCAAGGTCTTTTAGCAAAATATATGGGTAAAACACGTTTAATAGCAGAGACTGGTGCTGGGCAACATGGAATTGCAACAGCTGTTGTAGGTGCAATGCTTTCAATACCAACAGAAGTTTATATGGGCAGTGAAGATGTGGAAAGACAGAAACTTAATGTTTTTAGGATGGAATTATCTGGTAGTAGCGTAATACCGGTTGAAACAGGTTCAAAAACACTTAAAGATGCAATTAATGAGGCATTTAGGGACTGGATTTCAAATGTAGAAAATACCCATTACTTGATAGGTTCAACAATGGGGCCACATCCTTACCCAACCATGGTCAAACATTTCCAGAGTGTAATCGGCAAAGAAGCAAAGGAACAGATTCTTCAAAAGGAAGGAGAACTACCTGATGCTGTTATAGCATGTGTTGGTGGTGGGAGTAATGCCATGGGGATCTTTTCAGGTTTTGTTGATGACACCGCAGTTGATCTTATTGGGGTTGAAGGTGGTGGAGAAGGTGTTGAAACCAAAAGAACAGGGGCAACACTTTGCAAGGGATCTGAAGGAATATTACACGGTTCACTATCATTTGTACTTCAAGATAATGATGGCCAAATATCAGAAGCACATTCGGTGTCAGCTGGACTGGACTATCCAGGTGTAGGACCGGAACATGCACATCTCAAGGTAACTGGACGTGCAAATTATGTTGCTGTAACCAATAAAGAGGCTTTAAGGGGATTTGAATTATTATCCAAATATGAAGGTATAATACCGGCACTTGAAAGTTCTCATGCAGTTGCATATGCAGAGAAATATTCTAAAATAGAAGAAAACAAGGGAAAAACTATAATAATCAATCTTTCAGGAAGGGGAGACAAGGACATGTTCTTGGTTGCAAAGGAAATGGGGGTTGAGGTATGAAACCATTCAAAAGGGATCTTGACAATCCCAACCAAATACAGAGCTATCAAGAAATGTTCCAAGAAGTTAAAAATAGGGGAGAGGGTGCATTCATACCATTCACAGTTGCAGGTGACCCTGACTTTGATACATCCATTGAAATAGTACGTCAATACGTTGAAAACGGTGCTGATGCACTGGAAATAGGATTTCCATTCAGTGATCCAGTTGCAGATGGGCCAAGTGTACAGGCAGCAGATATAAGATCACTCAATTCGGGAATGACAACAGATAAATGCTTTGAATTTATTAGTAGAATCAGAGAATTTACCTCCATACCCATAGGTATACTTGTCTATTACAATCTCATATACAAGAAAGGATTGGAAGAATTCTATAGTAAAGCCAGAAATTCGGGTATAAACGGGATATTAGCAGCTGATTTACCGCTTGAAGAAGCTGGTGATGCTGTTAATATGGCAAGTCAGTATGATCTTGACCAGATATTCATGGTTGCCCAGACAACCTCAAATGAAAGGATATCTGAAATAGTTAAGATGTGCAAGGGATTTTTATATGTTGTGGCTGTTATGGGTGTAACGGGTGCAAGGTCAGATATTAAGAAAAGTACAGTGGACCTTATAAAACGTGTTAAAAATCATACTGATCTTCCAATAGCTGTTGGATTTGGTATTTCAAAATCAGAACATGTTAAGGATGTTATACAATCAGGTTCAGATGGAGCTATTGTTGCAAGTGCCATAATTAATATTATCACCAAGAATCTGGATGATTTGGATGTGGCGAAACAAGAAATTGGAAGCTTCTGTAAAGAACTCAAGGAATCTACTAAAAATAGATAAATTAAACTTTTTAAATAAATAAAAATGGAAAAGTGGAATATTATGATCTATGAAGGTTTAACAAAGGTCGTGTCAAAAGTAGATTTGAGCGAAGAAGAAGCCTATAATTGTATGATTGAGATGGTTAATGGTAAGGCTAGTGAACTTCAATGTGCCGCCTTTTTAACAGCTCTAGCAGTTAAGGGTGAATCTGCTCAAGAGATCACGGGTTTTGTAAAGGCAATGCGCAGTGTGTGTATTGAGATTAAAACAGATCTTAGTGATCCTCTAGTAGATACTTGTGGAACTGGTGGTGACAGGTTCAAAACATTTAATGTCAGTACAACATCTGCAATTATAGCAGCATCATCTGGTGTTGCAGTTGCTAAACATGGTAACAGGAGCATAACCAGTAAATGTGGCGGCGCTGATATTCTTGAAGCTTTAGGTGTTAATATTAACTGTAATGCTAATGGGGTTGTTGAATGTCTAGAGAAAACTGGTATGGCATTCATGTTTGCACCTAACTTTCACCCGACCATGAAGAGGGTGATGCCAATCAGAAAGAAACTTGGTATAAGAACTGTTTTCAATATTTTAGGGCCATTAACATCTCCAGCAAATGCAGAAATTCAACTTTTAGGTGTATTCGAACCAGAATATGTTGATCTAATTGCAGAGGTTCTTAAAAATCTAGGTGTGAAGCGTGCCATGGTTGTGCACGGCTATGATGAAAATGGCAATCCTGCAATGGACGAAATTTCAACCATTGGAAAAACCAGGATAGCTTTTCTCGATTATGGTATCATAACAATTGAAGAGGTTTATCCCGAAGACTTTGGGTTTAAAAGATCGGATCCAAAATATATTAAAGCCCCTGAAACTGTTGAAGACAATCTTAAAATTGTTAAAGCCGTATTAGAAGGTAAAGATAACTCAAATGAAGAGGAAGCAAGACTTAATTTGTGTTTAGTTAACACTGCTGCAATTTTGTTTATAGCGGAAAAAGCTGATAGTTTAAAAGATGGGGTTATCATGGCAAAAAATTCTGTTAAATCAGGATCTGCAATGAAAAAACTTATAGAACTTATAGAAATCAGTAACTCCACAAGATTTTCTGATTCAAAACCCTCACCATCTAAATAAACCATACAGTATTAATATCCAGATTCTAAATATCATCAAAATATATAAAATAAATAAATAATGGATGTCTAACTATAAATTCTTGATATAATAGTTATTCAGATTTTTTTAAAAAAATAAGGTAAAAAAATGAGGTAATTAATAGTTTTACCCATTTACCAAAATATACTAATTGCTCCAATCAACTATTTTTTTTTCTCAAATATAAATTTTTTGAAATTATGTTGTATATTAATTTTTTAGAACAACTTATGAAAAAATTAGACTATGCCCAAAAATAGAATCTGTAAATATAAGTAAATGGGCCCGCTGGGATTCGAACCCAGGACCTCACGGTTATCAGCCGTGCGCTCTACCGCCTGAGCCACGGGCCCCTTCATATAAAAAAGGGGTTTTTGTACTATTCAATAAACAATAGTTCAAAAGAATGTGCGGGTAGATTCAAGATTTAAACTTCATCATATATATCCTTTTCTCTAAATTTTAGTTTTCAAGGATAGATGAACCATTTCATTGAATTTATTATTAACAATCTACTCATGAACTTAAGATATGCTTGAGTTTATCTAGACATTTCTCAAAATTATTATTATCAATCAAACTTAAATAAGAGCCGTAGATAACTGAACAAGCCATCATGGCTATTCTCAACATTTCCATATGTTCCTTGACATCTTTTAAATCTTCAAGTACACGTATACGGGATTGATCATTATCTCTCCGCAGGATAATGTTTTCATAGGATGCTTCCACAATTATTATCCTATCAGGGGCTATGATCTCAACTGGAAGTGAAATAATATAACCAATTTTTGACTGGTCAACACCGTGCAGATCAAGGAGTATCTTATTAGAAAACCTTTTCATTTCATCTACTTTGTTTGCAGCAGACTGCCAGATGGATTGTTGAACTTCAAGATCCAGTTTGAACATTTCATCCTGGTTTGAAGCCAGACCATTATATATGGCAACTTCGAGCATTAACTCTCCGTAGTTCACATATTTATATCCAAGTGCCCCTGCTGCACTTTTACAAAGTGAAGTCTTACCAACTCCAGGAACACCAACAAGGGCTGTGATGTTCCAATCTGCCATCTTATTTGTTAACCATATCGCAGATTGCATCTGCCATCATATGACCTTCAACAAGTATTTCAGCTTTGTCTATTTCATCAAGACTTTCTGCTGCTGTTCTTGCTTGCATAGCCATGTTGGCTGCACTCATGCATCCTGGGTTGGTGGGTGTGATTGTAATTTTAGCTGTTTTAGCTTCTTCATCAACTTCAATACCTGTTACAAGTCCCATTTCAACAATACTTACACCCATATGTGGGTCTGCTACAGTTGAAAGTGCTGTTCTTAACTTTTGTACTAGTTCTTCTGACATTTTATCCCTCGTAAATTTTATTCATATCCTTAATTTATGTGCTCTATAGATTTATTACAGAACAATGTACATTTTAATCTAAACACACATTCATTCCAATAAAAATAAAGTATTTCTCTTTTTTTTATTTATGATATTTATACTTTGATGTGTGTACCAAAAATTTAAAATTTAAAATTGGTAGGGGAACAACCAAAACTTACTTGTTTCTATGTCTTACCCTAACACCAACACCTTTAATGGCTTTTTTCATTTCATCTCCACTTAAAACTGCTTTACCAACACCTACAACCTCATCATTTCTTAGGATGACTACTTCATCCCTAGGCACAATACCTGGATCTGCGTTTAGAATTCCAGGAGCGAACAAGGTATTGGTTTTCATTTCAAAATCGATTTCAACCCAGTTAGTTCCTATATCCTTTAAAATTTCTCCACCTTTAAGATTAAGAGAATATAGTCCTGTATCAAATGATAGGGTTGCGATTTGTTCTTTATCTAATAACATTCTCTTGGTGAACCTTCCAACTGCTTTGACACCGTCTGGTAATAATGTATCTGCTTTGGGAGTTCTGAACTGATAACGGGCAATTGATCTGAACCCTTTTAATCGTTTTTCCTTGGTTTTGATGCGAGGATATTTTTTTACTTCCATCTTAAGATTGTCCATGGAATCCCATGATGTTGCTCTTCCATCGTTACAAGTGTAAACTGCATCATCAAGATATGCTTCACACACTTCTCTATAACCACCAGATACATGTGCTATAACATCTTTTCCCGCTATATATTTCTTTAAACATTCACCTGTTACATCTATCTCTTCTTTAGACCAATCTCCTGTTGTTGATGTGTCATATGATTGTATTGGATATGTACGTTCCATTTCACGTGGACATACACCAAATGGTGAGGTCAGGACGGCTTCTTGAATATTTTTTGTAGCTCTAATGAAGATAGTATGGGATTTGGATGATGAGTAGGGTTTTCGCATGCTGCAGGGTAACACCACAACAACATCTCCTAATGGTTGGAGTAAGCTCATTCTTTCCCTCCATCTAACTGCTTCAGGTCGATATAATGATTCATCTATTATACAAGGGATTTTCATTGGATTTCCTCATGTTCATTTAATAATAATTATAATTTTTTTTTTAAATAACTTAGAGTTTGTAAATTTTTTAATCTAGGTATTTTAAGATTTTTAATCTTTTGGTGGGATTAAAAAAAAACATATGTTATTTTCAATTATAATAGATTATAATTTCAATATGTCTTATTGTTTTCCAAACTTCAACATAAAGAAAAATCGTATTAATAATTCGATTAGTATGAATATTGTTGGAATATGGTTTATGGTAAATTGATAATTTTGATTTTTTGCTTTAAAAAAAGAATATCATGGTTTGGGGAAGTTTATCATCCCATTTGACTGTACTTCCAGTTCACCCTCTTCAACCAATTGTTGAACAACTCCTTCAATCTTTTTTGCAGTTGCTCCACGTGTAACTTTAATCCCAAAGAGTCTGGATGTTTGTTTAACAACTTCAGACATTGGTGATGCATACTGTGTTCTTATAACAATTTTTGCAGCTTCAACTATTTCCTCATCACATATTAGATTAATTTTTGCAGGTGGATCTCCTGATCGACGGCGAACAATCAGATTAAAGTTTTTAGGGTATAAAAATTCATCCCTAATAGTTACATCACCATTTTCACAGGCTAATGCTATTGCATCAGTTATTGCATCTTGAATTCTTTTACCTGCTCTTTTTATTCCCCAAGCTACTCTGATACGTCTTACAACCTCACTGGTATGGATTGGTCCTTCCATGTTAACGATCTGTTTCACAACATTTGCTAGTTCGGGTGTTGATTTTTCGTGTATCTGGCCAGTAACAGGTATGCAAAGTTCGCTGCAGACCTCATAGTCCTTAACAGTATTGGGATCATCTTTTTCAGTTTCATTTTCTTGTACTGTTTCTGGAATATCTATTGAAACTTCCACAGAAACTGGATCACTAACCAGAACCTCTTCATTTTCACTTATTAATTCTGGGTCATTTTCTGATAACGGCTTAACAGCTGTTATGGGTTCAATATCTTCATTATCATAAACTGCTATTTCATCTGGTAATTCGTTTATTGTAATTGTTGGCCTCTTCTGCTGGTGCAGTTTCTGCTCGTAGGATGGTTCATATTCCTCTGTTATTTCGTCCTTAACAATATGTTCAACAGATGTTTGTTTAACATTGCTCACTATTGGTTTCAGATTCTTAGCATTTTCAACAGCTTTAAGCAATCTTTTCTCTGATTCTGAACGGTTTCGGTACCAATCTGTTGACCAAACCCTGTAAATATGCCATCCAAGTCCTTCAAGTACTTGTTGACGGAGCCTATCCCTGTCCCTTGCAACTGGTGAGCTGTTATAGCTTTCTCCATCGCATTCGATTCCAACTAAGTATCTTCCACTGTCTGATGGGTCTACAACAGCTAGATCTATCCTGAAACCTGCACATCCCACCTGTTTATGTACATCATAATTATGTGCTCTTAAAAATTCATATAGGGAATCTTCAAAGGCAGTTTCATTATCTTCACCGTGTGTGTAGGTTGTGTCGAGTCTTTTGGTTTCCGAATATTTAAGAAATGATTTAAGAGCTCTGAGTCCAAAGGCAGCATTTTCATTCAAATTAATCTCCGAGTATCTGAAGTTTGAAAATACAACACATTTTTCCCTTGCACGCGTGATCAAGACATTTAACCGTCTTTCGCCACCTTCTCTGTTAAGTGGTCCGAAGTTCAGGCTTAGATGGCCATTTTCATCCTTCCCGTATCCTACGCTTATAAATATAACGTCACGTTCATCTCCCTGAATTGTTTCAAGGTTTTTAACAAAGAAATGTTCGTCCATATCACTGCTGAAATATTTTTCAAGTTTTGGCTGTTTCTTAAGGTAGAGTTCAACTTCTTCAAGAATTGCCTGTTGTTGTTTAATATTGAACGTTCCTATACCCAAACTCTTAGTTTCCCCGTATTTTTTATAGTGCTCACCAGCAGCTTCAACGACACTCCTTGCTTCCATCCTATTAGATGCACTTCTGCCACGATCATACACTGTGTCTTCCATATACTCGAACTTCAATCCAAGGCTAATTGTTTCATGGCATGGTGAGGGATAAATAAGCAGATTGTTATCATAGAATTCTTGATTTGAAAGTGCTATGAGTGATTCGTGCCTGCTTCTATAATGCCATCTAAGCATTTTTGTTGGGAACCTTCCCTTACAAAGGTGAAGTATGCTCTCCATATCGGATAGGGATGCTATTTCATAGTCTTCATCCTCATCTGTTTCTAACATTATATCAAAGAAAGATGTAGGGGGCAACTGGCGGGTATCTCCCATTACAACAGCTTGATTAGCTCTTAAAAATGCTCCAAGTGCATCTTCGGGTTTTACCTGACTTGCTTCATCAAATATAACAACATCGAATCTAAGATCCTGTGAATTTTTTGGATCAATAAACTGGGCAACAGAAAGTGGGCTCATCATAAAACATGGTTTTATCTTCTGGATAAGTCCACCAGCATTGGATAATAATTTCCTAATGGGCATATGGCCTCTTTTCCTGTTGAACTCGCTTAATAGAATTCCAAGTTCAGAGTTTCTAGATGCTGCACTGTTGATCTGTGGACGGTTACTGGATATCCTATTTGAAATTCTACGACGGTTTAGAGAGATAACATCTCGATCGAGGTCGATGAACCTGTCAATTTTACGTTCGTGAATTTCTCCTATGAAGTTTGATAGAACTGGATTGTTCAGGAATGCATTTCTTAGAAGGTCATCTGCAAAGTTAGCCATTAAACATGGAATTATATCTTCAATTTCTATTTTATCGGCTTTAATCAATTCTATTACAGGAAATATAATATCACTAGGTTTTTCAGCTAGGATAGCTGTTAATTGAGACCATTTCTGTAATAGTGGCATTCCATTCTGGAAATTTTCTATTTTAGATTCCATTGCATGGAAACGAACATATTTGAGCTTAACTCCGAAGACCAGTTCTTCGTCTATTGTTATATACTTCTTGATATTATTATAAACCTTTAAAAAAGATTTATAATCTTTGTTAAGCTTTTGAATAGTGCCATTTATCTTAGCAGAATCTGGTTCGTTTTCAATGATGCTGAAAGTTCGTTCAGTGATTTTACCGGTTTTTAAAAGCTTTTTAATGGTAAGTACCCATTCAGCAAGTTCCTTTATGGTGTCGAGATCTGTTTTTCTTCCCTTCCATTCCTTTCCAAAAACTGCTTTGGCTTCGGATTCAAGTTCATCTATTTTGTTTAAAATTATCTGACAATCTATCAGTGATTCAAGATCTTCTATGATGATCCTATCTTCTTCAGGAGCACCGTCATGGTAAAGGTTTGAAATCTGGTCTTTAGTCTTTTTATACCTTCCTCTAAATGATTTTAAGAATTTTGAAGAGTTTTCTACATAGTCATCGTGTAATTCCTGGATTGCAGTATTTAAAACTCCTTTTTTGAATCGTTTCTTAAGTTTTTCATTGTTTGAGTTGTATTCAACAAGAAGATCAATGATCTTAATAATATCGGTTCTTCCCATCTCCCAAACCGGATTGTACAGTACTTCGGGATTGGTGGTGATTGGAGAAGCAATCAATAATGCTATTTTAATAGAATTGTCCATTTCTCCTTTATTTAGGGGTTTTCTTATCCCTGTTAATTCAACGAGTTCATATAAATCTACTTCTAAATCGTTGAGTGTCGATACACAGTTTTTAAGGAGTTCGTTTATATCTTCCTTGTCTGTTGGTAGTATGGTGCCTGGTTGTGTGTTGAACCATGGATTTTTAGATATGGGTTTAAGTGGGATTATAACTTCTGAAACATTTTTAAGTGTAGAAACAGCATTTTTCCAATCTTTAGAAGTGTAATTTTTGGGGTTTTCAATATGGGCCCGTGGAATATTTCTTTTAACCTTTTTAAAATGTTGTATTGATTCTTCTTTCATACCAAACAGATGGAACGGTGAAAAGCCAGATTTTCCAAGTGGTGTGTGTAGTACGTGATTGTAATTGTTAAGTTCCATCTTGAGTTTTTCAAGTTCGTCAAATTCCTCGTCCATAGAACGCATGGTTTCTTGATGGCTGTAAATACTTCTTTCAAGGCCTTTCAAAACATTTTTCTTGTTTGATTTATGGCTGTGAAGTTCAAAACAAAATTCTCCCAATCCAATACTATCGAGACGGTCTTTAACAACTTCTAAAGCCGCCATTTTTTCACTGACAAAAAGAACTGATTTATCGTTGGCAATCAATTCTGATATAAGATTTACAATGGTCTGGGATTTACCAGTACCAGGCGGACCTTCAACAACCATATTCTTACCAGATTTTGACTCCTCTATAACTGCTATTTGAGATGAATCTGCATCAACTACATGGTAAACATCGCTGGATTTGAGTTTTTTATCCACATCTTCTTCATGGAATTCTGGTTCATCAAGATCTTCTGAATGATCAAATAGAGACTTGATAATTGGATTTTCAGTTATTGATGAGCCTTCCCAGCTTTCAGGGTCAAGATCTTTGTACATCACAAACTTGGTGAAGCTGAAGAAGTTAAGATATATATCATAAATAACATTCCACTGTTTTTTGGGTTCGATTGCCTCGTTAACAGATTCAAAATAGTGATATATGCCTTCCTTCTGTTCGGGCATTTCAAAATCTGGTAGTTCTATTCCCTGTTCAAGCAGTTTTTCTTGGAGGGAAATGTTTGGTATTATATCTTCCCCAGTCCACACTAATTTGAAGGAACCCCTAACTTTTTTACGTTCAAGCGCTACTGGGATAAGGATAAGTGGTGCTCTGTGTTTATTATCAGGTTCATTATTTTCAGTCCATTCCAGAAATCCAAGTGCCAGATATAATATGTTGTAACCCTGTTCTTCCAGTACAGATTTGGACTGTTGGTTAATATAAAAAAGACGTTTTTGAAGTTCTTCTGCTTCATGAATGGTTTGAAGGAAGAGGTTACGATGTTTACTCGCAACCTTCTGGTTAGGTAACGGCAACTTCCATAATAAAGAAGCTTCCTTATCGCTTATATCTAGGGTTAATTTTAATTCCTCTTCCTTTGGAATATTATATTCTATTTCGGCTTTAGCTTCACCTTCAATATCCTGTGAGTTGTCTTTAAACTCAACATCTAAATTTATAGGCTTTTGTCTAGTTTCAGTTACCTGTCTAGGCATGAATTGCATTTTTTTATCTTCTAAAACCATTAACTGATATATTTCTGTTGGGATCTCGTCAACAACCCTGATCGATCTGACTTGGGGTTTGAAGTTTAGGAGCTTGTTTCTCATAGTCAAATCTAGCAAATTTTTTCGGAGTGCTTTTATCTTAACTTCAATGTTCACGTTTGCTGATTCTTCCATTTTGATTCCCCAAAAACACAATTTGATGAGATATATAATCTTAAAAAAGTATCTTGCTCTTATATGGCATAAGTTTTTCTATTAATTCACATCTCATATTAACATCTGATGCGATTGCACGCTGAATAACAATAAAATCCAACACAGATTTTATAAATCAATGATCAGGATCAAATTTCTT
>Ga0224527_1001566_pt1 | contig 11145 bp, 16 predicted proteins | sample CBST0metaG_FD_179882 | JGI IMG/M metagenome (GOLD analysis project Ga0224527, IMG submission 179882) | Peat soil microbial communities from Stordalen Mire, Sweden - C.B.S.T0 | ecosystem: Environmental > Terrestrial > Soil > Wetlands > Peat | place: Sweden: Norrbotten County, Stordalen Mire... | reverse complement strand
CGCCACTCCAGCTTTTGCATCTCACCGCAGTGCGGGCACGGCACGTAGTAGTACCGTTTGTCGCTGGAGTCAAAGGCCCGCTCAATGCGGGAGAGGTTCTTGATATGCGGCGTCGAGGTGAGGACGATCTTGCGATTCCAGAATTTTGTAGATCGCTTTTTCGCAAGGTCAACCGGGTCGCCTTCCGTGCCGGCGGACTCCTCGTATCCGTCCACCTCGTCCATGAGGATGACGCGCGCAGGAAGGCCGCGCAGACCCAGCGGAGAGTTCGCGCCGACGATGACAAGAACGCCGCCGGGGAATTCCTTGTTGAGCAGCGTGTTGCCGGAATCCCGCGAGCGCGGCGAGGGAAACAGGTCGCGGAGCACGGGCGTATCGCGGATCATCTTGGCGATACGGTTCTTGGAAAACTTCTCCGCCTCGGCTAGGGTGGGCTGTACGCACAGGATCGGCGACGGCTCCCAATGGCTGTAGTAGCCGATGGGGTTGAGGTTGGCGCACTGCGTTTTGCCGGACTGCGCGGCCAGCATGAGGACAACCGTCTCGGTGTCCTGATCGGTGATGGCATCCATGATGCCGCGCTGATACTCCAGCGTGGAGGTGTGGAACTTTCCGGGAGCGGCGGAGTTTTCCTTGGGAATGTGGGCGTACTCATCTGCCCATTGGGAAAGGGTGAGCGGCGCGGGCGGCAAAAACATCTTGTGCGCCTTATTGAAAGCGCGGCCCGTCGCGGCCATGCCCTCGGGTGAGGTTTGGTAGGGCTGGCGGGGCCGGATCATTCCTCTTCCGATTCCGGCTCCTGGGCGCGGGCCTGGCGGATGGCATCGATGTTGGCTAGGTTGCTGAGCAGCGAACGGCAACTCCGGTCGATCAGGTTGAAAATCTTCTGACGATCATCCATGCCGATGAGCTGGGGAGCGAGGCCGGCGGGCAGGGCGAGAACCTGGGTTTGAATGGAGCGGTTCGAGTTGGCAAGAACGCGCTCCAGATCGGTAATGGCCACAATCTGCCCCTGTTCGCGGGCAAGTTGAAGCTCTTTCAGGTCCGCTTCGGCCATGGTTTTCCGCAAAATCGCCTCTTCCAGCGTCTCGGCAGGCACTTCGGAACCATCTGAGCCGGGAATCGGGCGGCGATTTCCGCCATTTCCGAGGTTTTTGTCCGCCTGATAGGCCACGTACCACTTGAGCGTGGTGGGCCAGTCAAGCATCAGGCCGCGCGGATCGGACTTGGACTGTAAGCCCTTGTCTTTGATCCAATTGCGGACTTGACGGTCGGTGACTCCAAGCAACTCAGCCACGTCCGAAACGGGCAAGGCGGAGTAGTTGCGCGGGTTTTCAGGCTTAGGCATAGGCGCGGAAACGGAAATGGGGTTAAAAATCCCTGGCGCTAGGGCACACGTGGGGTGGCGCGTCACCCTTATCGGGCCACACGGGGGAAGGACCCGCGAGGCGTTCGCCTGCTGAGGCCCATCTGTTGATGTGCTCACATCGTGTTGAGTATCAAAGACTTGCCGTCGATAGTCCTCCAAAGAGTAAGCGTCTGGCCCGTCAGGGAACATGGATATTCAGGTAAAGCCAACACAGCGCACCGGGCCGCAACCCGTCCCATCCCGCAGACGCCCTCTATCTCTGTCTTACCTGTGCCCTCCGAAACCGCGCTAATTCTTCAACTTGTCCAGCCAATCGGCCCAGGCTTGCAGCATCTCGGCGCGTTGCCTGGCATATTGGGCGCGGTTGTACACACCACGAACGCCCTTGAGCTTGTGATTGAGCGACTTCTCAATCACATCGGTGTTGTACTCTTGCTCACTCAGGTTGGTTGCTGCTGTGCGTCTCAAGTCATGCACTGTAAAGTGTTCTATCTTCACAGGGATACGGCTCAACGCACGGTTGAGTGTGCTGGCTCCAATCGGTGTGTGATCCGCCTGGCGCATGGGAAACACAACGCTTGCGCGCGGATGCCGTTCGCGCTGTGCTCTCAGCAACTCAACAGCTTGCCGGCTCAACGGGATCACAAGCGGCGTGTCTGTCTTCGAGTGCGCTTCCGGCAAAGCCCATTCCGCCTTGTCTAAATCGAACTCATCCCAGCGCGCGCGCCGTGCCTCGCCTTTGCGTGTCAACGTCAACAGAATGAACCACAAAGCCGCTTTCAGATCGGGACGAATCCGAGCCACATCCAAGGCTTTGACAAACACCGCAAGCTCTGGCGGTTTCAGTGATCGATTGCGCTCACTCATCTCCGCCACAAACTTGGCGGGGATCGCAGCCAACGGATTCTTGTCAGCTACACCGCGCACAAGCGCGTAATCCCACAATCTTTTCAGCAAGTTACGAATAGCCAGTGCGCTTTGCGGCTTGCCGTCCTCCACGCGCTTGAAGATCAGCTCCCGCACATCGTCCGTGTGGATCGATCCGATTGCCCGGTTGCCGATCACCGGATACACGTCTCGCTCCAAATACCGGCGCATCGGCGCAACATCTCGCCGGCGGCGCTGTACATGGCCGGTCAAATACTTCTCACCGAACGCTTTAACGGTTTCGCCGCGCTCTTCCGCAAGTTTCTCTTTGCGGCGCTGTTCGGCTGGAGACGTTCCGGCAGAGATGGCCGACAAAAGCACGTCGCGCCTCTGTCGTGCGTCCGCAAGGCTGAGGTGGGGGAATCGTCCCAGGTTTATCTCTCCGGGCCGTCCACGAAGCCTGTAGCGCCAGCGCCAACTTTTCAAGCCGCTGGGCAGCACTTCCAAAGCCAGCCCATGCCCGTCTGAGACTTTGAAACGTTGGGCGCGTGGCTTTAAGGCTTTGATTTTACTTACCGTTAGCGACATATTGACCCATGGCAACGCCAAGCTGCTCATTCGGCATCTCGAAATTCAAAGCGTGCGCTAATCTGCGCGCCACATGCTCAGGAGCTTGGCGAAAATCACCATCGTCAAGAAAGAAACAGTGGAACTTCCCGTCCTTATTGACTTGAAGAGCTAAACAGTCCTCCCATCCGTGCTGATCACTGCCATAACGCGCAAAAGTTATCGCGTGATGGCAGTTTTCAGGCGGAGGTATTAATTCCTCAAGTTTTCTCAGCAAATCAAGCAAGAAATCGCGCATCAATTCACCCCTTGTAATCAAACGTGTAACCAAAACCCGAAACTGCGCAAGAAACCGTTTGTTTTCTAAGGCTGTCCATTTCTAGGTAGAGAAAATTCCCGATTAACCGCAATGGCCTGTCTCCGGGAACGTTCCTGGGCGTAAATTGAGGATCACCGTGGCCATTCCAATGCCATAGGTTTCAAGCACGGCGTCGGCAACACAGATTCCGCGTGTTCCGCCGATCACTGGCCGTTGAAGGTCATGGATCGTGGCAATATACTTTCCTACACCCGAACGAATGCCAGGCCGCCACTCGTCCGGAGTGATGCGCCAATCGATAGGCGCACCGTTGAGAAAGTGAATGCAGTCAGCCTCGATGCGCGGGCCAAACCGCTCACCCAACTTGAGGGCAAGCGGCTGGCCGAATTCACACGGAAAAGTAAGGGTCATGCCATCACCGCTCCAACCAAAGCGGCTGCCATCGGCGGAGGCACAGCGTTTCCGATCTGTTTGACCACCGCCTCACGGTTTCCGGTGAACTGATAGCTATCCGGGAATCCTTGAGCGCGTGCAAGTTCGCGGGGTTGAAGCATCCGGAAGCGAATGTCAAGCATGTACCGATCTTGGCGCGCCTCCACTACCGCAAAGCGATCCTTGGTCGTCACCGTTGGCACCGGATCATCCGCGCCGCTCATGTTTTCCGTTCCGTAGTAGGAGATTAGGAAAGGTTCGCACACGCCCTCGCCCATGCTTCCGGTGACCGTGCCCAGCGGATCATCAACAGAACGTCCGCGCCGGGTTGTATCGCCTTCCCCGTGGTTCACCGTGATGAGGTACGGCGTCACGAGGGCGCGATTCTCTTTTGTGACCAATGTTCCCACCGGGGCATTGATCGAATGAGCTACGTTGTCTCCGCTTCCGGAGTGATCGATAGGCATCAGAAACGATTCAACCAGGACGCCCGCGCCGTGTGAGGTGACGGTCGGAACTGGAGTCTCGATGCTATGAGTGCGCGGTTGCTGTCCCTCACGTTCTCCAAAGTTGGGCACGATGAACGGCTCAGCGATGCCGTAGTTTGCGCCCTTGGTTGTGAGCGTTGCCAGCGGCTCATCTATATCGCGCGCACCTTGTCCGTTGCGGAACAATACCGGGAACGGCTCGACCAGGGCATAGTGGTTTCCGTTGGCTGTTACAGTCGGCAACGGTGAATCCACATCAGCGGCCAACCCTGTACCACGCATCACCACGATGAACGGTCGCAAGTTCTCAGCCACACATTTCCGCAAGTCCACATCGATACCGCAGAACTTCCGCAAGCCAGCTTCGATGCGATGAAGTGTCTTATCTGCCAATGGCTTTTTGCGGCCAAAGATCGAACGCGACGGCAACTTCCAATTGATGATTTCCCGCGCCGTCTTCCAATGCGGACGGTCGTCTGGCCATAGGGGAATGGATGAGTTCTTTGCGGCCGGGCGGACGTGCGTAGGAGATGGCCAGACTATCTTTTTGTTGCCTCGACGCGCAATCAAAAAGAACCGCTTGCGTGTGGTTGGTGCGCCGTAGTCTGCGCAATTCAACACGCGATATTCCGCGCGATAACCCAGCGCCTTGAGACTGGCAACAAACTGTTGGAAGAGTTCGCCGCGCTTCGATTTCATCGGGCGGCCATTCGCTCCCAACGGACCCCAGCTCTGAAACTCAGGCACGTTCTCAATGATGAGGTTGTCAATGTAGAGCACCTGTGCCCAGCGCAAGATATGCCATGCTGAGGCGCGGCTCTGATCGTTACAGGGCTTTCCGCCGCGCGCCACGGAATGATGAGTGCATTCCGGTGATGCACAGAGAATATCGAGCCTTCCACCTGGCACGAGCTTAAGTGGGTCCACCACATCAACGCCCGTGCAAAGATTCTGCGCCTCGGGATAGTTGAGGCTGTGCGTGTCGATAGCAACTTGCCAATGGTTGATGGCAAGCAAGTGCAGGTCTGCATGGAGACTGTTCGCAGCCATAAGTATCCCCTGCGATGTTCCACCCGCTCCGCAAAATAAATCAGCCGCTAAGATCGTTCTGGACTTACCCATTTCTTTCCCCTTTTACGCGAACAACGCCAGTTGATCCAGCGCCGGTACAACCCGTGGCGCATCGAACAGAGGCTCCACGTCGTCTTGAGGCTCACGCGCGCTCAGCTCATCCAAGCGTGCCCAGGCTTCGTCATTGTCACTGTCAACGGCCTTGTCAATCACTTCGAGCAAGGCCGCTCTCTCCACATCCGGATCGAGCCCTAAAATCTGGCAGCACTCCGGAAAGCTCAGAAACTCATGCGATGCGCCCAGCGCGTACGCCCATGTTGGCGCGGCTTCCGACCGTGCAATCCAATCGCGCGCAAGCAACGCCTCATCCGTGGGCTTGCCGGGATACTTCAACGCCGAGGCCGGCAACGGTTCATCGTCGTAAACAACCATGGGCACGGCCATCCCGCTCAACAGCGGCGGCGGAGCAGCGCACGGCGCGGTTGCTATCCTCTGCCCAGGCGTACTGGCCGGGTAGATTGTCCGCGCGTCAATATACGCGACCTCGATCATCCGGAAGAAAAACCACAGCGCCGGCGTGTACACGAACCCGCGCGTTGCCGCTTGCCATCTGCTCACGTCTAAACTGGATTGCTCTGCCATCACACCCTCGGTTTCGTGCCCTTGAAGCTGGGCCAACGCTCTAAAATTTCCGCTTCACTCTGGCCTGTGATTTCCATCCATCCGGGAACCATGCGCCAAAACTCTTGAATCTCCGCTTGCCGTTGCCCGGCCCGCTTGTTCTCTTCCCGCCGCCGTTCGCGTTTCCGTTCCAACGGCTCAACTAAATCGCCCAGGGCGGGGAAAGCTGTCTCACCCTCAGCGCGCTTGCGCATGGCCAGCGTGCGCACCACATCCCGCACGTCGCCCGGCTCAAAGTCACACAGATGGGCGGAGTACAGCTTCAACGTCTCCGCGCTCACGGATGCTTGCCGGGCTTCCGCCAGTCCGGTCAAAATCACTTTGCATTGATCCCTCAAGGCTGGCTTTGAGAGCTTCGAGATTGCCGTTGGTTCTTGCCTGGCCACGATTGCCGAAACTGCCGCCTCCACGTCCATTGCTGCCTCCGTTTGCTGTCGTGAGCGGGAAGACTCCGCGCCAATCGTTGGTGATGCTTTGGTTGAGCACGTCTTCCGCGTGTTGTCCCGTCGCCTCGATCCGGACCAGATCAGCCACGATGTTGTTGCGGGCGTGGTCTGTCATCGGCTTTTTGATCTTCCGGCGCATCTCCTCGAAAGCGGCCCACACTTCCTTGGAAATCCAATCGGGCAACACAAATAGCGGAGCCTTTGGCGGAGCGGCCTTTGTTTTTGCTTTTGTCTCCGGCTCTGGTACTGGCTCCGGAACAGGAACAGGTACTGGTAGTCCGTACGCCGTGCTCTGTTTAGTCTCGGTGTCCGTACTCTGTACGCTCAGTGTGTGAACAGTGAGCGTACAGAATGACGACTTGCAACGCTGCAAACTGAGCTTGGTCGCCTTGTCCGCGTGCTGTGCCCAGTCATGTACAAGCAGCCGGTGAACCGGATCGGCGTCGAGCCATCCCGCTCCGATCAGGCCGGCAATCAGCGCGCCCGGCTCACCATCCCACTCAACCCAAGCCTCGATGGCCTGATCGGTGTACTTGCCAATGTTCCCTTGCGGCGTGAACCGGCCGGTGAAATGCCAGATAGCCTCAAGGCATCCAAGCGCCACGTACTTGGGGCGTCCTAGCCTGGCTTTCAGGTCTGCGAATTTAGGGTGATCCGGTACGGCCCTGAGTGCCATTAGGCTGCCTTTCTTTTCTGCCACGCAATGAGGCGCGTACGATGCTCCGCGAGCCTCATCATGCGATCCACGCGCGTCTCGCTCTCCGGCTTTTCGCGCATCAAAACCTTGTGCATTTTCTCTATCCGCATCGCGTTCGCGGCGGTCACGTACTTGTGTCCGTAGAACTGGAGACGCTTGTCTGTATAGCCCATGTGCGTGGCCAACTGCGCCATCGTGTAGCCGTGTCCGATCAGCTCATCAATCAGCCAGGTGGAGGGCTTGCCACTTACAAGCGCGCCGCCGGAACGTGCATCCTCGGTAACGCGCATGATCTTCTCTTCCGTGCTCTGCCGGATGCGCTGGCGCTTGCCGTTGCGTATCTCCATGAGCACAACATCCGAGATGCCCGTGCAGTCCATCACCGCGCGCTTGCCCACGCCGCTCTCGCGTAACTCAATCAAGTGTTCCCGTGCCATATCCGCGCTCACTGTCCAATCGCATTCGTTGCGTTTCACGCGGGCGCGGCGGTCGCGCTGTACGGCCGCGTATGCTCTCCGGCATCCATCGCACCGGCAACCCGCCCGGTAACGCGCCGCCGTTGCGTGGTTCGGGGTCCCCACGGACAGGTCCACGTCCGTGGGGTGATGAGCCGCCGGTACAGTCACCGCACGGCCCTTGTAGTTACCTTTCGCCCAGGGCATCTGTCACACCCTCATGGGCATCACAACGTAACCCAGCGTTTCGCCCTCGTGTGGGGTGGCCTTGATGAGCAGCGGCGATTGATTGGTGTCCGGCAGAGAGATGGTGATTTCGCCGTCAAGCCGCTTGACCAGGTCGGTCAGATACGCGCCGTTGACGCCGATGTACAGCTTCTGTTGCGGGTGACCTTTGCAGTCAACCGTTTCCGTGGCTTCGCCGCTCTGTGAGCTTGACGCCTCGATGGTGATCTGTTCATCGAACGTGAGCCGAACGCATCCCGAGCGTTCATCGCTGAGCAACCCGCACCGCTCAAGGCTGGCAAGCATCTCTTTGGCGTTGACGGTGATTTCCGTGCGCTTGCCGGAGGGCATCACCGCTTCCCAGTTGGGGAATTGTCCGCTGAGTTTGGTTGACGCCACATAGACGCGCATGTCCGCATCAATGCTGGAGAGAATCATCCGGTCGCTAAAGCACAGATCGACGCCGCCGTCTTCATCGTTGAGGAGCGGCAAGAGAGCCTTGATAAACCGGCTGGGCAGTAGCAGGGTGATTTTCTCTGTGCATGGCAGCGTGTACGCCATCAGGCGGTGCCCATCCGTAGCCACAAGCCGCAACTGCTCACCGTTGCCCTGGAGTAGCACGCCGTTGAGCGTGTAGCGTGATTCCTCCTGGCTCACAGCGATCATGACAAAGCGCAGAGCGCGCGCAAAGTCACCCTGGGTGAGCGTGATGCCCTCGGCCTTCATTCCGTACACTTCATTGCTGGGCCAACTGGCCGCCGGCATCACGGGAAGCACGGCGCGGGAACGGCCGCATTGCATCGTGGCGCGCCGATCAGTGGCGCTGATCTTCACATCGTCACCGGCCAGGAGCTTTGTCCATGCGGTGAACTTTTCCGCCGGAATCACAACCGGCTTTTCGGGTCCGCCCAACTCTTTCACAACCGCGCGGACATACACGTCAAGGTTGGTTGCTTCGAGGGCCAGGCCGTCCTGTATTTGCTCCATGCGGACGCATTGCAGAATCGGTATGGTGGCCGTGCGTTCAATGGCCATGCCTACAATCTTGAGCGCGTGTTTCAAGTTGCTCAGAGAGATGGCCGCTTTCATCGGCGCGGCTTCCGGTGTCTCCGGTTTCTTCGCCGCTAACTCGGGACTTACTGCTGTTGTCATGGTTCCCTTTCATGGGTTGAGGGTGTGAGGGTAGCTCTGTTTACTTGAAGAATCCGCCCCAATAGAGCAGAGCGAATGAGATTCCGGCTGAGAGCAGCTCGACAAAGATGTTGTATTTTCCGGTCTTAGGTTTCCCGTGCATCGTTGCAACGATTACCAGCGAGAGAACCACGAGGGCGACGAAAATCAATTGAGGGATGTGAACCGTGAACGTCATAGCGTCTCCTTTGGTTGAGGGTTGAGGGTTGACGGTTAGTTGAGTTACTCGGGCAGGATGAGAATTTCCGCCTCAATGAGCTTTGCGGTGAGCCGGTCCAATGCGGCCGGGAGTTTGTACGAAATCGTGCGAACGCTCATCCCCAATAGGCACGCGGCCTCGGGTTGCGTGTACTCCTGAATCACGATCCGGTTGAGTATGTCCCGGTCCAGAGAGGGCAAGCTCTTGATGCACTTTTCCATATCGAAGACAAACAGGATGGCATCCTCGAATGTGCGGATCGGCCGGCTTGAAACCCATCCGCGACCGATAGGGCTGGACAGCGTGCAAGCGATCCGGCAAGGCTGCATGGAGGCGTAGAGATAGCGGCGCAACATGCCGTGGGTGTGGGCGCGAAGATAGAAGACATCCGCCGGGGCCGCTGGCACGCGCACGCCGTTGTGGCGCTCCCCGCTCAACGCTTCGCAATCAGGCGTACATGCTTTGTTGCCGCTCACGCTTCCACCTCCATGCGGATCATTTTGACTTTGCGGGATGGCCGGCCACGGAGCTTGCGGCTCTCCGGCGTCGGGAAGTTTTTCAGCAACTCAGTGCAGTGCGCGCAGTAGCAGTTCTGCTGGGTTTCAGGTCGGCAAAACAATGAGCCGCAAGCCTCGCAAGTCTTCAAATCGACGCGGAGGTACATGGTTAGCTGGCCTTTCTTGATGAGGGTGTTTCAGCGGCGCGCTCTGCCATGCGCGCCATAGAGAGAGCGTTAAAGCGGCGAAGGAACTCCACCTCAGCGCGTTGCGGGTCCATCGGGAAGATAGCTTCCGGTAACGGCTCCTCATCCATATCCTTTGTGAAATTGGGGATGAGGTCGCGTCCCTCTGTCTGTACTACGACTCGATCCGCTGTGCGCACCACGGACGGTCTATGCGGCATCAGGTCAAAGCGTTCGACAATGGCTGCTGTCAGTTGCTCTTCAAAGATGTTGTAGAGCTTGCCGAACTCAGTGAAGTGTTTCAGGGGCCGCGCAAAGTCAGAGAGGTACGCTTCGGATGCGTCGTGCAACAAACCCCACAACGCAATCTCACGGGCTGCTGTCACGCGGGCTGAGAGTGCGCCATGCTCCGCCATGGTCAACTGCTCTGCCAACTTGCTCACGCGCAGGCTGTGTTCCGCCACGCTGTAATGGCAATAGGTGTGCCCAGTCCAGCGGCATACAAGGCTCAGTGCGTGGGCAATGTCCTGTATGTCGATTTCCTCTGCCCTGGGATCGAGCGGCCAAAACTTACGGCCGGTGAATGTGACAATAAAGTTCCTGTCCGTGCGCATCACGCGCGGTGCTTCGGAGACCATCAGCATGAGACGGCCTCCATCTTGACGGCGCGGTACTGATAGAGGCCACTGCCTGGGCGCGTGCGTTCGCGCTCAACCTTCCATCCGCGCCGGCGCATATCCCGCAACCGGGCGCTTATCGAAGCCTCGCCGTGTTTGTTGCCGGGGTGACGGCGGCGCAGTTCGGCGCAGATGTTGGCGAGGGTCCGCCAATATCCGTCAGCCATAACGGCTTCAACTTGATTTTGTTGGGAGCTGAGGCGTTCGCTGTCCTGTGCCGGTGAGGATGTCTCGGCGAACAGTTGCGGCGTCTCGGAGGGATTGAACAGGTTTCCGTTCAGCGGATTGCCGCCCAGGGCGGTGCGGTTGTGTGCCAGTTTCATCCCCGCACCGCCTTGAGAGACAGGGCAGCGGAGTTCGCGGCCACTTGGTGCGCGGACTGGGGGCGGATAGGCTTCCGCCATTTGCCGATGAAAATACCGGCGTCGGCGTGCTCAAAATCGGTGTGGAAGAGGTACGGGCGGGTCGATCCGCAATCCAGGCAGGTTTGCTGATCGTTGAAAGGCAGGGTTGTGTGATGGTGACGGCATCCGATGATTGGCCAGAGGAGCCAGGTCAGAACCGCCGCAAGCACGGCCAAAAGCCCTTTTTTGGGGGTTTCGGCCGGTGCTCTAAAAGAATTTCCAAGGGTAGGCACTTGACAATCTCCTTGAAAATTCAGAAGATTGCCAAACACATGGTGGGCGAGGCGGGGCTTGAACCCACAACCCCCGGCTTAGAAGGCCGGTGCTCTATCCAATTGAGCTACTCGCCCGCATTTGTACAAATAATTTAAAGAG
>Ga0224527_1001563_pt1 | contig 11148 bp, 9 predicted proteins | sample CBST0metaG_FD_179882 | JGI IMG/M metagenome (GOLD analysis project Ga0224527, IMG submission 179882) | Peat soil microbial communities from Stordalen Mire, Sweden - C.B.S.T0 | ecosystem: Environmental > Terrestrial > Soil > Wetlands > Peat | place: Sweden: Norrbotten County, Stordalen Mire... | reverse complement strand
ATACCAATGTTCACCCGGAACTCATCAACAGCCGCTTTGCTTATGTCTCTGTCTCCCGCGCCTCGCATGACGCGCAGATTTATACCAACGACGCAGCCTCGCTTGCCGAAAGCCTCAGCCGTGATGTCTCCAAGGCTTCGGCGATTGACTTCGGCAAGGCCCAAAGTCCGGTTGTGAACGTGGGATTGGAGCAGACTGCGGCGGCGTTAACGAAGATACCTGCCGCTGGGCTTGGGTTAGGATTTTGAGGTTTACGGGATCGTCTGAATACGTCATTCATCGTGAACAAGGAATGACGTATTGAGATTCATCCATGTCGTTTGATCGAACCGGCGCGCTCGAATAGAAATAGCGTCAGCCCGTTGCCAACGGTCAAATTTGGAAAGACATTTCCAGTTCGACCCCGGAGTAATTGACGTGCGGTACAAGCTGACGATTCGGGCCTTGCTTAAAATGCACCAGGCCATATCGCTCCATCGTCCGCAAGGTTCGGGACAGGTTGGATGTCGCTCTTCCCGATCTCTCCGCCAGTTCGTTGAGAGATTGAGGGCTGGTCTCCAGGATGAGTTTGAGCAAATCCCGGTTCTGGTCGGAAAGCACTTGAGACAGCGTGCCAAGCGATTCGAACCAAATCTTAGGCTCGCCTCTTGCCGGGACATATTCTCCCTTTGCGATTGCCAGCGTCCTCTTTTTGTAGGCTTCCCGCGAGGCAATTCCAACTTTCAGAGTCTTCATGGCGCTGTGCTCCTTTCCTTCAAAATCGACTCAACTTCTTTCCAAAAATCCGCCAACAACGATATTGCATCCTTGTACTCGTAAAAGCGGACTCGCTTGCCCTTATGCTTGTGGTCGTATTCGATACGGGTTCGGGCGCCGGGTCCCATGCCTTCCCGGATGGGATGAGCGTTGTCAAAACCCAACAGGCGCTCGCCGTCACCATCGTGCAGCGTCAGCGAGTAGTCCAAACCATGCGGCTTCTCCGGTAGGGCCGGAACCCGTTTTACCTCGAACTTGACCCAGAAATTTCCCTCCACCACGAATGTCTCGCCATCCAGCAAAAGAAGCGTATCGAGACTGGGATCATGGTCCATCGATTTGCATATTATCATCTGGTGATAACAACGTAAAGAACCACATGGAATAGGAGCTTATTCACTCATGCCACAGCGATTTATTGCCATGCTGAGACAGATAATACCGGGAATGTACCAGGCTTTTTTAGGGAATAACACTCCGCGAATATACCAAACGCGGATTCTTGAATTTTCTGATGGGAAGGCTGCTCCCGCCCTTCCCTCGCTGCAACCGCCGATCTTACCGGCGTTTTCCGCTCCCCATCCAAGCGGGGCCTGTATCCTGCCCCGCAACGCCCGACCCTGAAAAACAAGATGGTGCAGCCTTCGGCTGGTCTTCGTTTTCGACATTCGTTTCCAGGCGAACTTTAGGCTTTGTTCGGCTCCTTCTGTCAACCCCGCTTGTGCAGCTCCGCGCGGCATAAAAACCGCCGTGCTCGCTTCCGCGCCCCTGACGGGCTTCGGGGGTTGACAGCGCCTCTCTGCGCCCAATTCGCCGCTATGAAACGAATGTCTTTTTTTAGCCTACCCAGGCTCAAAAAACGGCAAATCTCAACCCGAAGGAGCAAACACCATGCCTTACGCCAACAGCACCACCACCGCGCCGCACAGCAACAATGCGGCGCTTCCGAACCAGTCCCCCTACCAGCAGCGCACCACGCAGCGCGACAACCCCACGCAGCAACTCATCAAGCAGGCCGTGGACTTTCTCATCCAGCAGCTTGAGGCGGGCAAGAGCGAAACCTTGGCCGCGTATCTGGCAGCGATGGCCCGGTTCCATTCGTATTCCTTCGGGAATATTTTGCAGATCGCCAGACAACGCCCAACGGCCACGCGCGTAGCCGGGTTCTACGCATGGAAAGAGTTTGGCCGGTTTGTGAAACGTGGCGAGAAGGGCATCCAGATTCTCGCCCCGATGGTCGGACACCGGCGCAGAAAGGACACGACAGAGCAGGAGCCGAGCACGAACCGGGAGACGAAACCCGCGCCTGTGTTGATTGGCTTCCGCGCTGTGTATGTCTTCGATGTGGCGCAGACCGAGGGCGCGGACCTGCCCGAGTTCGAGCACAACATTACCGGCGACGTGGGCGAGCACCGCGACCGGCTCATTGCTTTTCTCGATTCGCAGAATATCGCCCTCGAATACAGCGAGAATATCGCGCCCGCGCTCGGCGTCAGCTACGGCGGAAAGATTGCCTTGCTGCCGGGCCAGTCGAAGGCTGAGGAATTCGTGACTTTGGTCCATGAGGCGGGTCACGAACTTTTGCACAAAAGTGACCGGCGCACCATGACCACCGCCACCGTGCGCGAGACGGAAGCCGAAGCCGTGGCCTTCATCGTGGGCCAAGCTATCGGCCTTGAGATGGGGCGGGCATCGAGTGACTACATTCAGATGTACGCGGGAAACGCGGCGCTTTTGGCCGAAAGCCTTGAAGTCGTACAGCATACCTCTGCGGTGATTCTCGACGCCATCACCGGAGAATCAGCCAACCCACGGAATGCACCTTCGGCATCTTCGCCGGAGGCGCAGGACGCAATCGCGGAGGTGGCGTAATGCAGACCATTCTCCGCATCTTGGAACGGGCCGGAGGTTACCGGCCCACGCTCTACCTCAAGATCGAGAATCCGTCCTACATGGCCCTTGTCATCGAGGCCACGCCGGAGCCGGGGCCGCTGAATCTGCCTTCGATTTCCGTTGCGCACTACGGAGAGCAGAACGGCGACCTGATGCGCGACCCGGAGATGTGTTTCGAGTTGTCCAAGACGCCGCTCTGCGGCCTTGCGCTCTCAGCGTGGTACTTCCGCAACGATTACATGGGCGTGGAGCAGAATTCGCGCTATCGGGACGGGGATAATTACGTCTTCCTTCCCGGCCTCTACGAGCAGCACGAGCAATTCGCGCGGCAGTGGGACCGCAATCTCCGCGCACAGGGTTTTCTCGAAGCCTTCACGGACAAGTCGATTCGCGGCTAGTCCGCTCCGTACGCCTTCACTTTTCAACCGCTCGAAAGGAGCTTATTCAAATGGAAACGACTGTTATCAATGCAACCGAATACCGCGACCTTCCACTGTCTCAACTCAACGAATCGAAGACCAACCCACGCCGCGTATTTGACGGGACGGCGCTCAATGAGCTTGCCGCCAGCATTCGCAGCCAGGGTGTACTTTCGCCTTTGCTCGTTCGGCCACTTACTGAGAACGGCTTCGAGATTGTGGCTGGAGCGCGGCGTTACCGTGCCGCACAGATAGCCGAATCTGCCACCGTGCCGGTGCGCATCGTCCATCTGTCCGACGCCGAAGTGATCGAAGCGCAACTCGTCGAGAATTTGATTCGCGCCGAAATTCACCCGATGGAAGAGGCCGAGGGGTTTGCACGGCTTTTGGCATTGGAGGAACCGAAGTACAGCATTGAGCAGATCAGCGCACGGGTGGGCAAATCGCCCCTGTTCGTCGCCTCTCGCCTCAAGTTGGTTGACCTTGTGCCCGCAGCGGTCGAAGCCTTCTATGCCAACGAAATCGGTGCGGGCCATGCTTTGCTCTTGGCGAAGCTGCCCGCCGACCAGCAGGAACAGGCGCTCTCGGCCTGTTTCAAAGAGGTATACAACAACGGGGCAAAACCGGCGCGGATTCTGCTGCCCGTCCGCAATCTGCAATTCTGGATTGAGTCGAATGTGTTGCTTGTATTGAAAGACGCGCCTTTCGACAAGCGCGATGCGCAGTTGGTTTCCACGGCTGGTAGTTGCGCCGACTGCATAAAGCGCACCGGGCATAACAAGCTGCTGTTTGGTGACGACCTCGGCAGACAGGGTGACCGATCCGAAATGCTATCAGGCGAAACTCGCGGCACACGTGGCAAAGGCCGTTGCCGCGAAACCCGAGCTTGTCCAGATCAGCACCGCCTACGGTACGCAGAAAGAAGGCAGTCCAGTATTGCCACGTAACAAGTACACTGCGATCCGCGACGACAAGCCGAAGTCCAACGACGAGGCAAAGCGCCCGGAGTTCAAGGTGTGCAAGTTCACCACCGACGCCATTGTCACTGAAGGCAGCGACATCGGCACGATTTATAAGGTGTGCAAAAATCCCGATTGCCCTATCCATCACCCGAAGAAGGCAAACGGCAATGGGGCGAACGATGCTGCATTCAAAGCCGAGCAGGAAAAGCGGCGCAGGGAGGAAGCCATCGCCAATGCAACCGGCCTCCGCGTTCTCTCTGCGATTAGCGCGGCAGTCCCGGTACGGCTGATGAAACGCGACCTTTTGTTTGTGGCCGAGCGCATGGTCAACCTGCTGGACGAGAACCGCGCCGCGATCCTTGCCAAGCAGCACGGCATCAAGAAGGCCAAAGAGAACGAATCGGTAGGCAAAATCTTCACGGCTTTTCTTCGCCGCGCCGACGAAAGCACCTTGGGCCGCGCCGTGGTCGAGGCCGTCGTCCTGCTCACGACCTCGCGCGGCAATGCTTCGCACGTTCTGCGCGAAGCCGCCGAGTTTTACAAGATGGACATGGCCGCAATCACGGCCACGGTCAAGCAAGAATTCGCCGCGAAGGAAAAAGCAAAAGCAGCGAAGCCAGCCACGCCGAAGCCAGCCGTCAAAGCACCGACAAAGGTCACGAAGAGAGCGGCGGCATAACAACCCAATCAAGATGTACTGTGCGGGGCCGGAAAAACGGCTCCGCATTTTTTCGCTTTTGCCCGTTGGCCCACCCTCATTCGCGCTCCCGCCAAGACGGGAGGCCTACATTTAGATAAGTAGGCCTGAGGAGTTTCGCCCCAAGCCCCTCGCAGAACCGTGCGTAAATCTCTCGATTTACACGGCTCCCATTATCCAACCTGATATCTGGTAACACTCCAGTAGAAAAACATCTGAGGAAAGCAGTTCGTCATCTTGATGAGCCATTGCACACTGGCTTGCTCTCGCCGTTCCAGTGTCTTGTACTTGCGTCTGGCCCATTGCATCAGCTTGCCATCGGAATAGATCGCATATCGTAGCTTCTTCCTTGACACAGCTTGACGCGACACGTTTCAGTTTCCGCTCATGGCGGATTCTTGTTCAGCGGTTCGCCGGAAGCTGGGCTTATTGATTATCCTGCCAAACTCCCCAGACGGCTTTTTCAATCCGGTCAATTTCCTGGTTGGTTATCTCCGAAAGGGCATCCCGCTTTCCCTTGGGAAGTTTTCCCTTGTTTTGCAGGATCAACCTCACCAGCAGCGATGCCCGGCGATTCGGCATGTCCACGATATTGAGAGTTGCACTGAGCGCGGTATCGAATACCGCAAGGAATCCGATCTCCTCCCGCAAATCGTGGTGGACCGTTTCTTCGATGCATCGGTAGAGGTATTCTGCCTGGTCCGTCGCGTCGAAATATTGATAGAGATGCGCTGTGTCATTCTGCACGGTCATCCCGTGCTCTAGGTCGAGATCGTAGTGAATGAATGGCATGATCGAACTGGAGAAGCCTTCCAAGACCTGATCGTAGGCCAGCCGGTCACGCAGCATGGCAGCCGAGACGGGAAATAGAATTCCAGGCGGGGTGAATCCGAGTTTCGACAGAATGTGGTGGACTAAAAATCGGTGAATGCGCCCATTGCCATCGTCAAATGGATGGATGAAGACAAATCCAAATGCAGCAACTGTGGCGGCAACGACAGGGTCAACGCCTTCCGGCACTTTCAACCGGCGAACCATCTCCATCCATGCGTCCATCAAGCCTGGCACGTCTTCCGGCTTCGGGCAGACAAAGTGCACGTCCTCGCTGTAATCCGGAAGCGTTTGGGATACGAAGTTCTGTGTCGTCCGCCAGCTCTTTTGCGCGTATCGAGGATCGACGATCACATTCTGCAACTGAACGAAGGCATCCTTGCTCGTGGCATCAAAGCCCGACGCTTTCATGAGCGCTGCCACAAATCGCTCTGTGCGGTCCTTGCTCGGAGCCTCTCCTTCAATGGCAAAAGAAGAGTTTGTCTCCTTGGTAAACAGGTAGTGGACGGCGCGGGCAAGAATAGCTGGATCGCAACTTTTGACTATGGCGCTCGCCTCCTGGGCCAGTCCCTTTTCCATATAGGACGTCAGCGTTCCGGTCCGGCGCACCAGCGGCGAATATCCGCCGGAGCCGAGGAGATTGTCGTTGATCCGCTGGCGGCGCACCAGCCGGCGTGGCCCTGTGAGATGGATTTTGGGGTCGAGAAGATCAATGTAACCAGAGGGGATTACGTCGGGGACATCGAGCCGCCTCCCTATCAGAAGCTCATACAGATACCAGGCGCGGCGCACGAAAATGCTGGTGGGCTCGGATCGAATCCACTCCTCCAGTTGGCGAGGATCGAGGGTCCGGAAGATGGCCAGGTACACGTCCAGAGCAATGGGCTCATAGCGCAAGGCAAAGCGGAGATTGCCGAACAGCCCTTTTGGCGCGTAGTTCTTTGGATACTGTTCCAGTATTTTGCCGTCCGCCACGATGGTTTTCCTGGCCCCGGCGACAATTTCTGAACGTGTCGCGGGCTGGGGAATCTGGAGCTGAAGGTCTTCAATCAACCGAAAAAGGCCAACAGTCATTGGCAATGGGCGTGTGAAATTGTCATCGGCCATTACGAAACCTCATTATTTTGCACAGTTGCACAATAAAGTTCATCCAAGAGAAGCTTTGATTAGACCACAAAATCCTCATCGTTCGTAAAAATTCTTCATCATAAGGCTATCAACACACATATTTATCATCATTCAAAAACAACAATTTGCAAAATGCTCGCTTTTGTATTCTAATAAACGTTCGTTCAGTATTCATGGAGAGTTCGATGACGAGAGGTACCACCAAAAAGAAAACGCACGAAGAGATTCTCAAATTGTCGATCCCACTCTTCGCCAAGGCCGGTTATGACGGAGTCTCGATGCGTGACGTCGCGGTCGCGGTGGAACTCACGCCCGCCGCGCTCTACTACCACTTTGCAGACAAAGAGCAACTTTACGTGGATGCCGTTGCCTATGCGTTCCGGGAAGTAACGGGTGTCCTGAAATCAGCTATCGAGGCTGCAGCGACTCCCTTGGCGCAGCTTGAATCGGTTGTCGGCGTAGCCGCCAAGATGCTTGCCAAGGACAAATCCTTAGTGCGTCTGATGCAGTGGGTGATGCTGGACAGCGACAGACAACGTCTGCAAAAACTCGGGACCACCGCGTTTGACGAGTTGTTTCTTACCATCCACAAGCTGGTTGGCAAGCTGGGGTCTGGGTATAACGCCAGTCTGCTTACGGTCTCGATCACGAGCATGGTCGTATTTCCATTTGAAGCCATGGATACTTGCCGGTTTTTACCGGGGTATGAGTCAAAGAATGATAATCCAGCGGTTCTGACGCAGCACGTGGTTCGGCTATTGCACCAAGGTTTATCAGGCGCTGATGACGGCAGCCAATGATCCTGCGTGGTGCAATAACCAACAAGCGACAGAACACTTCAATTGTCGGAGATCAATATCTTGAAACGAACGAAGCAGATCGCACTACTGGCACCATTGATGCTTGCTGTATGCCTGACTGCCTGCCACCGCAATCACGGCGTTGAGCCACAGCCTGTTCCGCAGAGCAGGAATCTTCCCGTCATAACGGTGTCTGTTGGCGCTCCAGTCGAATACACCACCGTTGGTTCTGTTGTATCCGATCAACGGGTCGATGTCACATCGAGGCTCAGTGGCTATATTCGCGCCGTCCTGGTTCATGAAGGCGACCGGGTGCGGCGTGGGCAGGTGCTTGTGCGGCTCGATGCGTCGGATGTAGAAGGCGGCATCCGTCAGGCCCAGGCGGGAGTGAGTGCGGCAGAAGCGGCGTTCCGCGATGCGGAGGCCGACCGGGAGCATTTTCAGCGGCTGTTCGAGCATGGAACCGTCTCGGATAACGAATTGCGCAAGGTCGTTCTCAAAGATGACGCTGCCCGCGAAGTTCTGAATCAGGCGCGGGCCGTTTACGACACAGCTTGCGCTCAGCGCGAGTATGCCGTAATCAAGAGTCCCGTGGACGGCACGGTGGTGGCGCGCGCCAAGCTAGCCGGCGATCTGGCCCTGCCCGGCGCACCGATATTGACGTTGGAGTCGGAGCACGGGTTGTTGTTTGAGACTTTCGTGGATGTGGATAAAGAATCTATGGCCGCCATTGCCGCGGGCAAACCGGTCGAGGTCAGAATCGATGGACTGAGCGTTCCGCTGAAAGGCACGGTAAGCCGACTGGTTTCTTCCGCCGATCCTGCCACTCGCAGTTACCAGATGAAAATTGCCTTGCCAGAGACGGCGGGACTGACGCCGGGCATGTTCGGACGCGCTGCCTTTCAGATTGGGGAGAACAAGTCGCTTGTGGTGTCCCGGCAGGCATTGGTCGAGCGTGGCGGTTTGTATGGTGTGTTCGTTGTGAATGACGAAGGCAAGACCTACTTCCGTTGGTTGCATATCGGGCGCGAATGGCCTGATCGGGTCGAAGTGACCGCTGGTCTCAAAACCGGCGAGCGTCTGGTTGCGGCTCCCGATTCAGCTCTGCGCGATGGTGATCGAATTGTCGGCATAGAGGCCCACAATGACTGAACGCAAACTCAATATTGCCGGCAAACTCGCGGAGTTCTTCATTACCTCGAAGCTGACCGTGCTCTTCGTGCTGGCCTGCATTCTTATTGGAGTGCTCGCCATCACACTGACGCCGCGCGAGGAGAATCCGCAAATTATTGTGCCCGCCGCTGAAGTGCGGGTGCTACTTCCTGGGGCCTCTGCCGCGGAAGTGGAAGAGCTGATCATCCGTCCCATCGAGGGAGAGATCAAGGAGATTCCGGGCATCGATCATGTCTATGCCACGGCCATGAACTCGATGGGCGGTGTGATGGTGCAGTTCAAGGTGGGTGAAAACAAGGAACAGTCTCTGGTCAGACTCTACGACTGCATACTTGGCCATCGCGATCTCCTTCCGGCTGAGGCAGGGACTCCGTTGATCCGCAGCGTGGACGTGGACGATGTGCCGGTCGTTACCGTCACACTGGCTTCGGAAAAATACAACGACTACGCCCTGAAGCGGCTGGCAGACCGGATGGTTGATGGACTCAGGAGCCAGGACTCGGTGTCAGTCGCCTACGTCAAGGGCGGCCGCGACCGGGAAATACGCATCGAGTTGGACCCTGAGCGGATGCAGGCTTTCGGCGTAACTCTGGATCAGGTGCGCACGCTCATCGCAGCGGGAAATGTTTCGGCCCCTCTTGGCACGCAGGTGCAAGAAGGCCAGAATCACAAAGTAGTACTGGATGGGTTTCTAACCTCTGCAGATGATCTGAGGCATTTGATCGTCGGCGCCAATGCCGGCAGGCCCATCTATCTCGGCGATGTGGCCCATATCATCGATGCTCCGCCTGAAGAGAGGGACACGCTCACCCGTTTCGCTTACGGCCCGGCGGATGCGCACTTTGGAAAAACGCAGCAATCTGAAATACCTGCAGTGACCATTGCGGTCGCCAAAAAGCGCGGCACCAATGCGGTGTTTTTCGCCAACGATCTTCTCAAACGCATCGACAGGATGAAAGCGCAGTTTGTGCCCCCTGGTGTCGATGTCGTTGTGACCCGTAACGACGGCCAGAAGGCCAACGATGCAGTAAATCGCCTCATTGGGCACTTGGGAATTGCAACGCTTGCCGTTTTTGTCGTCACCGTTCTGTTTCTGGGCTTCAGAGAAGCGGTGATTGTCGGAGCAACGATACCGCTGATCCTCGCGCTCACCCTGGGCGGCGTTCATCTCTTCGGCATCACCATCAATCGCATCACCTTGTTTGCTTTCATTATGCTTCTGGGCCTGGTGGTCGATGCCGCCATCGTCGTAATTGAGAACATTCATCGCAACTACAGTCAGCTCGGTCAGGGCGACAGGCGCCAGATAGCCGTACAAGCCACGAACGAGATTGGTAATCCAACCAACTTGGCGACCCTCTCTGTGATGATCGTGGCCTTCTCGCTGTTGCCCATATTGACTGGCATGGGTGGGCAGTACTTCCATCCTGTTGGCATTACGGGACCGCTCGCGATGGCTTTCTCGCTGTTGGTGGCATATTGCGCAGTCCCCTGGGCAGCGAACCGCTGGTTGAAGCCGGCAGAAGCGCACGATCTGAAAAAACGTGGGGGTTGGAATCGACTGCCCCGCTACTACCGTGCAGTTGTGGCGCCCTTTTTGAGCAGCGCCAAGTGGCGCCGGCATCTCTTCCTGCTCGTACTGACGATGATCGCTTTGTCCTTGCTGCAACCGCTTTGGCAATTCGTCCGGCCTGGTGGCCTGAGCGGCCCCCAATCCTTCTTCGGCACTGAGACGTCCTTTCTGCCCAAAGACAATACAAACACGTTCAACGTTACTATCGACATGCCGGAAACCGCCCCGTTGGAGGCGACGGACCAGATTGCTCGCGAGATTGGTGCGCTGCTGCGTCAGACTCCCGAGGTTCGGAATTACCAGATATCGCTTGGCGAGGCCGGCGTGATCGACTTCAACGGCTTGTTGCGTGGTTCGGGAAGCAAGATTGGGCCTTACGTAGCAGAGATCCGCGTGAATCTCTCCGACAAAAAGACGCGGAGCACGACTTCGATCGACATCGCCCGTGAAATGCGCCTCCGCATTGCTTCCATTGCCACTCGTTATCCCGGCAGCACTGTGCAAGTGGTCGAGGACCCGCCGGGACCGCCGGTGCGCGCTACCGTACTGGCGGAAATCTACGGTCCGAATGAAGAGATACTTCGAGTCCTTTCCAAACGCGTCAAGAGCGCCTTTCAGCAAACGTATGACATGGCGGAAGTGAAAACCAGCGAGGTGGAAGACGTCTCTGAATACCACCTTGTCGCCGACCGGGAAAAGGCGGCGATGTCTGGAATCACCAATGCCGAAGTGGCTATCGCACTGCGCCGCCTGATCGACGGCGAAGTCATGGGGGATGCTCATATCCCCGGGGAAAAGAACCCAGTACCAATCCGGCTTCAGATTCCTCGCCGCTATCAGATTGACCCAACGCTGCTCTCACGAATCACGGTAACGAATCGGCAAGGGCAGCAGGTGGCGTTGTCCGAACTGGTCC
>Ga0224527_1001562_pt1 | contig 11149 bp, 7 predicted proteins | sample CBST0metaG_FD_179882 | JGI IMG/M metagenome (GOLD analysis project Ga0224527, IMG submission 179882) | Peat soil microbial communities from Stordalen Mire, Sweden - C.B.S.T0 | ecosystem: Environmental > Terrestrial > Soil > Wetlands > Peat | place: Sweden: Norrbotten County, Stordalen Mire... | reverse complement strand
TGGCTATGTGTCACGACACATAGCCAATGTTATGTGGCGGGCCGCGATATGTGGCGCTGAATCGGCTGGCACAGGAGATTTCTTCACTCGGGTCATACTTGGCCGACACATATTATCCATCTTCGGCGATCCTTCTCTCCATCGACTAGGCGATCAGCCAGGTCGGTTTGGAGAAGAAGACATGTTGAATCGTTATTTCAAGTATCCCGGAGTACTGCGGCGCATGCGGCTTGGGCCGCTCGGGTCCGAGATTGACAAACTCGCGGACGATCTCGAACGAACCGGCTACACGTACTTATCGAGCAAACGCTATTTAAGCCTGATTGCAAGCTTCAGTCGGTACGCACTACACGCAGGTTGCGTTCGAGCACAGACGATTGATCGTGCTGTCGTGGAGCGGTTCTTACGTCAGCCTCATTTGTCGCGGAGTACTTGCTCCGTCGCCCGCTCTGCTCTGGGCCACGTGCTTCGCCATCTCGGGTGCCATGAACGTAAGGCCCGTCCGTCGGAGTCTGAACGACGCGATGCTGCGCTATTGGCTAAGTACGACGTTCACCTTCGGGACATCCGCGGTCTGCAACCCAAGTCTCGCGAAGAACTTCTTCGCGCTGCGCGGCGAACCGTCGGCTGGTACCGTGAAGCGAAGCCCCGCCATTCATTAACTCGCCTATGTGCAAGGGATGTCTTGACGTACGCCTTCCATGCTACTCATCGTTGCACGTCGCACCGGACGCGTTCTGCGAGGATGTCGCACTTGCGGAGCTTTCTTCGGTTCTTAAATTGGTCTGGGATCTGTCACGAGAGACTCTCACGTTACGTACCACGCGTACCGATCTGGCCAATGGCTGACATTCCAGATTATCTATCGTGGGACGATGTGCGGCGTGTGATCAACTCCATCGACGACTCTCACCCGGTCGGAAAACGCGATAGGGCGTTGCTAATGCTAGTGGCAACGACCGGAATACGAAACGCGGAAGTTCGACGTCTCGAACTCGGTGACATCCGATGGCGGGAAGGTGAGATAAGTCTGCGTCGGACCAAGAACTGCCACGACAGAGTTGTGCCGCTTGTAACAGAGGCCGGCAGCGCTCTCTCTGACTACCTCCTCCACGGCCGACCGCACACCCCGGAACGACAGGTTTTTCTTTCTCATCGTCCTCCCGTCCGACCGCTCAGAGTCAGCGGCACGGTGTCCGCAATCGTCCGTCGGCGTTTAGCTCAACTTGGAATCTGTCCAGCCCGTGCAGGGACGCATTTGCTGCGGCACAGCCTCGCCACTCAGATGGTGCGGCAGGAGCGTCCAATCAAGGAAGTCGCCGACCTGCTAGGGCACCAACGTATTGACACGACAGCCGTCTACGTGAAGGTTGCTCTTCCGCAACTCGCCTCGGTAGCACTTCCGTTCCCCGGAGGTGCCGTGTGAAAAGCTTCGCCAGTGTTTTAGTTGACCATATCAACCAGTACGTGGAGCTCCGCCGCGGTCTTGGTTATTCCTTCAACACACAAGCAGCGACGCTACGGGCATTTGGACGTTTCGTGAAGCATCGGGTGAACGTTGGACCGCTGACTCAGCATTTAGCCCTCAACTTCGTGCTTGGGTGCCAAGTAACCCCAAACGTCCGGGCAAGGCGTTACGCTGTCCTGAAGAACTTCGCCAACTACTTCTCGGTTTTCGATTCCCGTACTGAAGCCTTGGATCCCCACGCACTTCCACGCTCGCGGGCCATTCCACCTGCGCGACTACTGAAAGACGGGGAACTCGCGCGACTGCTGCACGCCGCTCAGGAAGCGTCATCGCTTCACTCGATGCGAGGACATACGCTGTTCACAATGATCGGGCTGCTTGCCAGTACCGGGCTACGCTCTGGTGAGGTCACTCGCCTGGATCGTAACGATGTGAATCTCGAAGACGGTGTTCTTCGGATTCGCCTCACCAAATTTAGAAAAAATCGTCTCGTTCCCGTTCACCCAACTACCCTCGAGGTGCTGCGCACCTTTGTCCGCGCACGCGATAAGGCCTACCCTCGATCCACATCACCGGCCTTCTTTCTAAGTTCGCGCGGCAACCGGTGGTCCTCATCTGGTTTCGGCAGCTCCTTTCGTAAAGCGAGCGCGAGGGCGGGCCTCGACCAAGGTCACTCTCGCGCACTCCGACCGCATGATTTACGGCATCGGTTCGCGACAACTCGATTGGAGAACTGGTATCGAGAGGGAGTGGATGTGCAGGCGCGCCTGCCGCTACTCGCAACGTATCTTGGTCATACCCGCTACAGCGATACGGCGTATTACATTACCGGTACGCCCGACTTGTTAGGGCTTGCCGCCAAACGCGCCTTTGATGAACCCGAGGGAGGTGCGCAATGAATAAACCACCCAGTCTGGCGAGCCTTCTGGAGTCTTTCTTTCGCTGTCGGCTTGTTGAACAACGGAATGTGAGTCCCTTGACTGTGGCCACCTATCGCGACGCGCTGCGGCTCTTTGTACTCTATGCCTCTGAACGCACCAAGCGAGAACCGTGTCGTCTCGAAGTGCGAGATCTCAATCGAGATGCCGTGCTCGGATTCCTGGAGCACATTGAACGAAACCGGGGAAACGGGACATGGACAAGAAACGCACGACTCACCGCCATCCGGTCCTTCTTCCGTCATGTTGCTGCGAGTGATCCCGGTGCCCTAGCCATCGCCCAACAAGTGCTGGATATCCCCTCGAAGCGTGCGGTTCTGCCGGCGCCTTGTCATCTATCAGTAGCTGCTGTCGACAACCTGCTGAATGCCCCTGATCAGCAGACCGCTTTAGGAAGACGGGATTACACTCTCCTGCTCTTCTTAGCTCGCACGGGGGCTCGTGTATCTGAAGCGATCGGCATCGAGGCCGCTGATTTACGGCTGGATAGACCTCCGCACGTGCTGTTGCGCGGAAAGGGCCGAAAACAACGCTTGGTTCCCCTTGCACCCGATCTCGCGCGAGCATTGGAAAGCCTGCGGAAGGAACGTGGCCTTCCCTGTGACGGGGCAGAACCGGTTTTCGTCGGTAGGCACGGTGTACGACTTACCCGGTTCGGTGCGACACATGTTGTTCGTCGTGCCGTGCGGCGTGCAACTGCGCATGCCCCCGAACTTACCCGAACAAGAGTCTCGCCCCACCTGCTTCGGCATAGCCTGGCGATGCGACTGCTGCAGGCAGGAACCGACTTGGTGACCATCCAGGCGTGGCTCGGGCACGCCAATCTCAGCACGACACATCGCTACGCCGAAGCTGACGCCGCGATGATGCGTCGCAGCCTCGAACTAGCAGGAGTGACGTCGCGACCAGGGAAACGGTTTAAGCCGAAGGATGCAGTTCTCAAAATCCTTGAAAGCCTCTAAGAATATGTGGCGCATCGGAACACCCGAACATCTCGACTATCGCGTGTGCATCTTCTTTACACACATGCCCGCCACATATCGCGGCCCGCCACATAACATTGGATCTTCGCCGATCACCGCTCGCACCCGTTCCGCCAGACGATCAAACCCACAGCGCATGTCCGTCGCTTCGGCCGACAGCCAGATCCGCTGCGCCTGTGCTTCGTCGAGCGCCTGCAGACTCGGCAGCCCGATCACGCCATCGCCTCGATCGCAGCAATTACCTTCGCCAAGTGGGCATCATCGAAACCCACCGGAACCATCACCGTTCGGCCATGGGCCAGGCGAACTTCAATCGCTGGCGACGGCGCGCTTCCACTTGGCGATGAAACCTTCAGCTCGACAAAACCTTCCTGAGGCGTTCCCATCAGCCGTCGTCTCCAGAAATAGAAACCAGCTTTGTGCACACTCTCCCGACGGCAGAACTTCGTGATCGATAAACCACTTGCCCGCTGTTCCTCTATCCTCTGTTGCCAACGCTGCTCTGTTGCTCGCAAATCTCTCATGCCTACAACTTGCCCCAACACGGCAAACAAGAAAAGATGGGGTTCGCTGAGCGCTCACCATGTTGCTGGCGTAGTATCTGGCTCCGAAGTAGTCGAGGCCGGTTTCTGAGTCGCGTTCTTTGCCGGTGAACCTGTAGTTCAAACGCGCGTGTTGGACTGGGTAGTCGTACATGAAGGTCAATGAATCGTAGGCTCGGATTTGGTTGGTTCGTCTTCCGGCAGCGGTACTTCGTAGACCGCCAACTCCGGCGATTTGGTCGGGGCAACAACCCACACTTTCTTGTCTCCATGCTCAATCACAGCAGAGGCCCATCCTAAGTAGTCTTTGTCCCCGGCACCCATTGCGCTCATCTTCTGCCGCCAGACCACTTGAGGGCCATCGATCCGGATAAGCAAGAATTCCGAAGTCAGCACCCGATCCCCTCCAGCTTCAGGTAAACGGTCTGGCTGAGTGATGCAGATTGCCCCAGCATAGGCATGATCGTTGCTAGCGCCATAGGGACGAGGAGAGCAGGATAGTTCGAGTGTATGGCTTTTGTGATTAGTGTAGCTGGCAACCGCGCCTCTGGACACCATCGCGTAGAACGCGATGACACCCGCCTGCCCGAGAGGAATTGCACCTGCATCTAGTTGATGTATATCTGTCGTCAGTTCCTCTCTTGTAGACTGGCCCTCTTCGTTGTACTGAAGTACATTCCCACCACTGTTGGGCAACCAGAATCTGCGTATGATTGGGTCCCAAACCAGATAGTTGGAATAGACCGCCTTCGCAAGAGTAGAAGCCCTCGTATCGGAGATCACTTTAAAATCCTTTATACTCGTGCGAATGAAACGAGGAACGTCTTCCCCATGGCGAGGAAAGTCCCGAATAAAAGACATAAGGCATAATCTGTCCTCGCTATCAAAACCAGCAAATCCCCTTCGATAATCCTGGTCAGTGAACGGCAGCACATTCGAATGGCGGATTTCAGCCAAGTCTTTCGAGGAGATTAGAAGCTCAAGCCCAGGGTTATGCAACTCAACGTAGGCCAGCATCGTGCCATCATGCGAAAGAGCTAACCCGCTCGATGCACGCGGACCATGAACTTTTGGAACCGGGATCGTTCCACGCTTCACAACCTTACGAGCATGCAGATCATATGCGACCACTTGAAGCTGGTCTGACTGTCGCAGCCAGTCGAAGGAGCGGTATGCGACGTAAACCACACCGTCACGTGCTGTCATAGCTGGAACTGCAAGCGATGTGTTCAGCTTTTCCAGAGGAATCGTGTACGTAGTCTGCCCGTAGCAGACCACAGAACATAGCATAATCGCAGCGATAATGGTTTTCTTAAATTTCATTGTTCTGGCACCAACTTTGACCGTTCACCTATAGCCGTTCCGTCAACCATTTCCTTGATAGTGCCAAGCATATGCAACGCGAAACCTGTGACACCCGCGCCCGGAGAGCTTCCTTCGAAATGCATGTCCCACATATATCCAGGAGCTTTGATTACGTGAGCATATCCCCCCACACCTCCTCGGTACTGATCTGTCACGAAGGGATGAGCAAGAGAAAAGCCGTCAAGCAGTGTCGAGAACCGGCCAGATTGGCTAAGTGTTGATTTCATATTGTCGAAGGCAGCTGCCGAGCCCGATAACGTAGCACGTCCCTGACACGAACTGTTCCCCCCGCAAGCGTCGAAGAAGTTTCCCTGTATGCCGGAAAATGCGCCGCTCCCCTTAAGCTGTGTGGGATCACTGCCATCAACAAATTGCGATTGGCCGGAAGTCGCTCCAGTCGCAGTATTGGTAAAACTTACGCCGTTGTTCTGATCAAACGTGCCGGTGTAGTTATTGCCGAACTGATCGCTGTATCCGGCACTGGGATCGCCCTGCTTGTTCATATCAACATCAGTCTTTTCAAACTCAAACTGTCCAGAACCGGAATTGTATTGATACTGTCCTTGGTATCCTCCGCTGCAGTTCATCGTCTCGCCGTCGTTGCATTTCAAATTGAAATCCATGCCCGTCGGATCGGTAATTGACAGTGGATTGTTCCGTGCATAGGCATACATGTTCCACTGTTGCGGGTCCATGACGCGCGCTGCGGAAGCGAAGACCGGATCGGGCGACAACATTCTCCCCATTGAGCTGGCGTAGTACCTAGCCCCGAAGTAGTCGTTGCCGGATTCTGCGTCGCGTTCTTTGCCGGTGAACTTATAGTGGGACGGAATGTCGCTCCCAACGAGCTGACCAAAAGGTGCGTAGATCGAAGACCACGATTGACCGTCGCTCGCGAATGTGCCTGATGACATGAGCCGAGACGAACCAAGCTGGTCCTGATGGTAGTAATTGGTGTAGATGGCCGGGTTCGAGGCGTTCGGATCGCTCTGCCCGATTGATGTAGTCACCGCAATGCGTCGCGATCCGGCGAAAATATAGTCACTCCACGTGCCATCGCTGCTCAATTCAGCAACGGGCTGACTACCAAAGTAGAAGTACAAGGTTGTGGAGCCGCCCGACGTTTTTGCCACGCGTAGCCCGTCGGCGCTGTAAGTATAGGAAGCACCGCCTTGGGTGGATACAATGCGGTTCTCTGCGTCATATGAGTACGTATGAGGCGTCTGGCAGTTTCCCAGGTCTTGGAGATTCCCAACCGCATCATAGCAAGCCCCCAGAACTTGGTTCCGAGTAGTAAAAGCCTGAATGAAATTATTCGGCGGGCCTGACTGCTGAGTATTACCCCAAGCGTCGATTGAGTACGTCTGACTGATCGAGTTGTCAGCCTGCACAGCCGTCTTGATACGGTTCAGGGTGTCATAAGTGAACGTCTGATTATGCGCGCTGTTGATGTAGTCCGTCGTCGACCACACGTTTCCATTATTGCCGCGAGACGTAGGATCAACCAGGTTCAGACCTATCTGCATCAGATTTGCGCCGGAATTCGGTCCGCAGGTCACCGTCGGACTCTTGCTGACGGTAAAGCCGTCAATTTGGAAACGCTTGTTCTGGTGTGTGAACTCAAAAAGCCCGTTGCCGAACACTGCTTTCGTCACTAATCCAGAGGGAGAATAGCCCGCATCCGGGCTGATGGCATAGTACGGATAGTTGACGCTAGTGCCATTGAAACTATCCAGCATTACGGCGCTTAGGCGAGCAACCGAGTCGAATTTATAAGATAACGAACGTGCGCTTGGATACGTGAGGGCATCGAGAGATCCGAGATAATTGAAATGCGCCACAACAGTTCCGCACGTGCTTCCAACGCACTGCGTAGACGTTTTCATCCGTCCCATAGGGTCGTAGCCTATTGTGCTGGATGCTACACCGGAAGTTGAAGAGACCAAGCGGTGGATTGCTTCCGTACCGTTATCGTAGACGTACGTCACAGATGGTGTAGTTTGGTCGGAGTAAGACTTCGTCTTTAATCGGTTCAGCTCATCGTATCCGTAAGTAACCGTACCAAGTCCGTTGGTCTTCGTCTGGACGTTCCCATCAGGATCGTAGATATAGATGGTTCTTCCTGATGCGGGAATATTTGGCGATCCTGTTTCGGGATTATTTGCCGATATTAGTTCAGACAGAGAATTATACGTGAACTGGCGAACTCGAGCCTGCGTGACGTCAGATCCATTTTGAGTGACATTCCACAAATTCCCGGCTGCATCATACGTGTAGTCCGTTTCATAGTTCAGGCCAGCTGGATCTTCGAAGACCTTCGTCAATCGTCCGAGCGGATCCGTGCAGGTCTTCACGCTCGTGATATCCGTTGCGGTAGAGCAGGTTCCTAGGTACGTGATCGATGCCACGGTATCGTCCGGTCTCTGGAGAGCCGTCGTGCGGTCTAGCGGGTCGTAGCTGTACTGCGTGAAGCCATATGTTGTATCGCTTGTGGAAAAATAAGGATTGCTGACGGTGCCAACTCTGCCCTTCTTATCGTAGGTCACATCTACCGAGCTTCCATCTGGATTCCGTGTCTGCTTAATGCGTCCCATTCCGTCCAGGTTCTGTACCTTCGTAATGCTGCTTCCATCGGAAACTTGTTTTGCGACTGCCAGCGAAAGAGGTGGCGTATCAATGTACGAGTACGTCGTCGATCCACCTCCAGGAGGGTAGACAATAGACGACGGCCGCCCCATCATCTCATAGGTAAAAACTGTTCCATCGCGACCAGCAGCAATATCGTTCGGATCTCTCGTGCCGCCAAGCAGACCGTTGCAATAGTAGTACGACATCCGCGTCGTGAAGCCCTTGGCATCGATAATCGACGTGGGGTATGCGTATGTACTCTGCCCGGGCTGGCACCCTCCTACCGGGTTGTCATCATACGAATACTGCGTCCGGAGTCCCCTAGGATCCGTCCCGGTTAGCCTATTACCTAGGCTGTCATACGTGTACGTGGTTGGCAACCACGCGCCATCAGTGTTGCGCCACCTTGAGATGGTTGTCAGATTTCCGCGTACATTGAAGCTCGCGCCGTATACGTTGTCGTCGTGGCCTGTGGCCCCGTTCCGAGGGATCAGAGGAAAGTCGTCATAAGAGTACTGTGTCTGCGAAAGAAAGGTGCCGTCCGTCACTGAGACTAACTCTGGTAACCTCACCAAGTTTGCAGACTCGTAAGACGGATTTGACGCATATTTATATGTATAGGTCGTTGTGCGTAGCAGCGTCCCGGGGGATCCGTTTCCCCAACCGTAGTCCCTCATCGCAACAGGGTTTCCGCGGCTTACGACGAACCGGTCAGGAACCGTCACCTGATCCCAATCCGTCTCCGACTTACTGGTTTCGCCAGTTTGATTCCATGTGGTGGTCACGCGATTTGGAAAGGAAGGGTAGCTAGCATACTCAGTTTTGACTGTCTGGATGGGAATTGCTTGCCCAACGCTCCCGAGATACCGCACTTGTAGTCTGTAATTTCCACTAAAGTCTGGATAGATCTCATTCGAAAAAAGCGTGTCGTTGAGGTCGGGATCAGTCATCGTGGCGCTCCAGACCTCCCCGCCATTAGTTGTGTAGTTGTAGCTCCACGTACCGCTGACTCCGTCGGATGTCACCATACGCGACGTGGCCAATCTGCCTCCCATTGGCCAGTTCGAATTGTCGCTCCACGTCCACTGCACCCGGGAACCACCCGGTAGCGTCATAGATGATGGCTCGAGCCCGCCATTCTGTTCGTAGGTGAAACTGTAGGTCATTCCATTTGGAAGCGTAATTGTTTCGGGGAGGTCGGCGGTGCCAGAAGTTTCGTGACACTCGTCTGCCTCCGACCGATTACACATGTGTGTCTGGTACGATACTCTTGTTGTTGTAACGCTCACTTGCCGATATGCGCCGCTTGCATCGTAGAAGCTGCCATCGCGATACCACGTTCGATTGAGAGTGTCAGTACTATCGCTCACCCAGCCATTCGAAGTCACCGTATTCCCATTACGATCTTTGATCTGGCCTGGGAAAACGATGGTTCCGTCGGGTAGGATTGCATTCACAATCGTGGCATTAGAATTGAGGACAAGCTGTATCCCTGACGAATCTTTGGCATACATTCGGGTGGTCTGTACCGCGCCCGGCACGGGCGCAAATGAGCCACCCGAATAGGCTTCAGCCGGTGCAACTGTTTCGGGGTCGAAAGAATGTACTGTTCCGTTCGGCTCTTGAAGCGAATAATTAGAAAATCCCTCATAAGTAATGCCCCCACTGAAACTTCCCCCCGGATAAGCGTACCCCACGTTCTTAAGAGAAAGCGTGTAGTCGTTTGGTCCTTGGATTGTTAAGGGCGTAACGGAAAAACTTGGCACGTCGGTGCAACCCGCAAGGCCGCTACAAAACGTATAAAACTTCCAGAAGTGCGTATCAAAGACAAAACTTGTTCCCGTATTGAGGCCGCGCCCCTTCTCCTGGTGAACGGGAATTTGAATGTGCAGGTTCCCTGAAGTAAGGTCGACAGACTCAATTTCAGTTCCGTGAAAGATCCCCCCGTCGGGATATCCTTGACCTGAAAGATACAACGAGCTGCTCAGCAGCCAGAAAGTGAGCGCGAGCAAGCATTTCGCAGAGCCAAACAGCGAGGATTTCTTTCTGTTCACGTTATTGCCTCACTTTAATTCAAATTCTTTGTCATCTACGGCCACGTTGAAGCTCACCGAATCTAGATCTAGTTCGAGGACGAGAACGCCGTTGGCATATGTCTCTTGATGAAACGGAACCATGATCGAACCAGCCTGTCGGTAGTCTGAGTACCGCGTCTCGACGTTTCTGTACACCCCGGAGCCGCCTTGATCGTAATTGCGCTCTTGTATTTGCGACACAAAACCGGTTTTATGATCGATAAAGATCAGCTTTTGTGTTCTCTCGGCTCGCTCTGCTGCCTCCCGGCTCGTACTTCCCGAATAGAGTCCAACTGCTAACACGTCCATCGAAGTGCCGTTTACAACCGCTTGTGGGAGGACCTTTATTGTGGTCGCAGGCGTCTGGTGCTCAGCGAGAAGAGAGAAAGCCGGGATGTGCCCGACTCTTGCTGAAACCGTGCTCTCAGTCGAGAGCCTTCGAATCTTCCCATTTGGATGCTGAACTTGGCCCGACCCATTGTTGAATACAATCACTCGAATTCCCTGAGTGGTCGTCAGTTCCGTCCTCAGCCGTGAAGTACCTTTCGACTTGATAGCGATTGGAAACCGAGTGACTTCAGGTCCATGCTGCGTGAGGGTTCCAGACACCACAGCCACTTGATCTCCACTGACAGCAGGCTGCCCCATCGCAGTGAGGCTCCTTTGCGCAAGAGCAATTGCGTCAGCAGATTTAGGAGCCGCCTGAGTCTGGGCTGCAGAGAAGCGACACAGTACGATAGACGCCAAGATCAGAGCCCATACGAGGGAAGACTGGGCACAATGTTTATTTACTCGACTCATTCATATCCTCTCAACCTGTCACTTCTACTTGCGTGTTCGTATTCTGCCGAGCCACATCTATCTCACTGGGTAAGTGGACAGCCAGGGGTTGTTGTCGACGAACTGGTTACATCAAACCCGATCACGTTGCTGGACTGCCCATTGGCAGCAGGCAATCGCACACTTATAATCTCCATTCACACCGCATTCTTCACGCCGACATTGGCTCGATGCTCAGGAAAAACCGCTCCTGCCGAAGCGGAAATGCACTGAGACTCGCGGCCTCAAACCAGACACACTTGCTCTTGGTGCTATCTGGGGAGCGCTCGTCATTGTGTCAATGGACATGAAGACGTGCCCGTCCCAAGCG
>Ga0224527_1001561_pt1 | contig 11161 bp, 9 predicted proteins | sample CBST0metaG_FD_179882 | JGI IMG/M metagenome (GOLD analysis project Ga0224527, IMG submission 179882) | Peat soil microbial communities from Stordalen Mire, Sweden - C.B.S.T0 | ecosystem: Environmental > Terrestrial > Soil > Wetlands > Peat | place: Sweden: Norrbotten County, Stordalen Mire... | reverse complement strand
GGCTTCATTGCCTTCAATGACACCGATCTGATCGAGGGTGAGTCCGGCCATTTTGAGCGCCTTGGGAACGGCGAACGCCGGACCGAGTCCCATCTCCTCTGGCTTGTAGCCTGCGGTGGCAAAGGCTACGAAGCGCGCGAGAGGCTTGAGGCCGAGAGCCTTGGCGCGCTCAGCACTCATTACCACGGCGGCAGCAGCGCCATCGCTCATTTGCGAGGCGTTTCCAGCGGTCACCGTGCCCTTGATGTGGAAGGCGGGCTTGAGTGCCGCCAAGGCTTCCATGGTGGTGTCTGCACGGGGGCCTTCGTCCACTTTGAACTCGATGGTCTCTACCGCGAGCTTTACGGCTGCGCCGCCGCGTGTGGCCTGCGGAGCAGGAGCACGGAAGGTAACTTGCACGGGGACGATTTCATCCTCGAAGGCGCCGCTCTTAATGGCCTTCGCGGCCTTCTGGTGACTGTGATAGCTGAACTCGTCTTGCTGCTCACGAGTGATGCCGAAGCGCGTGGCGAGCCGCTCGGCGGTGAGTCCCATGGAGAGATACACGTCGGGATAGCTCTGCACGAGCGACGGATTGCAGGAGACTTTGTGCCCGCCCATGGGAATCATGCTCATGGACTCGGTGCCTCCGGCGACGATAACGTCCGCGCCTCCGGCGGCAATGCGATCTGCGGCGAGAGCGATGGACTGCAATCCCGACGAGCAGAAACGGTTGATGGTCATGGCCGACGTTTCGACGGGCAATCCGGCGCGGAGGGCGGCGATGCGCGCGACGTTCATTCCCTGCTCGGCCTCGGGCATGGCGCAGCCGAGAATGACATCCTCAATCTCACGTACGTCGAGTTGCGGGACGCGCTCAAGTGCGCCGCGAATGGCAAATGCGCCCAGGTCGTCTGGACGCGTGGAACGCAGAGTTCCCTTGTTGGCTTTGCCGACCGCGGTGCGGACGGCGCTGACGATGACAACTTCTCGCATATTTCAAATCTCCTCGTCCGTTTCAGGACGATTCTCAATCGCCTATCGTGTTTCCAAATTCTCGTGATTCGGTCTGTTCGGCTTCCCACCTTAGCGCCGAAAAACGGCGCGAAGGTGGGGCACCCATCGTTATCTCTAGTTGCGCAGCGGTTTGCCGGTTTTCAGCGTGAACTGAATGCGCTCCTGCGTTTTGCGTTCTCCGCAGAGGCTCTTGAAAGCCTCGCGCTCCAACTCGAGCAAATACTGCTCGCTGATGGGAGTGCCGGGAGTTAACGCGCCGCCGCAGAGAACTTCGGCTACCTTGGTTGCAATCTTTACTTCGTGGTCACTGATGAAATCACCCTGACGCATGAGATGTACGCCAAGCTTGAGCGTCGCAAGAATGCTCTCGCCGGGCGCAGGGAGATCGGTACGCGGCACGGGAGCACGATAGCCGCCGCGCGCGAGTTCCAGCGCTCGAGCTTTCGCATCGCTGAGAACACGCTCACGGTTCATGGTGATTTGATCGGCACGGGCCAGGAAGCCGAGTCCACGCGCCTCAAATGCAGAGGTGGAGACCTTGGCCATGGCTACGGTCTCGAACGCCTTCTTCATGGCTTCCATCATCTCGACGGACTCGCCACGGCCATCGGGACGAATAGACTGTGCAGCATCAATGGCGCGCACGGTCATCTCTTTACAACCGCCTCCGCCGGGCAACAGGCCTACGCCGACTTCGACGAGTCCCATGTAGAGTTCGGCGTGAGGCTGACGGGCAGCAGCGTGCAACGAGACCTCACAGCCACCACCAAGAGCCATGCCAAACGGCGCTGCCACGACGGGCTTGGGCGAGAATTTGATGAGTTGCGTCGTATTCTGGAATTGGCGGATCATCATGTCCACGTCATCCCACTCCTCATCTTGCACAGCCATGAGAAGCAACATTATGTTTGCGCCCACGGAGAAGTTCGACGCGTCATTGCTGATGACGAAGGCATCGAAGTTTTCGCCAAGTCCGCCGGGCTTGAGCACCTGCGAAGTGAGCTGAATGATGTCCGCGCCAAGTGAGTTCATCTTGGAGTGGAACTCTATGCAGCCGACACCATCGCCTAGATCAATGAGCGAAGCGCCAGAGTTGGACTTGACGACGCCGTTCGATTTCTTGGCAACCGTGACGCTCCAGACACCGGGAGCAACACGCTCTTCGCGAGTGGAGGATGTGGCGAGGTCGAAGTAGGCTCGACCGCTGGCAGTGTGGGTGGCGTCGGTGTACCAGCTCTTTTGCCCAGAGGCGAGAAGCTTTTCGACGTTGGGCGCGACTGGCTTGCCTTCCTTCTTCATGCGAGCGACGGACGCCTCTACGCCAATGGCGTCCCATAGCTCGAAGGGTCCCATCTCCCAGTTGAAGCCCATGCGCATGGCGCGGTCGATTTCAACAACGGTGTCGCTGATCTCTGGAATGCGGTTGGCCGAGTAGGTGAAGACTTCGGAGAGAGCGCTCCAAAGAAACTCTCCGGCCTTATCGGCTCTTTGATCGCCGAAGCCAGTCAACATGCGAACCCGCTCGCCGAGCGAATCCACGGTCTTCGCCATTTCCAACGAAGGAAACTTGGGACGCGTGGCGGGACGATATTCGAGGGTCTTCCAGTCGAGCGCTAGACGCTTCTCGCCTTCGGCGGTGCGCTCCTTCTTGTAGAAGCCAGCGCGGGTCTTGTCGCCGAGCAGTTTGCGCTCGATCATCTTGTCGAAGAACGGAGGCAGGTCGAGATCTCCGCGCTCATCGAGCATGGCGGTTTCAGGAGGGCCTCCTGCGGTAGCCAGCACGGGAGCCATGCGCTTGGCGTTACGCACGACGTGGCCGAGAACGTCGAGGCCGACCATATCCATGGTGCGGAAGGTGGCCGACTTGGGGAAGCCGATGGCGGAACCGGTGAGGGCGTCTACTTCTTCAATAGAGAAGTCGAACTCCTGCATGAGACGGATGATGTTGACCACCGAGAAGCAGCCGACACGGTTGGCGATGAAGTTCGGCGTGTCTTTGGCGTAGACAATTCCCTTGCCGAGGCGGACCGAGCAGAACTCCGCAATGGCATCCATGGCGGCCTGATCGGTATCCGGCGTGGGAATGATTTCCAGCAGGCGCATGTAGCGCGGAGGATTGAAGAAGTGGGTGCCAAACCAGTGGCGGCGAAATTCTTCGCTAAAGCCTTCGGCAATGGAATGCACGGGCAGGCCGCTGGTGTTGGTGGTAACGATGGTTCCGGGTTTGCGCACGGCTTCCACTTTTTTCAGTAGGGCGCGCTTGAGATCGAGGTTCTCGACAACGACTTCGATGATCCAGTCGCATTCCGCGAGCAGGTTGAGATGGTCTTCGAAGTTTCCGGTGGTGACAAGGCGTGAGAGTGCGGGCTCCATAAAGGCGGCAGGTTTGGACCTGCGCGCGGCCTCCAGTCCGGAGTCAGCAATGCGGTTGCGTACGGCGGGTGTGGCATCAGGAGACGCATCCGCGGGCACGATATCCAGCAGGTAGGAACGCACCCCGGCATTGGCCAGGTGCGCAGCGATGCGGGAGCCCATGGTTCCCGCGCCGAGGACGGCGACTTTCTCAATTGTTTTAAGCATCGGTGAGGCTTCTCCGAACAATCAACAACTATGATTGCGGCGCAGAACATTGCTGCCATTCGTAGGGCTGTCGTGAATCAGTTCACGCGAGTCGCGAGCACGAATGTCAACAGGATGTCTGATGCATGAAACGGAGAAATGAATCACTATTCAGTAGAAACGGGCCCGACATTTTGACTTGATTTGGCACGACTTGATACTTCGAGTACTCATTTGCCTATAAACAAAAAAAGACCCGCAAAAAAGAGGCGGCGCGCGTCGAGAATGTGGGGTGAGGATGGCAACGACGCGCGCCTTATTAAGTTGAGGTAATCCTACTGAATGAATGGCCGTTCAGTCAAGAGATATTTTGCGCAAAACATTAAAAATAATCGAGATATATTTCCTTGAGCTGGTTAAGAACAGGCGTGGAATTCAAGGACACAGGTCACGGATGCCTGTGACTAGGGACGGGTAGGACGGCCGCCTGGACGTGATCCACCGCTAGAGTGGGCACGATCGGCAGACGCTTCTCCACGGCGCTGGGGAGAAGGACCGCGCTGCGGCTGATTGCGCGGCGATTGAGGGCGCTGCTGGGCCCCACGGGGAGGCTGCGCGTTGCGAGGAGGGTTTGTGCGTGGCAAAAGCGTGGCACGTTGCTGCGCGACTGGGCGCGGAACGGCTGGTCCAGTGATGTGCTGGCTGGGAGCGGGCGGAGTGAGTCGCTCGGGATGCTCACGAACGATCTTCTGTGCCATCTTGAGAACTTCGCGCTCACCCCGATAGGTGAGTTTGCGATGAGCTTTGTCTAGCGGGAACCAAAAAGCTTTACGAACCTCGTCGCGCATGTCGGGACGAATCTGGCCCAGACGCCCGGAGGCGTAGAGATAAAGGTAGAAGCAGACGGACTTGGAGACCTGCTCGCGGCCTCCCCAGGAACGCACGTACACATAGCGGATGGTGGTGAGGCGAAAAAGCCGAAGCCCATGCACTCCGGTCTCCTCGAAAACCTCGCGGTCGGCGCTCTGCTCGGGAGTTTCGCCTTCGTCCACACCACCTTTGGGCAGAGCGAAGACCGTTCCCTCGGGACGAGCCTTGGCGCGGCGTGTGATCGTATCCGCGTTGATGATATTGGGCTCGATGATGGCTACCTGCCAGGCTCCGCGAATGTGCCGCAGCACAACTCCGCCAGAGGAGGTCTCACACACCATCTTCTTGACAGCAGGAGACGGGTCGGCATCCGTCTGGCCGGTGAGTTCGTGCGCTCTTTTCTTTGGGGCCGGCAAATTCAGCACTATGTACAGACCTTAATCAGACGTTAATGCTCCATGTTCGCAAACATTACGCCGGGGAGCAAGGGTTTGCTCCAAACGAGTGTGCGAATCAAGGATATCGGCCCCAACTTGCCAGTCCGGGCAGCGCGCAGCAAACTGAAAGAATGATGCTCCGACGCCTCTTTTACTGCGATCACCACCAAATCGAGCTGCCCGCAGGACACCGCTTTCCAATGGCGAAGTATCGTCTTCTGCGACAGGCACTGGAGGGAGAAGGACAGTACGCGATGACTCCTGCCGAGCCAGCCACACGGGAAGACGTTGAGAGGGCGCACGATCCGGCATACGTGGAAGCCTTTCTGAGTGGCACGCTGGCGGCACATGCCATGCGGCGAATCGGGTTTCCGTGGTCGGAGTCGCTGGTGAAGCGCACGCTTTGCAGCGTGGGCGGAACATTGGCCGCATCGCGTGAGGCGCTCGATACCGGCTATGGTGGGGTACTGGCCGGAGGTACGCATCACGCGTTCCGAGGTGAGGGCTCCGGGTTCTGCGTGTTCAATGACATCGCGGTGGCAACGCGATGGATGTTAGCCGAGCGCGGATTGGAGCGAGTGGCTGTTGTGGACTGTGACGTACATCAGGGCGATGGCACGGCACAGATCTTCGAGGATGATGCGCGGGTGTTTACGCTGTCTCTGCACGGGAGGAAGAACTTTCCGTTTCGCAAACAACGCTCGCGGATGGACGTTGAACTGGAGGATGGCACGGGAGACGATGAGTACCTTACCGCGCTCGAAAAGGCGTTGGACGCGGTGCTTGCGTGGAAGCCGCAGGCAATCTTCTTTCAGAGTGGAGTCGACGCCCTGGCCTGCGACACTCTCGGCAGGCTGGCGCTCACCCACGGAGGACTGCGGCGGCGCGACCGAATGGTGCTTTCGGCGTGCCGGGACAGCGGCATTCCGGTTGTGGTGACGTTGGGCGGAGGTTATGGTTCGCCGCTGGAGGCGACCGTGGAAGCGCACGCAAACACCTATCGCACGGCCCTCGCAATCTTTACTGAAGAGATGAAGATCAACCCAAGTACAACCGTAATATGAGCACTGTGAATCAAACGGTCACCCGGCGCGCTGCTTTGGCGTAACTTCATTGCGCAACTTCGCCGGTAGCCATGGGTTCGAAAAAGGGGTATTGTGACCAGCATGAAGCAGCTCTCAGGGATTGCGCGTTCCGTTCAAGTGTTCTTTCGCCAGTTGAGCGGTGTGCCGAAAACAGAAGCCTCCCCGGTGAAGCGGAAGACTCTTGGCGTGGCCTTAGGTGGCGGCTTTGCGAGGGGCATGGTTCACATTGGCGTGCTGAAGGTGTTGGAGGAAGCGCAAATTCCCATTGCCGCCGTTTCAGGCACAAGCTCTGGGGCAATTATGGCGGCAGGCTACTGCAGCGGGCTTTCCGCGACTCAGATGGCAGAGATTGGACGACGGCTGCGCTTCAAGGACTTTGCACGATGGACGCTGGAGCCCGGAGGCTTTTGCAGCAATGACCGCCTTGGGGCGTTCATCACACGCACGCTGCCATGCAAGGATTTCACGGAGATGCGCACGCCTCTGGTGGTGGTCGCCACTGAGTTGCTCAGCGGCAAGCCTGCGATCTTCCGCGAAGGTCCGATCTGCGAGGCAGTGCGTGCCAGTTGCGCTTATCCAGGAATGTTTACTCCGGTGTCTCACAATGGCTTGCTTTATGTGGATGGAATGCTGAGCTACGAGGTGCCCACGACGCCGCTGAAAGAGATGGGAATCGATTGCGTGTTGGGAGTGCATTTGCAGTCGAAGTGGAATCCGGCAAAAGCGCCGGGACATTTCTTTGACGTGATTGGCCAGTGCTTCGCCATTGCGCAGACACGAATGAGTCTGCAATGGGAGAAAGATGCCGACCTGTTGCTGCATCCGAACGTGGACGACTTTGCCTTTGACGACTTCGATCGCGGCGCGGAGTTGATCGCGATTGGCGAAGCATCGATGCGTGCAGCATTGCCGCAACTGAAGCGGGTGCTGGGTATTGCCGAGGCAATGGAAGTCCCGGTGAAAGTGAAGGATCTCCCGGCCGCGGTTACCCAAACGGTGAGACCTTCCGAAGCGGGCACGGTCGCGTAGAGAGGGACGACATCCCGATCACAACCTTCTCAGCTCTGGACTTCTCTGGTAGATCACAGAGTTGATGACAATGGCGGCGATGGCCATGGCAGCAATGGAGATGGGGGCCGTAAAGGTCCCGGCGAGGGAGCCTGCCATGAGGCTGCCGAGCGGAGCGAAACCGAGGAAAGCCGTGGCGTAAATGCTCATGACACGACCGCGCATCTTGTCCTCTGAGAGATGCTGAAGAGTGACGTTGACCGTGGCAATCATCAGGATCATGAAGTATCCCGTGCCGACGAGCATGAGCGCGCTGAGCCACTCATGCCGCGAGACAGCAAAGAAGGCAACAAAAGCATAGAAGGCGATGGAGGCGCGGAATACAAGGCGTCCCCGGTGCTTTGTGTTGTGCATGAAAGCCATTGTGATCGCGGCGAGGAAAGCCCCCGCGCCGTTGGCGGCCATCAGTAGTCCAAAGCCGCGCTCCTCAAGGTGCAGGATCTGTTTGGCGAAAAGCGGAACAAATGTAATGTAAGGGATTACGAGGACGCTGGCGACGCCGGTCATGGCCATCAGAGTGAACAGGTCCTTACGCTGGAAGACGTAGAGCAGTCCCTCTTTCAGGTCCTCCCACATGGTGTTGCGCTCTGCGGCGTAGAGCGGCGGATAGCTGATCTGCATGAGCGCCACGAGCACGGCAACAAAGCTGAGAGCATTGAGAAGGAAGTTCCCCTGCACTCCGAAGTACGCCATGGCGAAGCCTCCCAGTGTGGGACCCACAACGCGCGACATGTTGAACTGCGCGGCATTCAGCGCAATGGCGTTGGCAAGATCCTCACGCGGCACCAGTTGCGGCACCAGCGCCTGGTAGCTGGGATTATTGAGAGCCATGGCAATGCCCGTAGTGAAAGAGATCAGCACGAGCAGCGGAAGTGTCATCCAGTGCAGCGCAGTGAGTCCCCAGAGAACGAAGGCCAGCAGCATCATGGCCGTCTGTGTGAACAGCATCAGTTTGCGACGGTCAATGCGGTCGGCAATCACTCCGCCAAGCAGGGAGAAAGCTAGCATGGGCGCGCTGGAAGCAAAGCCAATCACGCCGAGCCAGAAGGCTCCATTGCTGACAGCCAGTTGCAGAACCAGCCAGCCCATGGCGACGTTCTGCATCCATGTGCCGATGTTGGAAAGAAAGTTGCCGCCCCAGAACCAGCGGAAATCTCGATGGCGCAGGGCGCGGATTGCGTGCGGCAGGTCGCCGGAGGTCGCTCCCACTTGCGGCGCGAGCGGCTCGCTGGAGGCTACTGATTCCAGCGGCTCAGCATTGCGTTCTTCAGCTTCGCGCTCGTGCGTCCAACTCTCGTTCTGATCCATCACTCTCTCTAAAGACGGACGAAGAAAAGAGCAGGAGGGTTGCTCCTGCTCTGGTACTCCGATTGGCGCGGCTACTTTGCGTGCTCCAAGCCAGCGGGAATTTCAGCCTCGCGCAGGAACTTTGCGCTTTCCTCCGGCGGCGTGGGATTGATGTAGAACCCTGTGCCCCACTCAAAGCCAGCGGTGTTGGTGAGTTTGGGAATGAACTCGATGTGCCAGTGGTAGTACTCCAGCGAGTTCTCCTGCACCGGCGCGGTGTGCAGCGCGAGATTGTAGGCAGGCGAGTCCAGCGCGAATTCGCACTTGAGCAGCAACTGCTTCAGTGCCGACGCAAGGTTGATCATCTGGTGCGATGAGAGATTCTCAAACGCGGACTCGTGCCGCTTGGGGAAGATCCAAGTCTCAAAGGGGAAGCGCGGGGCAAAGGGCGCGAAGCAGAGGAAGTCCTCGTTCTCGCTGACAATGCGCACGGGATTCTCCATCTCCTGCCGCAGAATGTCGCAGAAGATGCAGCGCTCCTTCATAGTGAAGTACTGCTTGGCACCTTCCAGTTCCTCACTGACATGTTTGGGCACAATGGGGAGGGCAATGAGTTGTGCGTGCGGATGCTCAAGCGTAGCCCCGGCAGCTTCCCCGTGGTTCTTGAAGATCATGATGTACTTGAAGCGGCGGTCCTGTTTGAGATCGACAATGCGGTCTCGCCAGGCCCATAGCACGCTTTCAATATTCTTCTGCGGCAACAAGGCGAGGTGCGAGTTGTGATCTGGCGTCTCAATAATGACCTCGTGAGCGCCCAAGCCATTCATCTTGTCAAACATTCCCTCGGCCTGACGATTCAGTGTTCCTTCGATTCCAAGGGCGGGAAACTTGCTGGGCACCACGCGCACCGTCCAACCGGCGCCGTTCTTCTGACCGCTGCCGTTGGCGTTCGGCCTGTAGGCAAGCACCTCAGACGGAGTTTTGGCTTCGTTGCCGGGACAGAGTGGACAGAATCCACCCTTCCGGACAACCTGGTAATGCAGGAAATCGCTGGGCCGCTTGGCGCGATCCGTCGATATGATGACCCAACGTCCGACAACAGGATCTTTTCTCAGTTCAGGCACACACGTTCCCCTTGCGCCGAGCAACTAGAGACGGCGCTTACCACCCATACTACGCCAAGGAAAGGCGTCCTTGAAAAGTTGAATTTCCGGCTCTGCTCCCGGGATGAGATAAATGCCGACCACATCAAAACGGCAGAGCGGTTGCGGATTCTGATGACGCAAAAAGAGAGTAGCCATCCCACGCAACTCCACCTGCTTGGGATGGTCGACGGCGGATTCGGCGGTTGCTACGGCGCGACTGCGGCGGGTTTTCACCTCAATGAAACAGAGTGTCTTACCGTCCCACCCGATGAGGTCAACTTCTCCCTTGCGTCCTTTGCAGCGCCAGTTGCGCGCAACAATGGTGTAACCTTGGCGACGCAGGAAGTAGTAGGCCATGTCCTCTCCCTTGAGGCCCGTGCGCAGGTGAGCTGGACCGCCCGGCTGGCGGCGGAAGAGTCGCGCCACGCGCTGCAGCGCTGCCGTGATGAGTTCGGGAATTCGACCGCCGGACATAGCGAACTGAGTGTATCGCAGAAGCCGCGACGAGCCGTGTGATTAGCCGGGATAAAAATTCATTTAAGATCAGAAAGACAGAGGTGACTTATCGGTGAAGAAGCTGATTGTATTCGATCTGGATGGAACGCTGGCGGAGAGCAAGTCTGCTCTAGATACAGAGATGGCGGCGCTGCTGGCAGGGCTGCTGACGGTGGCGAAGGTTGCGGTAATCTCTGGCGGCGACTGGCCGCAGTTTGACAAACAACTTGTCTCGAATCTCCCCAAGGGCCAGCGCATGGAAAACCTTCTGCTGCTCCCAACCTGCGGCACCAAGTTCTTCCAGTTCGATGGAGCCTGGAAGAAGCTCTACTCCGAAGACTTCAGCGCGGCGGAAAAAGAGAAGATCATCGCGAGCATGAGTCGCGCGCTGGAGACAGCAGGATTCAAGCCAACGCGAACATGGGGCGAGATCGTGGAAGACCGCGGCAGCCAGATCACATTTTCCGCGCTCGGCCAGCAGGCTCCGCTGGTGGAGAAAGAAAAGTGGGACCCCGACTTCGCCAAGCGGACAAAGATCACAGCGATTCTCAATACGCTGATTCCCGAGTTCTCCGTGCGCATGGGCGGCACCACTTCCATTGACATCACCAAGCCCGGCATCGACAAAGCCTACGGCATCGCCAAACTGCGCGACGTTCTCGGCATCGCAATCGAAGAGATGATCTTTGTTGGCGACGCCATCTTCCCCGGTGGAAATGACTATCCCCCGAAAGAGATGGGCGTGGACTCCATCTGCGTACGCGACGTGCATGAGTGCAAGCGCGTGATCGAGGCGATCATCGCCTGCTTGGGAAGTAAGTAGTCATGAACTCAAGAACCCAGTCCTAAGCAAAGCGGACTAGGACTGGGACCTCTTGAATCCATCAGACATTCCGTATCACGCCAGCAGCGCTGTCACCTTCGGCATCCACTCGCTGATCGGAATATGCTGCGGACACTTTTCTTCGCACTCGTGACATTCGATGCAGGAGCCGGAACGCTCGTCTGCTGTGAGAAATACCGAGTACTTGAATTTTCCACCTGGCACATCGTCGAACAAGTGCGCGTAGTTGAAGTAGTCGAAGTTGCCAGGGATGTTCACGCCATTCGGACAAGGCATGCAGTATTCGCAGCGGGTGCATGGGACGACCGTGCGAGCCTGATACTTCTGCCGCACATCGGCGATGAGTTCGTAATCGGCAGCGGTGAACGACCCGAT
>Ga0224527_1001556_pt1 | contig 11189 bp, 8 predicted proteins | sample CBST0metaG_FD_179882 | JGI IMG/M metagenome (GOLD analysis project Ga0224527, IMG submission 179882) | Peat soil microbial communities from Stordalen Mire, Sweden - C.B.S.T0 | ecosystem: Environmental > Terrestrial > Soil > Wetlands > Peat | place: Sweden: Norrbotten County, Stordalen Mire... | reverse complement strand
GGCGCGCTTGGCGTGCCAGAGCAGATTTGCATATTGCAATGTAATGGCCGTGTTGCCCGGGTCCAATTGCATTGCTTCCTTCAGATCGCTTTCCGCACCCTTAACATCGTCACTACCGGAGCGAATAGATGCGCGCACACGCAGAAATTCCGCGCGCGCTGGCCCTTCAATCTTCATGTCGCGCACCAGGACTTCGGCAGCGGCAATTTGATCGTGCGCAGCATCGTCTTGTCCCGTTGCGCGATAGATTTCAGCGAGGTTCAATCGCAGTTGGATGGGATAGAGCTGACCTTCGGGCACGGCCGCGTTGGGCAGGCGCGCAATGGCCGCTTGATACTCGCGAATCGCATCCGTCATGCGGTTTTCAGCCTTCGCGAGTTGCGCGCGCAGGGCGTGCAGACGGTAATGCTCAGGGTCAATCTTCGCAGCCCTGGTGAGAAACGAACGCGCGAGATCCATCTCCTGCACGCGCATCTCTGCCTGTGCCGCACTTAGCTGAAGGCCGATTTGCTGTGGCGCAAGATTGGCGGCGTGTGCGTAGGTTTCCGCCGCATGCTTGTGTTCTCCGGCGAGTTCGTAGGTGTAGCCCAGGTCGGCTAGGACTTCCACGTTCTGCCCGGGCGCGCTCTTTAACGCACTGATGGCGGACGTGTACTCGTGCTGCTCACGATAGAAATTAGCAACGGCGCGAAAGACCGAAGGGTTCTTTGGATCGCGCTTGCGTGCCTCCTCCAGCAAAACGCGGGCACGCTCGGGTTGCTTGAGCTTCAAATAAGCAACCGCCAACATGACCTCTGCGTGTGACGAGGGATGCACGGCCTCTGCGCGTGAGAGCAGGGCAATGCCCTGCTGCGCATCGCCGCTTTGGATGTAGAGTTCGCCCGCCATCATCAGGTCATTTTCGCGGCGCGGCGATGCGCTTATGACTTGCATCAGCAGGCGTTTGGCTTCGTCCAAGCGTCCTGCGCGTTGGTACGTCTGAGCCAGGCCGCTGAGTCCATCCAGATTATTGTGCTCAATCTTTAATCCCTGCTGATACGCCTCTTCGGAGCGTCCGTATTGCCCTGCGAGGCGCGACGCGTAACCCAGCAGGAACCACAACTTTGCATTCTGCGGTGCGGCTTTGGCGGCGCGCTCCGCGGCAGCAGCGGCGGCTACAGGGTTCCCACGCTTCAATTCGTCTTCCGCTGCGCGAGCGTTGCGGCCCACTTCAATGCTGGCTCCCCATCCCATGGACTGGCCCGAAGAACTCTTCTTCTCTGGATTCAACGGGGCTGCTCCCAGGTTGATGTCCTGCGCGCCGAGAGAGAGTGGCAGCAGAAAAAGACAAACCGAAATGCCGTACAACGAACTTTTCTTCACTTGGCTACTCTGGATTGCTGATTCAAAATTTGACACCCGAAAAAACAGGCCGTGTGCTTGGGATGCAAATGAGCAGCAAAGGGTCTGCTGAGGGTCTGCTGAAAACTTTCACGTAATGTTCATCAAGGCGAAGTCGTGCTTAATCTCTAAGGTCCAGCAAACCCATGTGCAGCTCTGGGAATCAAACATCCCGTTAAGGCGGAGACGATTCCATTGATTGCGAAACCGGTTCCTTCCACAAGCCGTGCGATTCCTTTGCTGCTGATTATGCTGCTGGCCCTGGCCGTGCACGGTCCGTTGCTGCTGATGCAGCTACCCGCCAATTCGTATGACGCGACTACTCACATTTTCTTCGCGGCCCATTATGCGAGTCACTGGTTCTCGCCATGGAATGAGAAATGGTTTGGAGGTATGTCACAGACCACCTACCCGCCATTGACTCACCAGTGGATCGCGCTGTTCTCGCATCTGTTCGGGCTCACGGGCGCGTACATGGTTGTGCAGTTGATCGTGATTCTGCTGCTGCCAGTGGGCATGTACCGCTATGCAAAACTCTGGGTACCGGAGCGCGAAGCGAGCTACGCGGCGCTGGGCTCGGTGTTTCTGGGATCGCTGGCAATGCTGGTATATCAGTCCGGCCAGTTGCCCACCACCACGGCTGCGGCGCTTACGCTGAATGCGCTGCCTTACTTCTATAGGTGGTCGCGCGAAGGAGGTTTCACTCCGTTGCTCAAGGGAGCAGCTATTTCCATGGCGGGAGCGGCAGCTCACCACGTGACGTTTCTCTTCGGAGCTATTCTCTTTGCGCTTCCGGTACTCTGGCTTTGCTTCCTGGATCGCAGGGAAAGCCTGCAAGACTCTCCGGTCGGGGCGATTCTGGCGCGCGCCGTGGCATTTGGAGCGATCATTCTGGCTGCGGCCATCGTTGTGCTGCTGCCCTACTTCATCTCGCTGCGGCAGAACCCGATCAACCAGCTCCCGATTCCGCATGGTTCGCGTGACAACTACATACTTAGCCCACACAGCGGAATGAACTTCTGGATTATTCCGATGGGTGCGTTGATCCTTGCCATTCCTTACATCCTGATCAAGGGTTCTGCGGAGCGCAGGTTGCGTCCGCTGCTGGTTGGCTGGTATGTCACGACACTCCTTGGGTTGGGCGGCACCACTCCGGTTGGTCGCCTGTTGCTTGGCCGCGCCTACGAGGTGCTCACGTTTGAGCGCTTCACTTTCTGGGCAACGCTGATGGCGATGCCGTTTGTGGGATTGTTGGCGGCGTGGATGATCGACCGCTGGAATCGGAAGGCCGTAGTACTGCTTGGCGCTGCCGCGGTTTATAGCTGCGCGATGTCCGTGGCTTGGGTGGTGTTTAACCCCATCAATAGCGGAGATTTCCGCGTGCAGCCGGTGATCGACTTCCTTAATCGCGAGGAGCACGCAAAGTATCGCTACATCACACTTGGCTTTGGCAATCAGTTTGCAAAGGTGTCCACCTACGCCAACGCCGGAAGCCTTGATGGCGATTACAACTCGGCGCGCTTACTGCCGGAGCTGACCGCCTACGGCGCGGGCCAGTTATACAACTCCAAGTACTACGGAACTGCCGGGATGGAAGCGTTGCGTGCGATTTTGAAGCACGCTGACCAGTACGGCCTGCGGTATATTTTTGTGCGGGACCGCTATTACGAACCGCTGCTGGCCTTTGCCGGATGGCGGCAGGCGGAGATCTACGACAATGGCGCGACGTCGCTCTGGACCAAGGATGACGTGCCTCCGGCAAAGCACATTGACTTTGGCAACGCCGTTCCTCCCGCGTGGCAGGGCATTATGTGGGGACTGGTTCCAGTAGGCGCGAGCCTGTTCGCCATCTTCGTCGTGCTGCTGCCGGAGCGTCGCCGCCGCTCGGAGACACTCTCGTTCCCGGCGCATGAAGAACGCGAAATTCCGATGCGGGAGGCGAGGTAGCCATGAGCAAGATTCTTCCAGTGTTACTCATTGTGCTGGCCGCAGCCCTTGTCGCCGCAGCCACTATGCATTCGTCGGCACTGGCTCCTGCAGCCACGCCGGAAGGCGCAGTGCAAGCGCTGCTCAACCATGTGAAGACTCACGATGCTGAGGGCGCCTATCGCTACGTGGCCAAAAGCAGCAACACAGACGCGCAGGATTTTGCCCGCGATGTCTTTGGTCAGGATGGCAACCTGCGCACCTACTCGGCACTGCAGGTATTCGATACCAAAGTGATGCATGAAAGCGACCAGGAAGCCGACGTGCGAGCCAGCTTGCAATGGGCTTCGGCCGTCGGAGCCGTGTATGACACGCGCGATTTGAAAGTAGTGCGCGAAGAGAATAGCTGGAAGGTTTTGTGGCCGGTGCAGGTGCGCGCCAAGGTTCCTCCGCAGGTGATTCCGGTGAACTACCTCCGCTGGGATATTGTGAGCCGCGGCGCGGATGATGACTGGGGCGCGCAAAACGTGGACGCTCCGCACGTTCGCATCATCTCCATGAACCCAGTGGAGAAGGATGGCAACTTCATCCTGCTTGGCGAAATTGAAAACGAAGACACCGTGCCCGGATTCGTCTCCGTGGCTGCCACGTTGATTGGCAAAGACGGAAAGACCATTGGACAGGAAGAGAGCTTTGACAAGATCAGCCATGTTCTGCTGCCCAAGGAAATTTCGCCTTTCCGCATCGACTTTCCGAACATGAGCCGCGAGCGCATTGCTAGCGTCCACATGCAGCCCAACGCCATGCTGGTGCCTGCCTCGGCAGACCCTGTAATGGGCGTGCTGCACGAGAACGTGCAGAAGGATGCGCGCGGCCATTCCGTGCTGACCGGAGAGTTGGTCAACCAGAGCGGCCAGACGGTCAATATTCCGCACGTGCTCGCCACTTTTTATGACAACGGCGGAAAGGTGATCTGGGTGGCCGACGGATACGTCGATCAGTCACTTGCGCCGCTGACGCCGGTTGCCTTCACCATCGGCTTGCGCGACGACCTTGCGCCGCAGATTCACAGCTACCGCGTTACGGCCAATCAGTACAGCCGCGACCGCACGCAGTAATCGGACGGAGAGAAGCAGCATGAATTTGTTTCAGCGCGGAATTGTCGTTGCCTTGCTCGCCGTCACTCCGATTGTGTGCAGCGCTCAATTGTCGGTGGTCGGTTCGGTGCAGGCGGGCGCGGGAGCCACGTTGCAGGCGTCCGGCTCTGGCTCTGCCACGCTCTATCTGTTTGGCCCGAGCGGAGCCAGCAAACGTGAGGTGCAGCGCGGCAGCATCGCCATTCCCGGTGACGAACTGCAAATTGCAGGTCGCTATACGGCGATTCTTGATGGCAGCACCGCGTCGTTTTTTGTGACCGCAGCGCCACTCGCCAAAATGTCATTCATTGCGCGTCCCTCGCGCGTTCCGGCCGCCGCCAGCGGAGGTGTGTTGGGCTCGGCCTATCTCTTCGACCGCTACCAGAACCTGGTGCTTGCGCCCATGCCGGTCGGCTTCCGGCTAGGCACTGACGGAGCCGCGGGTGAAGAGCGCTACGTGAACAGTCGCAACGGCGTGGCGTGGATGAAGCTGGATGCAGGGCGCCGTAGCGGTCCTGCTCAGTTCGTCGCGTCGTCTGGCGGTGTCAGCGTTCTGCGCGTGGTGCAGCAGGTAGCCGCCGATCCGTGCGCAATTCGCATGAAAGCCTCGGCCGCCAGCGACGGCAACATTCTGGTGGAGACCGCGCCAATTCAGGATTGCTCCGGTAACGCTGTGCCGGATGGCACCATTGTGACCTTTACCTCGGTCGATAAAGCTGGACGCAGCACGGTCGATGCCCGCATCAAGCGGGGCTTCGCCCGCGCAGAGCTGCCAACCGCATCATCGGCGACGCTTTCCGTGGCGGCGGGGGTTGTGATGGGCAATGAAATTCACTGGGGAGGTGGCCAGTGATCAACCGGGCCTCTGATCGTCGCAACTGCATCTGCCGCGTCGCCGTGGCGCTTGTTCTGCTGCTGGGAGTCGCATCGATTCCCGCAACCATTCACGCTGCATCGCCTGGGCGTTCGCTGGATACTTCGGGCGCAGCTCCGCGTGCGGTGGAGGACACCACGGCTACATCCGTGGAACGCGACTACGCTCATGCGTGGAAGTCGCTGGTGTCTGCCCTGGAGGCGAACCACGCCGAGTTACTGAACGAGAATTTCACCGGTAGCGCGCGGCAGCATTGGCAGCAGGCAATTGAGGTCCAAAAACAGAGCGGCCTGAGCCGCCGTATCATCGACCACGGGCACTCCTTGCATGTGACCTTCTACTCGCTGGATGGTTCCGCGTTGCAGGCCGAAGACGTAGCCGACCTGGAGATCGAGTACCGCGACGGCAGCAAAGTGCTCTCTTCAGAACACGTAAAGCTTCGCTACCTGGTTCTGCTTACCCCGGCAGAGAATAGCTGGAAGATTCGGATTCTCGAAGAGCTTCCCTCGATCTAGCTTCATTCCGTTCGCTATGGTAACCAATTCGCAAGCCCCGAACGGGCTATTGCGCACAACGAATGCCTTTCTGCGTTTTCGTTCCCAATTGTTGGCTAGAATAGAAAATGCTCCCGAACTAAGTGTTAGAGCATCAAAGTAGCATTGGCCTGGTGATCATGAAAATCTCTCGAAATCCGCTTGCCCTCGCTCTCCTTCTGGTTTCCGTCGCCGCAGTCGCTCAACATCCTGCGAGCGCTCCCGAGCAGACGCCGCCAGCGGTCTCCGCACCAGCGGCTTCCGCGCATCCCTCCGAGGGCAAGAAAGAGCCTGACCGCTCTGACGCCTACTACCATTTCCAGCTCGGACACATGTACGAGGAGATGGTCGCCGTGTCTGGACGCAGCGAGTTCGCCGCCAAGGCAGTGGAAGAGTACAAAGCAGCGCTCGCCGCAGATCCGAATTCTGCCTATCTGGCGTCTTCCTTGGCTGAGCTTTATGCGCGCACGGGAGACATTCGCGAAGCCGTTGTGTCGGCACAAGCTGTGATCGAGCGCGATCCGAATAACCTTGACGCGCGCCGCCTGCTGGGCCGCATCTACCTCCGCTCCATTGGAGACCTGCAAGGCGGCACCAAAGACACTGAGGCCGTGCTTCATCTCGCCATCGAACAATATGAGCAGATTGTCCGCCTGGACCCAGCCAGTGTTGAGGACCACCTGCTGCTGGGCCGTCTCTACCGCCTCAATGGTGAGACCCCCAAGGCTGAGGCCGAGTTCCGGACTGCGGTAAAGTTACAGCCCTCGTCCGAGGACTCCGTCACTACCCTCGCGCTGCTGTACAACGAAGAAGGTGACACGACCCGCGCGCTGGATATTCTGAACTCCGTACCAGAGGCCGATCGCTCTCCTCGGATCGACTCCGTGCTGGGCTACACCTACGAGCAGAAGAAGGACTACAAGCACGCCATCGACGCCTATCGCAAGGCAGTCGATATGGACAAGGATAATCTGGACGCCGTCCGCGGATTGGCGCAGAACCTGCTCAACGACAATCAGACGGAACCGGCGCTCGAGCAGTTCAAGTTCATCGCCGCCGCCGATCCCCAGGACGCCCAGACCTTGCTGCATATTTCCGAGATTTACCGGCGCGACGGGCAATTTGAAAAAGCCCTGGAGACCTTGAGCAAGGCACAGGCGATTGCACCGGACTCCATGGAGATTGAATACAATCGCGCCGTTGTGGAAGAGGCGCTCGGCAAGTTTGGTGATGCAGCAGACCAACTGCAGGAGTTGTTGGTACGCACTGAAAAATCCAGCGGCACGTACTCCACCTCTGAGCGCAACAATCGCGCCATCTTCCTCGAACGCCTCGGCACCGTTTATCGCGACGAGAACAAGACTCAACCCGCAGTGGACACCTTCCGCAAGATGGTGGACCTTGGTGATGACTCGGTGGCGCGCGGCTATCAGCAGATCATCGAGACGTATCGCGATGACAAGAACTGGCCCGCCGCCACGCAGACCGCCCGCGAAGCTGTCGAAAAGCTTCCAAATGATCGCGGACTGCAACTGGTTCTGGCTGGGCAGGAAGCCGATAGCGGCGAGGCCGACAAGGCCATCGCTCGCGTAAAGGCCATGCTCAACGGAAAGCAATCTGAAGACCGCGAGGTTTGGATTGCCCTGAGCCAGATGAACAGCCGCCTGCATCGTTATCCTGACGCCGAGAAGGCGCTCGACAAGGCGATGGAGCTGTCCGCCAAGCCGGAGGAGAAGGACTACGTCAACTTCATCGCGGGCTCAATTTACGAGCGCCAGAAGAAGTACGATCAGGCCGAAAATTACTTCCGCAAAGTGATAGCCTCCGACCCGAAGAATGCGACGGCGCTGAATTACCTGGGCTATATGCTGGCCGATCGCGGCACGCGCCTTGAAGAAGCTCTCTCGCTCGTTCGCCGCGCCGTGGCGCTCGATCCGCAGAACGGGGCCTACCTCGATTCGCTTGGCTGGGTGCATTTCAAGATGGGCAAGTACGATCTCGCCGAAACCACGCTGCGCCGCGCATTGGATCGCATCGACAACGACCCCACCGTGCATGAGCATCTTGGCGACGTGTACCAGAAGACCAATCGCCTGAAGCTCGCCGTCACCCAGTGGGAGCGCTCGCTGCAAGAATGGAAGAAAACGGTTCCCGCCGAGCTTGAGCCAGCCGATATCGCCAAGGTTCAGAAGAAGCTGGACGGTGCAAGAGTGAAGCTCGCAAAGCAGGAAGAATCCGCGTCGAAGTAGAAGAATAATCGCTGAACCATGGGCCGCTGGATGCGCGAGCAATCGCCTCCCAGCGGCCTTTTCCTTTCTTGCTCCGCTGAGGTGCTACACTTCCCCCATGCTGGCTTCTTACGCAGTGCGGGTTGAGTCTTCTCTCGGACGCCGCTATCCTGAGGCGCCGCATCCTTATCGTGACGACTTTCAACGCGACCGCGACCGCATCATTCACGCTCGCGCCTTTCGCCGTCTTGAGAACAAGACGCAGGTCTTCACCCGCCGTCTCTCCGACCACTTCCGCACACGGCTCACGCACACCATTGAAGTCGCGCAGATTTCGCGCACCATCGCCGCCGCGCTGCATCTGAATGAAAGCCTGGTGGAGACGCTCGCGCTGGTGCATGACATTGGACATCCGCCCTTCGGCCACTCGGGCGAGCACGCGCTCGACGAAGCCATGCGCGAGCACGGCGAGAGCTTTGATCACAATCTGCACGCACTGCGCATTGTTGAGCAGTTCGAGCAGCGTTACGCTTCGCATCCCGGACTCAACCTGACTTTCGAGGTTCGCGAAGGCATCATCAAGCACTCGCACGACTACGCCCCTGCCGACTATCCTGAACTCGCCGAGTATCTGCTCGATAAGCGCCCTCCGCTCGAAGCGCAACTCATCGACCACACTGACGAGATCGCCTACAACACTGCCGACCTCGATGATGGCTACGAAGCGGGCTTGCTGAAACTCGACGACATTCGCCAGGGCGTTTCCCTCTTCGACCGCTACTATCGCGAGGCCGAGCGCGAGTTCCCCGCTGTGCGAGATAAGCTCAAGTTCAACGAAGCGCTCAAGCGCATGTTGAATCACCTGGTTTCGGACCTCATCACCCATACTGCGCACCGCATCCAGAGCTCCGGCGTGCAGACCGTCGAGGACGTTCGCTGTTATCCCGAGCGCCTTGCAGCATTCAGTCCCGCAACGGACGCGCAGCGCGCCGAAGCCAAGCAGTTCCTATACTGCAATCTTTATCAGAGTGCTCCGCTGCGTCCGCAGAAAGCCGATGGAGAAAAGATTGTTTTCGATCTCTTCCGGCATTGGATCGCCAACCCCGCAGCTCTGCCCGCAAGCTACCAGCGCAAAATGGAAACCGATACTCCGGCGCGCGTAATTTGCGACTACATTGCCGGAATGACCGACAACTACATTCTCGATCTCCACAAGAAGTTGATCTCCAGAGTGGTGACGAAGTAGCTCCTAAGTAGCTCTACTCAGCCGAATCAGGTAATTTCTACCCTACGCGTCAATTCCTACCGTTCACGCCTGTTCCGGCTGTATTTTTGTGCGCTGATAACAAACAGTTTACGGATCAAAGCAGTTTGGCATCTGAACTGTAGTAGTAACAGCGAAGAGCGGATCTACCTCCGCTGGAGGATGGAATGAAAAATAGTTTCCTGTTTGCTTTACCCGTGGCCGCCATGCTAGCTCTGCCGGTTGTTGCTCAGTCCACACCGCAGAGCAACCCCGCGCCAGACCCCGCTGTGCAGTCGCAGCAGACCATCGATCAGAACGCGCAGGCGGCCAATGCCGCTTCTGACAAGCAACTCGAACCGCTCAAGGCAGATTCTCACGAAGGTTTCTGGGGACACATGAATCCGTTTGCACGCAAGAAGTACGTGCAGCGTCAGTTGGCCCCGATCCGTAATCGCGCCAATGAGCTTGACGAGCTGACGGCCAACAACTCTCGCATGTTGAAGGATGTCGATGCCCGCGCCACCGCCGGAATCCAGCGCGCCGACCAGCACGCCGGACTCGCCGATCAGCACGCCGTCGACGCAGCCAACCGCGCTCAGGCCGCCAACCAGACGGCACAGCAGGCGACCGCGCATCTGCAATCGGTTTCGCAGGTAGTGCAGAACCTGGATCAGTACCAGAGCGCCAGCCAGGTTGAAATTCGTTTCCGCCCAGGTGCCACCAAGCTGAGCAAGAACTCCATGGAAGCGCTCGACCAGCTTGCCGAAACCATGAAGGACCAGAAGGGCTATCTGGTAGAGATTCAGGGCTTTACGCCGGGAAAGGGCGCGGCCTCCATCCAGCAGTCGCAGCGCCTTGCTGATTCCGTGGTGCGCTACCTGGTTATCAACCATCAGATTCCGGTCTACCGGATCTACGAACTTGGTCTGGGTAACGCCAAGATGCAGACGGCCTCGGACGACACCACGTCCAAGCCCGCGCACGGCAGCCGCGTGGAAGTCACGTTGCTGAAGAATGGCGTCAGCGACCTTCAGGCCAGCCAACAGGCGCCTGCGATGTCACAGCCTCAATAGCTCGTGCGAATCGCAGCCCCCCAAGCGCGGGCCCCACGGGGCTCGCGCTTTTTGCTGCGGTTGGTGCCGTAAGTACTGCGGTTTCCCCATGTTTTCGTGTTATCTTTGGCCCAAGAGATGCTATTCGAAGAGCCATCCGAATTCTTTTTCACCGCCGGGTACGACTCTCCGGTTGGCCACCTTGATCTAGCGATGAGCGAGCGTGGTCTTGCCGTGCTTGCTTTTCAGGGTCGCTGGGCAGCGCCCTACGGAACCAAGAACGCGCGCTGGATCGAAGAGCCGAAGCGGCTTCGCGTGGTCATCAGCCAGTTGGACGAGTACTTTGCCGGAGAGCGCCGCGAATTCGATCTCGCGCTAGACCTGCGCGGGCCAGCCTTCCATCTGCGTTGCTGGCAGGCATTGCTGCGCATTCCTTTTGGACAGACGTGGTCTTACGCGCAACTCGCCACTGAGGTCGGCTCACCCTTGGCTTCGCGCGCCGTGGGACAGGCGAACCACCACAATCCTGTCGCTATCGTCGTGCCCTGCCATCGCGTCATTGCCTCCAACGGCACACTGGCAGGCTTCGGCGGAGGACTGCCTGCGAAGGAGTTTCTGCTCAACCTCGAAGGTGCACGCTTCCGTCCATCGCTACCCCAGCAGGGCAGCCTCTTCGGCGAACTGGCAGTCTAGAACTAGTTGCATAAATGCCTCAAGGTGATAATGAGGCAAGCGCAATGGAAGAATCCTTGGTACACGCTCAGGATGCGGTCAAAGCGAACCTGAATGCGACGGAAGTTCTGCAGCCATGCGT
>Ga0224527_1001553_pt1 | contig 11199 bp, 19 predicted proteins | sample CBST0metaG_FD_179882 | JGI IMG/M metagenome (GOLD analysis project Ga0224527, IMG submission 179882) | Peat soil microbial communities from Stordalen Mire, Sweden - C.B.S.T0 | ecosystem: Environmental > Terrestrial > Soil > Wetlands > Peat | place: Sweden: Norrbotten County, Stordalen Mire... | reverse complement strand
ATGTGCTGGCCAAGACGAACCAACGGGTGGCTCATGTCGATCAACTGCTCAAGGTCTATCTGAAACATCTCGCGCTGGGGCTGCTTCGGTTCTCGCTTGGGGCGCATCGGTTTTTCCCGGTATTTGCCGTGTTTTCTGTGACTTCTGAGTATATTTTACCCGACGAGACGCCCTTATGTCATTGATTCTTTTAGTGGTTAATTGGTTTTTCAGGGACGACTAAGTAACGAGGTATCGACCCGAAGCATAGACGATTGTTCATCATCGATCGGTCAAAAGCGTCCTGGGCCACGATTAGTGCGGCCTTCGGGGCTGCGCATGTGACTGCTCTTGGCGAGATTCGAATCGCGCTATGAGTCGCGCCGATTGTCCGTTTACGGCTTCTGCGGCGGGGTGATGACCGAATACTCATATCCATCGCTGCGCTGAATCAGTCGGCAGTTTGTGGACACAGTTCGGATCTTCATCTTGCCCTCAGAGACATCGATGTCGCCGGATGCCCGAACTGCAGCGCGGCCGCGATAAACCCCAGGGTTCTTGCCCCGCTTCACTACAGCCTTCACGATGTCGCCAGTTTGAAATCCTTGTACCACTTTGTCCCTGCTAAAAATCTGCCGATTACGATGATCGCCTTTTGGCCGTCCAGGGATATAGCTTCCGGTGCGCTGATACGATCCGCGCCCCCTGCATTGGATCCTAAGGATAGGCTGATTCCAGCCAATAAGCGTTCCAGCGCTCCCGGAACAGGCGGCGTTCAGTGCAGGGCTCCAAGGGATTCCGAGGCGTTCGCGATTTGCCTCCCTCACATCGATGCTCGTTGCGTGCAGAGGAACGAGCATCGATGTGAGCGTCTCACGGAGTCCGCGACGCATACCGTATAGTGCTGCAGCATCACGCATCGACTCTTTCATTCTTCCTAGGATGTACTGCAGGAGTTCGGGTTTTTTGGCCAAGAACCGCTGAAGCGACAGTGTTCCCTTTTTTAGGTTGCAGGACTGACAAGCAGGGACTCGGTTGAAAGCTCGATCGGAACCGCCTTCTGAGCGAGCAACGATATGATCGAGTTCCAAGGGGGCACCTTGGGTATCGCAGTATATGCATTTTCGTCCCCACTTGGTGTAGACCAAACGCCGTAGCTCTGACTTGGTTTGCTTCTTCTCACGATTCTTCTGGATGGCGGACTCGACTTGGAGCTCTTGCGAGCGGAACGAGTTTAATTCCCCAAGGATCGAAGAGATCGGCGCGAGTCTTGAAAAGCGACGGACCCAGGTGGTGACGGTTTCAACCCGATGGCGGATTGAGGGCGGCAACCAACCTCGTGGCTTGCGGCGGTTGGGAGGCCCTGGAGTGCGGTAACGGAGAGTCGAGCGCCGGCGCCGACGTAGCTGATGCCTCCGAAGGAGGGATTTCGAGATGCTCCAAGCGCGATGCCTAAGCTCTGCAAGGAAGACCACCCGAGTGAATTCACCTTCCTCGCGGACGATGGCAAAGCCGGTTGTCTCACTTCCCGGGCTAATCTTCAACATTAGGGCCTGCAGAGCCTTTGGGGTCGGCCATGGACCGGTCAATCGTATTGAAAATGGATGGAATCGATGAAGCCGTGCTTTACCGTTCTCAAGCAGCTTGCGCGCGTGCTTCTCAGAGCACGGCATCAACGGAACACCCTCAGGATCCAGAACGAACACGGCCATGTCTTTACCGACACCAAATTGCTCTTACGAGCCTGGTAGTGCCTCTCGGCGTCCCCTCGGGAATGTTGCAATCGGGCTTTGGTTGTTCCCTGCGGCAAGCCGTTTCATAGCCACCCGTGCTGTTTCTGCGCAAGCCGCTTTCAGATTCCCCCGCTGAGGAAGCACGAAGGTCTGATCTTCTTCCCGAATCGCAACGTAGCGATCAAACATATTCGCTGACCCTGGCTCACCCCGAGCTCACTGATGAGCCCCTGACGAATGTCATGGGTGATGAGCTTTTAAATTTCCCACTGTGAGGATCGCATTTACCTGATACAGAAGCAATGCTAGAAAGGCAAAACTTTCACCAATAGAGCATCGAGGATCTCAATCTTCCTCTTATTCAAGTTTTTGTGTTTCCTCCTCGTACGGAAGATCGGTACATGCAATCGAGCCAGGTCAAATTCCAGATACCGCCTTTTCCAGTGTCGATCAGGCACCGCCGAAACCACGCCCATTTCACAGCTCGGCGTCGTGCGATAGGAGCCGGCGGTGCCGCAGCCAGGCACGGCGGCGGCAGTGTCGCGCCGCGATCCGGCGCCATCAGAAGAGCGTCAATCCGGGCGCATGCGTCAAGATCCGATCTGTTTTTCCGCCGTGCACAGGAAGATCGGGACAACCATCGCCGTTGACACTGCATATGACGCTGTGCGAGTGCGGCGAAAGGTGGAGGATTTGGCCATGCGCGAGGCCCAATTACATCCCGCCCCAACGCTCAAGGCAGCGGGTAATCCCTCTCGTGTTGGTGATCAGCCGGGAGAAATGAGGCCAAAAGGGCCGCGCAGCTGCATCGAGCAAGAGCCGGAAAGGTGGGACGAGATCGGCGTCGCGATTGGCGAATTGCGGCGCCGATAATTCATGCCGGTATCGCGCGGTCTTGGAGAGCAGGGATCGAACCCCTTGAGGTTCATTTATCCTCAGTTTGATATACACGCGGGCCAAGATTCGTCCGGGAGAAGAAACACGAAGGCATTATCCCCATCGAAATCATTGTCCGCAATCACCTTCACCGTCTTGGAGACTTGAAACCCGCCAGGCATCAAGACACTCACATCGAAGGTCCCCTCATGCAAGTCTTCGTCCCAGTGCTGAAATTTGTCCATGAAGGTGAGATAGACGATCCCCCAGCGGGCGTTTACAGGCACATCGGCCTTCCACTCTTCACCCGGGAGTTGCACGCATGCTTGATAGGCTGCGTGGGTCATGACCGTCGGGAGAATATTGTTGACGATCACATTAAACTGCCGAAATGGCGCGAGTTGCATATCGATAAGCCGGCCCTTCTTGATCGCCCTCATCCGTTCACTGAGATCCTTCCCCCTGAAAATCGAAAACATACTCGAAACTCGGCTTATCGTAACTGCAAAATCAAGGTGCATACGACTCCGTTCCTTAACGACCTGTCTTGAATTAGGGTTTTCATCCGACGCGCCATCCCGTGCGGATATGTGCTGCGGGAAAAGGACAGCGGCCACCCCAATGCCGAAAAGGGAGGCCGCCTGTTGGAGAACAGCCGCAATCTTGGTTGCAGTCTCCTGCCAAAATTCCAAATGCTGTTTATTGGATCGACCTGTATTCCATCAAGATGTTGCTGCCGCCGTTATCCCGAAATAACACATTCGTCCTGTTATCTGGCTGCCTGTGTTACAAGGATGGCGGCCAGTTCGGATCCGTGACGGCGAGAGCCCGCACTGTTGAGCACCTGTGCTCGTCCTCGTACTCTTCCTCGTCGCCGAAATCCTCGTCAGCTTCGACGTAAGCTTCGCTCTCTCCGCCGTGTGCAGACGATGAGTCTTGGATTGTGTTGAAGAGCAGTCCATCTTCACTGATCCAATCGGCAGGGTTGCGCTTCCCAACTTCGAGTCCTTTGAATCCTTCCCGCTCATCCGGGTCAATCGTGTCATCCATGATGCCTGCCCCTCCAGAGGCACCTCAAAGATGACACGGATCTGGACGCATAAGCAGCGTGAAGCTCACGAATGAGACTGAAATTGCTCATTCGAAATGATGCCGACCGAATTGCCTTCAATGCGCACCAGTTCCGCAGGTGCGACGCCTAGGCTGGCTGCGAGACGCACGAGGGTGATGTACCGGGGTAGCCCCCCATTTCCTCTCTCGAGTTTGCCCAGATAGGCCCTGGACATGGGTATTTTGCTCGAGAATTCCACTTGAGTCCAACCCCTCATGGCTCTCAAATAGCGCAGCCTACGGCCAAGATTCCGAGCGAGTTCTGACGCTGAGGGGCCGTCATCCTGTCGGCGCAATGGAGTGCTCTCTTTCTGCATAAATACTCCTCGTGATTGAAGGCTGAGACACCGCCTTGCAGATTAATGGTGAAGAGGCATGGCAGGAATCGAGCCGAAGAGGACAAATCTGCAAATGTCAGGGCCGGATAGTACATTCGTACGCTGAGCCGCGACGGCCAGCAACATTTGGAAGCCACCTATCTGCCAGACGCCGCATTCATGCCCAATTCAGATGATGCCTCTGGTGACAATGGAACGCCCTAGCAGCGCCTCTTCCAGTTGCGGGATCTTGTCTTTCAGCTTTCCTCGCGCCAGTTGCCGGGCATCCTGTTCTCGGCCTAGGATCGCCTCAAGCATCTGGCGCCCTGAGACGCCCAGTGTGTTGGTGGCCACCGAACTCAGATTCAGGTTGGCTTGTTCGAGGAATTTCTGAATGCGTTTGGCCGCGCGGTTCTGGCTTTGCCGCAGTTCCGCACGATAACCCGTCAAGTCGCGTAAATTCTGAATCGGAGTGGGCAGCACGAAGCTTCCCTTGGGAAGCCCGTGTTGCCGCAGGTCGGCAATCCACTCGCATTTTCGGGTGTCGGTCTTGAGTTCGGGTACGGCCTTAATGTATAGGGGGTCGACCGGCATCTGCTCGAACTGACCCTCCGTCACAGCCCAAACCGGACGCCAATAGACCCCGGTCGCCTCCATCGCCACGTGGGTTCTCCGTGCTCTTTCAGCCAGTCGGGCAGCGCCAGCAGATCAGGCGTAAACGCCCCGAACGTCCGCACCTGCCGCCGCTTGTTTTTTTCGCCTTCGCCGATGTTGATGCAGGCACTCACCGTCTTTTTGTGCACATCCAGCCCCGCACAACGGGCATAGATCAGTTCCACGACTCTGCTCCTGGATCGAGTTCGGCAGAGGCCTTAGGGCAGAGAGTCTCTTTCACGTGTTCTCTGCCTGAGGCAAAAAACAATTCGTTGTTCTTCCAGGCTTCCAGGTCAGACTATTTTACGGGCTTATCAGCGCCACTCCCAAGGAACGACGTGCTCCGGACCCAATCGATACACCTACTTAGGCTCACCAACATTTTCATCCCTCGTTGTGACCCGAAGGGTCATGGCCGACTATCTTCCAACTCGCGCCGACGGATGCGTAACGCTTACGCAACCTGTGAATCTGGTTTAGAGTCGAAAGCCACAAAGTACATAACAATCTATCTTGAAGGCTATAAAAAGAGTAAATGAATGCACGACTTGCATTGTGTTTTTCCGCCACTTGTGGGCGGCTGCCAAAAATGTACTCAAACGCAAAATACTTTCATCCGCGATCATATTTTTCCCTTTGTAGCATTCTCTTTTGAGGCATGCTTCAGGTACTTTTGCCACAGACGTGAAGACTAATCTCACCCATCTTAGACAGAGGACATCAATGGAGAAAGTTGAAACCACAGAGCATATTGCAGCGGCGCTTCGCTCTGCCAAAACTCCCATACAACAAAAACCTGAAGCCATCTCGATAGCGCAGCTATTGGATTGGGCGGAAGACCTGCGCAAAGAGTATGCCGCGGGCATTCTCTCTTCCTGGAAGATCAAAGCTCTTGAAGAAACTCCGGGATGGCACTGGTAAATAACAGTGTGCGCCGCCGCGCCACGCGGCAGCAAGGCGTGTTAAGTATCTTTGGCTCAAATAGGGGAAAATCATGCTGAGAGCTGCACCTGACCATCCTAAATTCGCAAACCTCATGTCCGTTCTGAAGCAACCCAAAGGACCAACCGCCGGGTGGCTCGAGATGATCTGGCACTTCACGGGTCGCTTCACACCACAGGGTAACGTCGGGAAATACCCGGATTCGGCCATCGAAGCCTGGGTTGGGTGGGATGGTGAGCCAGGAGCGCTGATCTCCGCTCTCGTCAAAACCCGCTGGGTCGATGAGGACCCCATCCACCGTCTGCTCATACATGATTGGCACCAACATGCAGACAAGGCAACGAAGAACGCTCTTATAAGAGCCAAGCTCCTATTTTTCATGCCGACTGTACGTACACCGGGGGAACATGTACGTACGGTCGCGACGAAACCGAGCTCGGCGTACCGCCCACCGGAGCCAGAGCCCGTACCAGAGCCGGAGCCGGAAACCTCTTGCGCGGAGACAAGCTCCGCGCCGGCGTTCCACAATGGCAAACGCCTTACTCTCCCATGCCTATCCGGCGATTGGCCTGTATCTGCAGAAAGTTTTCGCAAATGGGCCCAAGCATACCCGGCCGCGGACATAACAACAGAACTCCTCAAGGCCGGGCTATGGCTTGAGGCCAACCCCAAGAACCGGAAAACGGCCAGCGGAATGCCCAACTTTATACTTGGCTGGCTTTCACGCACACAGAATAGCGCCCGGCCAGATGGAGGAAGCAATGGCTACACCGCAGGGAATAGAAATCAGCAACGCACCGATGGGATTCGTGCTGCTGCAGAAGCGGCAGCGAATGCTATCAATTCTGTCCCGTCTAGCAGGGCTGGCGGAGGCCAGGCAGGCGAGCGTGAGCTCGGAGACTCTCCAACTGTATTCAGACCAGCTCTCTAGATTTGCTCTTGAAGATGTGTGCACGGTTACCCGGCAAATGGCGCTCGAACCACGCCGCGAATTTGAAACGGCTTTCCCTGCGCTCGGAGACATTGCGGAAGGGATCCGTCGTCTTGAGAAGCGGCGCCGCCAGGCTGAACAACAGCGAAAGCAGCGCGAAGACGATTGGGCAATTTTTTGGAATTGGGTCGACGAACGTGTCGCAGACACCGGACGGACTGAGCAAGAATTTCTTGACTCAATCCGCGTACCCGGCTACACCGGCCTCAAGGCGAGGCATTTCCCAGCCATCGAGAAGAGCTCGAACCCAGAAGCCACGTCCTAAAAGGGCATTGGTCTACCGAAGGAGAAGCGTTCAACGGTAGGACAGCTGCCTCTGGAGCGGCATATCGGGAGTCCGAATCTCCCCCTCTCTGCCATTTCGGGCTACCAAGAATAGACTCCTATTTAGAAGGCCGGCGCTCTAAGCGTGGGGCGATGGCTCCAAGGACCACCATGGTACCTGCGGCTGATGCGCGACATTCCTTCGCAAGACACCTTCGGTCGTATGTTCGGTTTGATTGTGTCTGGGTGACCTTCCCTATTCCGCTCAGTTTGTCCTGATTGATCTGGCTTGTCACCACCAGAGTAGGCTTGCGCATCGAGCCATGCATTGCACGGACCGGGCTCCTTCGAAAATGTCTCTCAAGCCAGAGCCGGGGCTGTTTCGACGGTCACCTTGAGACCGAGACTTTGGAGTCGCGTGACGAGGTTTCGTTGAAGGCACGTTTTGTTGAGTCGATCGAAGTAGTTGCCTCCGAGTTCGGTGTAGCCGCGGCCTGTATTCAGCATGTGGAATCCGATGATGAGCATGCTGTGACTCGACATCGTCCGCCTGAGTCGCGCTCGCAGATAGCGGAAGGAATGCAAACTGTCGGAGTTTCCCGGCGGCGCGCAAAGAGTCGAGAGCTGCCGCTCCAAGCACTTTCACTTGCGGCCGTGGGTCGCGCGAATTCAAGACGGGGGGCGCATGAGCTGTAGTTCACTCGTTACGACGGGTGTCAACGAAACTCGTCGCGACTGCGCGCCATTGTGCGATCTCGTCCTCCCACGGGCCGAAGATTGCGTCATAGCGAAGCCCCGTTTGCTGCCGGTGAACCGCACGTCCAGCTTTAGAGACTGTGAGCAGGCCGCGGAACAATCCGGCTCTCGTGACCCTAACGATGTACTGATCCTTGATCATGCATTGCCAGACAATTTCTTTCTCGGGCATGATTCCCTGTCCTTGTTGTTGCATTTGTGGTTGTCCCTTTGTTTGGGAAAGCGGAGTTCCGCTCAGCAAGGTGAGCGCCTACCGGCCGCGTAAGATGGTTCGATTGGAGGTGGAGGAGATTACCGCTGCGGAGCTGATCGACAATTCGCGGAAAATTCAGGCCCATGTTCCGACGCAACTTGGTTCCGAAGGAGCGCAAGGTGCGCAGTGTATTTCCGGATTTGTTTGAGGCGATCCAGCGCATGCATCCGGTTTGAAGACACCACCGTTGCGCAAGCATCAGGGTTGCAGTAGTCGAGCTAACGTCGCGCCGGCCGCGCCGACATGAGCCGCTGAAGATGGCAGCGGAGGAAACTGGAAGTGTGCGGTTTCAAGTAGCGAGGCTCCTGCATTCAATTGCGACGTTCAGGTCCGACAAAGGCGGCGACTCGAATAACCGTGTTCATAATAGGGTGGTGTTTTCCTCGTGCAGTTTTGTTTTGGGATTTGAGTTAGTTATTGAGCTTGGGCGAACACCGAAAAAGTTTGAATTTCTGATTCAAAACCAAAAAAGAGATTGGCTATCAAGTTGATTGTGCTGGCTTTAAATACTGGAAAGCTAGCATGATGAGGGCGCTCTAACCCTGCCATAGGAGTTTTCAAAACGGACCAGAATTGCAGAGGTCGAACAGCTTTAGCTGTTCGGCCGCTGCGTCAGTTTTTATGATTGAGTAAACGGACTTAGATTTGCTTGTGTTTCGGTATTTGTCAGCAGATACCGAGTAGTCTAGTCGAAAGATCAGCGAGGAGACATGACTATCATAATGAGCAACTTAAGCTCCAAAAGTCGCCTTCGAATCGTCCTCAATCAAGCTTCGGCAATTTTGTGATAGTTTTGCGACAATTTTGTGAGATGAGGAGACAAGTTTCGGGCTGGCGACGCCGGCATTTTGTTTACTCCTAAGTTAACGTTGAAGATTTCGGTTAGGCGCTCACTTCCATGTGCGCAGCACATCCGGCGCCAGCTTGGATCGCGAGTTTGCAAGTTGAGTTTGGCAAGTAATCTTGGGTTCTTCCGCACATTTGGTGATACTGCCCAAGGGACAGAAATTGCGATAAGCTGGCACTGATTTTACAGAGGTTGCGGCACGGCGTTCTTCTCAGTGGCCGCGCCGGCGCTGGGGTGTGGGCGCTTGCGGTTGATTTCCGCCTGTTTTCACCAAAAGTGCGGAAGAGCCTAATCTTGGCCGACCTGTGGCAGTTAACTCTGGCCCAGGCCAATGAGCAGATGCGTCTTGCCGGTCCCGCGCGATACCAAAACATAATGCCCATTGTCCGGAGAAAGCCAAGATTTACTACCAGTGGCATCCGCTTCGCGGTCAGGATCTCTGCGTGCGAAGGCGCGTGCAGTTGCCACGTGGAGAGTACATCTTTGGCGAGTTTCCCGATGGTTCCATCGGTGGCTTCCCAGCATGGATGACCGACCCAGCTATTTGCGCGGCTTGCCCAATCGGTTCACCGATGCCGTCAGCAGCTTCTCTGGGTGAGTTGCAGAAGTTGCTGGATAGTGTGCGTTCTGGTTCTCTTGATGCAAGCGCGTCCCTGGAAGGGACGCCCAGGGAGAACCCGCATGCGACTGAAGAAGAGCCTGGAGTTGACGCAGATGGAATTGCTATTCAGCCATCGCGCCCCGATCACCCTGCCAATGGACAGGCAACGCGATCTAACCGCCGCACTCGCCGACCTGCTGCTCAACGCGGCAACCGTTGAGTGCGATAAGCCAACCAAACCGCTTGGAAGAACCACCATCAATGACCCCGGCATAGGCTGCGGCAGGGCATTAATAATCCTGGGCCGCACGCGATGCCGACCTCGGCTTGGCGCCCTTCAACTTCAGACTTGGAAAGACCCTGTCGTAGCCTTTTGGGCACGGCGGTCGTCTGCGCCACTCCAGAAGAAGAGCGACCAGCATCGGAACTGAGCCCGAACCGGAAGACATTCCCCGCCAACATTTGGAGGTACCTTGGAAAACCCCAACGGACAAGAAGAAATCCTGATTTGTGTGGTATTTGGGTTCAATGTCCGCTGGCAGCAGTAGCACTACTTTACTCTTTCCAACGAAATGAATGTGGCGTATCCTTTCGCTATCTATCCGGTTAACGAAAGGATCACTGGTGCCTCAGGAAGTAGGAAAACGGTTGGGGTCGTATGTCGCCAAAACCTTCGACACGGAGGTGGTGCGGTCCTTCGTCCCTCCCCCGCTTCCTCCAGACCCGCCGCTGCGGCTTGATGGGCTTCAACATCTCTTGGAACAGGCAAACCAAGCAATCGGTCGCCTGGACGGACTGGCGTCAGTACTTCCAGATGTCTCCCTCTTCATCTACACGTATGTGCGCAAAGAAGCTGTCCTTTCCTCGCAGATTGAAGGGACGCAGTCCTCCCTCTCCGATTTGCTTCTGTTCGAGAACGAAGAGACTCCAGGAGTTCCGGTCGAAGACGTTCAGGAAGTGTCTAACTATGTTGCGGCCATGAATCACGGCCTTGAGCGGATACGTTCGGGCTTTCCGCTTTCGCTGCGGCTCATTCGCGAGATCCACGAGATACTGTTGTCGAAGGGCCGTGGCAGTGGCAAGCAGCCAGGAGAGTTCCGGCAAAGCCAGAATTGGATTGGCGGCAGTCGGCCCGGAAACGCAGCCTATGTTCCGCCGCCCCCGGAATTGGTTCTCGAATGCATGAGCGACCTGGAGCGTTTTCTCCATGATGAGAGCCCGAATCTTCCCATCATCGTCAAGGCCGGAATCATCCATGTGCAATTCGAGACGATCCATCCATTTCTGGACGGCAACGGCAGGTTAGGACGCCTACTGATCACCTTTTTGCTTTGTGCCCAAGGCGTTCTGCGGGAGCCGATTCTCTACCTCAGCTTGTACTTCAAAGCCAACCGCGCAGCCTACTACGAACTCCTAGACAGGGTTCGTACGCGGGGCGATTGGGAAGCATGGCTTGATTTCTTTCTCATTGGTGTCCGGGATACCGCCGACCAGGCGGCAAACGCTGCCCGCCGCATCCTGATACTTTTCGAGCAAGATCAGAGGAAGATCGAGAGCCTTGGGCGGCCGGCAGCTTCTGTGCTGCGCGTGTTCCAGCACATGCAGCGAAATCCCATTGTTGCGATCCCGACCACGGCCAAGAAAATCGGCATCTCGGCACCCACCGTCGCAAAATCGCTGGGGCACATGATCGAACTCGGCATTCTTCATGAAGTCACAGGCCGTGAACGGCACAGGCTTTTCGTCTATGACAAATATCTGGCCATCCTGAACGAAGGGACGGAGCCAATTCGCTGAACCCGATGCCGCAAAGCGTCGGAGGATCACCCAAACCCCAGGAGCCCTACTGTGAACAAGAAAGAACTCACCGAAGCGG
>Ga0224527_1001551_pt1 | contig 11209 bp, 10 predicted proteins | sample CBST0metaG_FD_179882 | JGI IMG/M metagenome (GOLD analysis project Ga0224527, IMG submission 179882) | Peat soil microbial communities from Stordalen Mire, Sweden - C.B.S.T0 | ecosystem: Environmental > Terrestrial > Soil > Wetlands > Peat | place: Sweden: Norrbotten County, Stordalen Mire... | reverse complement strand
GAGCTGCCGGCGGCCGTTCGGATGCCGCGCAAAAACAAGTAATCCTCTGTGTCCAGCCAAACCAAAACCGCAATTGCCGGTAATTTCTACGCGGGCGCTATTTGACGCTTACGACTAAAATCGATAAGAGAGTTTATCGAATGCGGAGTACCTGGCGTTGTTGTCGATGATACTCGTGAAGGCATTTATGGGCCAGATGGCTATCGTGGATAATTGGGTTTGAATCAGTCTTATGCTGTCGACACGAATGTTCTGCTTCGCCTCGAAGAACCCCAGTATATAACATCTGGCGGCGATACATATCGCAATATGAAGTATCCGGCGTCCAGGTACATGATTGCTATATCACAGCGTCAATGGCCGCACACGGAATAACACACCTTCTCACTTTCAATCCATCGGATTTCATCCGATACGGAATTACTGTGGTCGATCCGAATATGGTAACACTACTTTAATGTTGTTCGGTAGGTTTTAGGACACCGCTGTCGGTCAACCTCCAGCCGTGGCAGCCTTTTCTTATAATGTTATATCGTTGAGCCGAAAGGCATCCCCATAATTTTTTGTCCCTACCCTGAGGAATGTACTAGGTTCTTCCGATGATAGTAACGACCGACATTACTTAGGAAGGGGGCATTATCTGATGCCGACACTTTCCCTTTTGCCGTCGTTATCCGGATCACCTCCGGAGACCGATACGGCCAGGGTTAATGGAGGGACGGAAGGTCGCGAAGGTCAAATTGCCGCCACTACTAGCGGTGATAAAGAAAATACCTGGACGCGAGTTTTTCAGTCCTATATACAAGATAGTAAGCAAAGCGCCGATACGCAGTCAAAATCGATCGGCAATACCGCTTCCGACACGACGAAATCAACAGATGCTGCTGCTTCTGCTGTTCTTTCGCCAACTCTTGCGACTCTGCCGGTAGTGACGTCCGCTATTATTATCGCTCCTGTGGAAACAGAAGCGACAGCCACGAGCGCCGCTACAGGGAATGATACTTCGGCTGCAGTTGTTCCAGCGGCTGCTCCTTTGTATTCGACGCAGCAGGCTGCTGTCGGCAATATCAGCAGCACGACTGATAATACGTCGTCAAGCGCAGCAACAAATACGTCTGTTGTCCCGGTATTGCCATTGAATAGGGACACACCGGCACCTATTGCCCCTGCGACAATTTCACCGGTCGATGTTATCACAAACACATTAGCCGAATCTGCTGATACGGCGGATCCAACGGTTGAAACGGCGATTCCTGTCGCTGCTGTATCTGCTTTAACGACTTCGGCGAATCCGCCAGCCGAGGTCACTGCTCCAGTAATCACTGCGGCCTTGCCTGCCGCTTCTAGCGCGACACCGCCGACCAATCCGTCCGCTGCCGTTCTCACTGTGGCTTTGCCTGCCGCTGTTGCTGCGACAACGTCGACGAATTCGCCTACTGCTGATGTCTCCCCAGCTTCTGTTGCACCCAAAGTAAAAGCAACAACTTCACCAACAAATGGTCGTGCTGCTAATTCACGCTCGACCACTAAATCGCTTCCGAAAAGAATATTTACTCCTACGGTTCAGCCTATCACAACAGCAGTTGTATTAACACCAGTATCAAGCGTGGTACCCAATACGGTATCGCCCAATACGCAGCAATCGTCAGGGGCGACAGTTACCAATGCCGCTTCGAACGTAAATACGAATGGCGGCACAGCTGCTGTTGATACATCTGCAACTCCAGTTACTGCAACAGCGCCGACAGAAACTACCGGTAATACACAAGCGACTTTTGTTCAGTCCTTGCCCCCTGCCGTAGTTTCCGCATTGTCGTCGGCACAGCCTTCGACCGTTATTGAGGCGTCTGGATCGAATGCTTCATTGTCGACAACACTACCTCAGTCTGGCAATGCATCAGGAAATACGTCCAATCCTTCCGTCACCAAGGACGGCATGGAGCGGGATCTGGTCTTAGGGCAATCTCCGGTTGCAGTTCAGAAACCGGCGGATGTAAAGTCCGGTATCTCCGGCGGCGATACCTCCTCGGAGGACGCTAGTGGTGATGGCAAGAGTAAGGCGACTGACAGCACAACTTCTGATCTATCCGGCAGCTCGTTTTCTGCGGCAATTTCAACCGCAGGGCCGGTATCAAATACCGCATCGGCAGCAAACAGCGCGGCACTCGTCCAAGGTGCCTCAGTCGATGAGCGTGTTGGTGTTGTCAATCAAATCTCTCAGCATATTCAATCGATGCAGGCATCGAACTCAAGCTCCAACACGATGACTGTTACTGTCCAGCCGCCGCATTGGGGAGAAGTTAAAATTGCTGTAACGATTAATCCGCCGACACCTGGAACAACTGCTTCATCCGTTTCAGCGACAGTCACCGCGTCAACTCCTGAGGTCCAGACTGCGCTTCAACAGCGTACGCAGGATCTCAGTGATAGTTTGAGCAGAGCCGGCATACATCTGGAAAAGCTGGATGTCAGCGTCGGCGCTGTGAGCGCAATGGCGCAAAGCAGCAATTCGGCAGGCCATCACACCGGTCAGCAAGAATCCCGCTCCAATAATCAGGATTTCCAAACCAACTGGTCTGGTCAATCGGCCAATTCGAGCAATTCCGGCGGTCAGTTTCAGTCGAATACGGGATGGGGGGCGGACAGCATCGACAGCGCAGATGCGGTCAGTATTCCATCACTCAATACAGTCTCTGAATCGGCGCTTTCAGCAGCGTCAGTATCAAACAACGGTACAGCCATTTCTCACATAGACATGAGAGCATAAAGAAGGAGGACTAAATGTCAACAGGTGCAATTACAAATTATACCGGCAATTCGACTAACACCAATGCTGCTGGGCAGTCCAGTGCAACGGGAGAGACAGTAAGTGAAAATCAGTTCTTAGATTTACTTGTAACACAGCTGCAGAATCAAGACCCAACACAACCGATGGACGACTCGCAGTTTGTTTCAGAACTCGCGCAGTTCTCATCCTTGCAGGAGAGCACGACTATGAATACGACTGTCGGTCTGCAGACAGCTGCGGGGATGATTGGTGCGACAATCACATCGAGCGCCGACGATTCAAGCGGTAATCCAATCAGCGGCGAAGTTACATCGGCCAGCAGCGCTAATGGAGTTGCCAATGTGATAGTTGGTACAAACACCGTGCCGCTTACCGATATAACGGCAGTCAGTTATCCTTCCGTGAGCAATTCGAGCTCGAGTTCATCCGGATCATAAGCATCGCAGCTAAAGCTGAAAAATAATGACTTCGATCGATATACAAACGAGAATAGCGGCGCAAAACGTGCTTTCTTCGGAAAGCATCATCAATCAGTCCTCGCAAGGGGGCAGTGCGGCAGCAACAGGCGCGGGATCGTTTGCCGATGTTCTTTCGACGGCCGCGGCGGGCCAGCCAGTGACCTTTTCCGGTCATGCGCAAACCCGATTAGCTTCACGTCAGATAACGCTTTCGCAGCAGGATTTAGGAAAGCTGTCGGACGCGTTGACTCGGGCCGCAGCGAAGGGATCACGTTCGTCATTAGTTCTCATGGACAGTGCGCAGGGAGGGCGAGTCGGACTAGTGTGTTCCGTGCCAAATCGAACAGTAATCACTGCAGTGGATGCACAGCAGATGAAAGACAACATCTTTACGAACATCGACAGTGCGATGATCGTCTGACCCACTCTTGTCTCGCCGTTAGTGGCAGACATATGGCTGGACTCTCGCCTCAAAAAATTATTTGAGACAGGGAAGCCAACTTGATTAGCTTCAAAATTTAAAAGTTTTAGCAGGAGAGAGAATTTCAATGCTTCAAGCAATGTTTAACGGCGTGTCCGCCATCAGCGCGACACAGACGGATATGAACGTAATTGGTAACAATATTTCAAATGTTGATACCACGGCCTTTAAGGGATCCCAGGTGTCCTTTTCCAGCCAGTTGTCTCAGACTGTTCAGGGGGCATCCGCTCCAACGAACGGCGGCGGCACGACAAACCCTATTCAGGTAGGACTAGGCGTCAAAATCGGCAGTATCAGTGTTCAAGAAGCCCAAGGCGGACTTGAATCCACGGGGAATCCTACCGATATGGCAATCCAGGGCAACGGCTATTTTATGACTGCCAGTCCTTCCGGCGGAACAAACTACCAGCGTGACGGTCACTTTGCGATTGACAGCAGCGGCGAATTGGTAGATGCAAACACTGGGGACCCCGTTCTTGGTTATACTGCCAATGCCAATGGGGTTATTCAGAGTCAGGACACAATAACACCGGCTTCCACCCTTTCAGTACCAGTCGGTTCGCTGACTACAGCGCAGGCAACGTCTTCAATAACTTACGCCGGGAACCTCGATGCAGCATCAACCAGTTCGTCCAGTTACACGCAGGCCGCAACAGTTTATGACAGCGAAGGCAATGCGCAGGGTGTAACATTAACGTTCACTCCCGATGCCACCAATCCAAACACATGGGACTGGTCCGCGGCTGGAACTACTTTAACAACCGGAACTACGATGGCAGCGCCTACGGGAACTACTAATCAGGGAACGATCACTTTTAACTCCTCAGGCAAAGAAACGAGCTCGACGGGGACGTTGGCGCTCACGTCAACCACTGCAAACCCGTCCAATGTTACGCTGAACTTTGGCGGAGCCACGCAGCTTGCGCAAACATCGTCTCTCGCCCCTTCGACACAGGATGGCTATCCTACAGGAACACTGGAATCGTTTACTGTAGGCGCAAGCGGTATCATTACCGGTGTTTTCTCCAATGGCGAATCACTTAACTTAGGGCAGCTTGCAATGGCAAACTTCTCAAACCCGGCCGGTCTGAGCTCGATTGGCAATAACCAGTACAGCATGACTAACGTCTCCGGCGTCGCACAGATAAGCACTGCCAATTCGACTGGTATGGGAGCAATCTCTGCCGGCTACCTTGAACAATCAAATGTCGACCTTGCAACAGAGTTGACAAATATGATTGTGACGGAGCGATCATTCCAGGCAAACACCAAGGTTGTATCGACGACCGACGATATGCTCAATGATCTCATTCAGATGAAACAGGGGTAAACGGTTTCGACCTTAGCTCGGGATGAGGAGGCCAGACCGGGTTAAAGCCGATATGGGAACGTTTGTTCAGGTATAATCGCCAGTATGAACGTTCCCTGTATTGTATGTAATCAACCGTTTAACGTCGAGAAAGACGGCGGTCAGGTTATACAAATTGACGGTGTTTCTCATTATGTCTGCAAGCGCGATTGGCCAGGCTTTAATGCTGGGGCAGCTCTTCAGAAGCGAATGATGGAGGCGATGGGTGTCCGTGATCGGTCCGCAGCTAAATCGGGCCGGGCGGATGCTGAACAAGCCCTCGCTGAGTACGACAAAAATCCACGTGATATAGTTGATGCGCTGAATGAGTATGTTATTGGCCAAGATCGTGCAAAACGCGAAATTGCCGTCGCTGTTTACGACCATCATCGCATTCACCAAACCGATATATCAGCTATTGAATCCGGTATTCCTGCAGCAGTCGATTTAGAAAAGGCAAATATCTTGATGGTTGGCCCCTCCGGAAGTGGGAAAACGCTCATTGCGAAAACGTTAGCTCGCTCGCTTGGTGTTCCTTTTTCCACGGCAGATGTTACCAGTCTCAGCCCGACAGGTTATACAGGTAACGATGTAGAAAGCGTCCTCACCGCACTCTTTATCGATGCTGGAGAAGATACGGAGTGGGCCGGAAGAGGAATCGTTTTCCTTGACGAAATCGATAAGATCGCCCGCAAAAGCCAGTCGAACCCATCGATTACGCGCGATGTTTCAGGCGAAAGTGTTCAGCATGCGCTCCTCAAATTGATCGAAGGGACGATGGCGCAGCTTCCAATGGGCGCTTCGGGCAGGAAGCATCCCGATGCACCGCCGGAATATATCGACACGCATAAAATATTGTTTATCGGCGGCGGAGCCTTTGAAGGTCTGCCGGAGATCGTTGCAAAGAAAATGCACCGCTCAATTAACCGCATGATGGGCTTGCGCGCAAATAACGAGGCCCTTGTCGGTGATCCGCAGTTAGACTATGAGATCTTGGCGGAAGCCCCGACCGAAATTTTGGTGGAGAGCTTAGTGGAATATGGCTTTGTCCCGGAGCTTGCGGGACGTCTCCCGATAATCGTTCCGCTGGCCCCGCTGACTCGGGAAGAGATGCGGCGCGCGCTGACAGAGCCCAAAAATTCGGTAGTCAAACAGCAGGTTGAGCTCTTCGCACGCGATGGCATTGAATTGACTATTACCGACGATGCGTTGGAGGCGGTCATCGATATTGCAATCAAAATGAAGACCGGAGTAAGAGCGCTAAAGTCGCTGGTCAAGCGAATGACAACGGCAGCACGTTATGACCTTTCAGGTGACAAGGCAGTCGCCGGTGTGACGATCGGACCTGAATGTTTGAGCGATCCCTCGAAATATTCCGCAGTGCGTCATGATACAGTGCACATACAATCGAAGAGCTTAAGTGAAGCAGTTTAGCCTTTCATGGGCTGGACGTGCACACCTTGCACCTTCGCGTTAGATGGGAGATTAATTTTTGGCTAATATAATTAACCTTGAGGCAGGAGAGACGCCTATCGACAGGCTGATCCCTCTTTGTGACGGCGGAGAGACTTTATCACTTGCAGTGGGCTATTTATTTGTTGATGGACTTGCGCCGCTGGTTCCAAAGATGAAAGACTTGAACCGAGTTAATTTGCTGATTGGCAACGTAGTAAATCGGCTGACCGAGGAACAGATACAGGAAGCCCAGCTTGATCGGGCCGGCACTGTGACACACGCTGACGAGGATATGTTTGCAAAGGGGCTGCGGGCCGAGCGTGATCGTGCAGCAGTAGAAACTGCGCTCAATTTACGGCGGACGATTGATGCGATGCCTCGGACAGAGGAGAATCGTACGCTTGTTATCGAGCTGGCCACATTGATCGCCAAGGGGACAGTGCTGGTACGGTTGCTGACAACCAGTCGTCTGCACGCAAAAATAGCGCTTGTCAGTTACCCGGTTGGGCATCCGAAAGCGCCAGGGGCTGGGATAGTCGGCAGTAGTAATTTAACTCTGGCGGCGAGCCGCGCCGGAAAAACTGAACGAAGTCATTGCTCCCCAGACCTGGATGTCCAGGTCGATGGAAGCGAAAACTTTGTATTTCTTAATGATTGGTTTGGCGCACATTGGGCGGAAGCGCAAGATTTTCAGAAGGAACTGTTCGATGAACTGGGCCAAGCTTGGCCTCTCCGTGCAATTGCCCGGTAGTCGATAGACTGTCTATAACCGTGCCGGCCTTCGCAGATGTTCGTTCATCCTTATACACAATTTCTTCTGCATCTTCTGTATTGTACTCTCGTTCGAGAGCAATATCATAGAGCGCTTCAGCCTGTGCAGGTGGCCGCAGTGCCGCCTGTGTCGGTTGACGCATGTAAGACCTCCTCGTCTCGATGTCGATTATACCATGGCTAACAATTCGTTAACCTTTTATTTACTAGTCGTTTTGCCGGATTTTGAAGCGGCCTTTTGTAAGTATGAAAATGACTTCTGCAGTTACAAGTAAAGCAATTCTTGTGCCAACGTCCGAGTTGGATCTTGATCACGTCTGTGTAAGCGGTCAAACATTTCGCTGGCAGCGTGATGAAGACGGCTGGTGGATGACTCCGGTGGGCTGCGCCGGCACAGTAATGAGGGTACATCGCCAAGATGAAAAATTGATTATAGAGAGTCGCGGTCCTCTTGCGGAATCTGCTGCGCGCAGCTATTTCAATTTCGCCGTGTCGATGAAAGAAATGCGCGGTCACTGGGAGCGTTCGGGGGAAGGCGATTTGGTTCGCGCTATCGATAATACTCCTGGACTCCGTATAGCCCGTCAGGACCCCCTGGAGTGCCTTTTTAGCTTTCTCTGCTCGTCCGCCGCGCCTATACACCGTATACGCCGCAGTGTGGACGGTATGAGCCGAGAGCTTGGTGAAAATTTGGGGTCATGGCATGGTGTTGAACTGTTCGCCTTTCCCGATCTCGAAAGTCTGTCATCTGCTGCCAAATCCGATTTAGACCGGCTAGGGCTGGGATTTCGTGGTCGCTATATCATTGCCTCTGCACGTTACATTTTGGCGCAGGGTGGGCGCGCGTGGCTGGACCGTCTCCGAGGATGCAGCTATAGCGAAGCTAAGGCGGAGCTGATGAAGCTGCCAGGGGTTGGCGAGAAGGTTGCAGACTGTGTCTGCCTCTTTTCGCTTGATAAGCATGAGGCAGTTCCGATTGATGTGCATATTGCAAGAGTGGCTCGCCGCCAGTTTGACCAGTGTGAGAGCTTTGAATCGGTTACCCCGAGGGCATACGCGGCTATGTCAGGATGCTTCAGAGAGCGTTATGGGGAATACGCGGGGTGGGCACAGCAATACTTCTTCTACGAAGAAATTGATCGTCGTGGAATATGGGATCAGGAGCTGAAGAAACATCGGCCCAAAATGTCCGGCCATTAAGGTAACTGACTGAGAGGCACGGTGTTGCCATCCAGTCAGATTACAAAAGCGCAAGTGTGTATAGAGGCACCTATATGTGCCTGTTTCTGCCCTTTAAACGGAAAACCACCGGGCTATCCAGCGAATCGGCAAGGATAAGCGCGCCGGAACGGGGGGTTGACGACGAGGCGATTTCAGCTGCGTCCTCCATGAAAATCTCCACAATCAAGTTGCCGGTAGTTTCCATCGTTGCAGCAAAGAGCATTGCGTATTGTGGCGTCGTGAAACAGGCCAGGCCGCGTGTTCTTCCGACCACCGCACTACCATATGAGTTGGTTGGAAGATGATGTACCACATAGAATGAGACTGGAAAACGGGCACTAGAGGGAAGCTTAGGCAGGGCAGCTACTTTATGAGTTCGTTTCGCAGCAGACTCCTCTTGCGAGATCTGCCGACTTTCTGGCTCCGGGAAAAAATGATCAGACATTTGCTATTCCTCTGGCGGGTATATATCGCCATTATGTATCAGGACAACGTTATCTTATCCGGGTTGATTTAAAATCTGAACCCGCAAACGTACTGTATTTTTCCATGTTTTGAGATTATGTTAATAAACTCGAACATACACCAGGTAATGTTTCTTAGGGCTGTTTATCCGACATTCTTAGCTGCAAAAAGCTGGTTGATAGGTCGGCGCGCTTAAAATAGGGATTCGCAAGTATCCGTTTAAGATACGCAATATCCGTCGATATTCCTACTACCTGAGTTTCATTAAGGGCTCTTTGCATCTTGGCAATTGCCGCGTCTCGCGTCGAATCCCAAACAATTATCTTTGCAATCATTGGATCATAGTAGGGCGGGACATCCGAGCCGGAGTAAACCTGTGTGTCTACTCTAACGTTAGGGCCGCCCGGCAGATGCAGTGACGAGATATGTCCGGCACACGGTGCAAAGTCACGTTCCGGGTCTCGTGCGGTAATCCGCGTTTCGATGCCGTGTCCGTGCCACTCCACCTGGCTCTGCTTGATATCAAGCTTCTGCCCGGCGGCAATCTTGATTTGCCACTTCACGAGATCCATTTGTGTCACGACTTCGGTAACGCAATGTTCGATCTGCAGGCGGGTGTTCATCTCCATGAAATAGAACTCGCCATCGGGAGCCAGAATAAACTCTACCGTCCCTGCGTTTGAATAGCTAACAGCTTTAGCCGCTTTTACCGCCGCGTCGCAGATCTTTCGTCGTATACGTGGGTCAAGGTTTGGAGCAGGGCACTCTTCAACCATTTTTTGGTGACGAGCGGTTTGTATGGAACAGTCCCGTTCACCTAGATGCAGGACATTGCCATGCTCGTCGGCGAGAATCTGCACCTCAATATGGCGCATTAGGTCGATATGTTTTTCGATATACACATCGGGATTGCCGAAGGATGCTTCCGCCTCGGTTTGCGCCATTTTCAGGTTTTGCGCAAGCTCCTCGTCGTTGAGTACAGTTCGAATCCCTCGTCCACCCCCGCCGGCGCTGGCCTTGATTTTAATGGGGTATCCGATTTTCGCAGCAATCTTGAAGGCCTCCGCCTCATCCTTCACGGCACCATCGGTACCAGGAACAACCGGAACTCCGGCCGCACGCATGGTAGATTTAGCGGCGATCTTATCGCCCATTTTCTCAATAGCGGACGGAGAAGGCCCGATAAATTTGAGTCCGATTGCACTGCATGCCTCGGCGAAGCTGGCCGATTCCGCCATAAATCCAATTCCTGGATGGATGGCATCGCAACCGGTGATGACGGCCGCGCTCAAAATGTTTGGCGCGTTCAGGTACGAGTCTTTACTCGCGGGTGGTCCGATACAAACGGCCTGGTCGGCAAGGCGGACGGGGAGCGATTCTGCATCAGCCTGAGAATAAACCGCTACCGTTGCGATTTTCATCTCCTGGCACGCGCGTATAACGCGAACAGCGATATCCCCCCGATTAGCCACGAGGATCTTTTTAAACATATGGTGCCGATTATACCTTAAGCATTAACAGCAGGATAGTCGGCCGCTTGGAGGAGAAAAGACCTTCCCCTTTTATCCCCTTCGTTGCGGAACTTGGCGCTTGCCTATTCTCACAGCCAATCGTCCTCGTCGTCCCGCTGCCAACGGGGACAGACTTCAGTAATCATCAGGTGAACAAGGGTGAGCCCGCCTGTTCGAGCCTCGGCATTGTGATATTCTTTGTATTGTCAGAAAAAATTTTCTTTTTGGAAGGAGGATTCTATAAAGTGCTCGTATAATAGCTATTAATATAATCTATAGCACGTTGCAATAAAAGTTCAAAAAATTAGTTTAAAGTTCGCCAGGGAAAGCACTCACAAGCAGTAATAGACATAGCGACTGCCTCCCCTATTATTTGATAAATTCGAAAACTCGGCGGTTTTGCCGAAAGAAGCCTGATCCTAATTACTGCACGAAAAATTGACCGTTGACGCTGCAGGCGTTTTTGATAGTGACCTGCGGCACCGAGGCACATTATGAATATTCTTAAGTCCATCTACCGCTGCCGGCGCTTGAAACTGGCTGCACTCATTGTCCCGCTTCTTTTGATTGCTGGAGCTGTAGGGCGTCCGGCGATGGCGCAGAACTACAAAGTCGTGCACACGTTCGGCGACGGATCAGTGGCGAATGACGGTGCTGACCCTCAAGACGGATTTGTCTACGCTAGTGACGGAAACTGTTATGGTACAGTTA
>Ga0224527_1001550_pt1 | contig 11227 bp, 6 predicted proteins | sample CBST0metaG_FD_179882 | JGI IMG/M metagenome (GOLD analysis project Ga0224527, IMG submission 179882) | Peat soil microbial communities from Stordalen Mire, Sweden - C.B.S.T0 | ecosystem: Environmental > Terrestrial > Soil > Wetlands > Peat | place: Sweden: Norrbotten County, Stordalen Mire... | reverse complement strand
ACTACGCATTGTGGACGCGCGCCGTGGCCTGGCCGTTCTGCGCTGGCACTTCAGAATGCGGCGTGCGAGCCGCCTGCAACGCCCAGTTTTCAGAAAAGGGAGCGGCGTCGGCCACGCCCGCAGACAGGCGCGCGTCCACAATGCGTAGTTGCCCCACCGAGCCGTGCAACGCCAACTGCATCAGCTTTTGCCCGGCACGCTGGCTTTCATCCGTCTTTTGCCCCGCCGCCACTGCCCCAAATAACTGCTGGCCCTGGCGCAGCGCCGCCACGTCGGTCAGGAATCGGAAGCTGCGCGGATTCCAGCCGATGGCGTCCTGGGCCCTCAGCCCGAAGGTGGTTCCCACCTCGCGCTCATTGATTGAGTTATACGGAGGCGTGGCCACCAGCAGTGCGTCAGGAAATCCGGCCGGCTGCTCCCGGTCCACCACCAGGTCCCAACCGCTGTAGCCGGCCTGACCCGGTTGAATCGGCAGTACCCTGAAGACCCACCCCTGGCCTAAGGCCGCTTTCCACTCCTGGCCGGCACTCGCCGCGCCCTCGAGCACAACTTTTTGGCAAACCGGCGTTTGCAGCCCGCCTGCCTGGCTCCGTGCCGCTCCCAGGACCACCCCCCCCAGCGCCACACAGCCCCAGATCCGCCATCCACGGCAGCTCTTTCGCATCTTGATCTCCCTGTCTCTCCTACCCTCGCACATCTTGCGCCTTCAACCCAATAACCTGAAGTGACATTGGCCAAACCGCCCCGTCGCCGCGACTCTTTTGAATTCCTGGATAAGCCAGCGGAGACGCAGTGCCCGTCTCCTCCCGCCCGCGCAGAAGTTTGCGGCTGCAACTCGCAAATATTCGGACGGAACCGGCCCATGGAAGGGCTTCCACCTGCTAGCCTGTCAAACGAGGAATCTCTTTATGCTCAAGATCGAAGCGGTCATCCAACCCGCCAAACTGGACGACGTCAAGGATGCGCTGATCGAAGCCGGCATCGAAGGAATGACCATTCTGGAAGCCCGCGGTCATGGCCGTCAGAAGGGCCACACCGAGTTCTATCGCGGCCGCGAGTACACCATCGACCTGATCCCAAAAATCAAAATCGAGATGGTGGTCAACGACGACCTGAAGGACAAGACCATCCAGGCCATACTGGGCGCTGCCCGTACCGGCCACATCGGCGACGGCAAGATCTTCGTCAGCCCCGTCCATGAGGCCATCCGCATCCGCAACGACGAGCGCGGCGAATCCGCCGTTTAACCATCTCTCCGCATCTCGACAAAACTCCGTGCGACTTTTTCTGTTGCGGGTATGAGAAGCCATGCATCTCAAGCATCGCAAGTGGCATTTACCCCACAACCCATGACAATGCAATATGCATTTTCCGAATCTTTATTCCATCTTTATGGGCAATATGAAAACTTGAGACCATATCACCCATCTGCAGACCCGCGCTCCCCGCGTCATGCTACTCCCATTGGGTCCTTGCCCCTGCGGCGGCCTGCAACCGTATAGGATCGCGCTGGCGGTGCGTCACGGTTGCGTTCATCCCCGGCTGGCGTCCGGAATTCCGCGCAGGTCCTGCGTTCTCAAGCGCTGCGTTCATTTTTGGAGTGGAAAACCTATGTGTCGTCGTGCATTCTTATGGCTGCTTCTTCTGGCCGTGTTGGCCCTTCCGGCTCGATCGTTTGCCCAGGCTCCCGCATCCGCTCCAGCCGCACCGGCCCCCGTCACCCAAGCCCAGTTCGCCGACCTCCAACAGGCCGTCCGCAACGCCCAAACCGCCAGCCAGAATGCCCAGATGGCCGGCGATAACGCCTGGATGCTGGTCTCCGCCGCCTTGGTCCTGCTCATGACCGGCCCTGGACTGGCCCTTTTCTATGGGGGCCTGGTCCGCAAAAAGAACATCCTCGGCACCATGATGCAGAGCTTCGCGATGATGGGCCTAGTCACCATCCTCTGGGCCGTGGTCGGCTACTCGTTGGCCTTTGGCCACGGCAATGCCTTCATCGGCGGGTTTGAGCACGTCTTTCTGCGCGGCGTGGGCCTCACTCCGAACACCGATTACGCGCCCACCATTCCCGAGCAGACCTATATGGTCTACCAGCTCATGTTCGCCATCATTACACCCGCCCTTATCACCGGCGCCTTTGCCGAGCGCATGAAGTTCAGCGCCATGGCGGTCTATCTTTCCCTCTGGTCCCTGCTGGTTTACAGCCCCATGGCCCATATGGTCTGGGGTGTCGGCGGTCTGCTCAATGCCAACGGAGGTCACATTCCCAGCCTCGACTTCGCTGGCGGCACCGTCGTCCACATCACCTCTGGCGTCTCGGCGCTGGTCACCTGCATCTACCTTGGCAAGCGTATCGGCTACCCCAAGGTTCCCATGCAGCCCCACTCCATGGTGCTCAGCTTCATCGGCGCCTGCCTGCTCTGGGTGGGCTGGTTCGGCTTCAACGCCGGCAGCGCCCTCGGAGCCGGACCGCTAGCCACCTCCGCTTTCATCAACACCCACTTCGCCGCCGCCGCCGCCGCCCTCGGCTGGACCGTGGCTGAGTGGATTCACAACGGCAGGCCCACCGCCCTCGGAGCCATCTCCGGCGCAGTCGCCGGCCTCGTAGCCATCACTCCTGCTTCCGGCTACGTGCAGCCCTTCGCCGCCCTGGCCATCGGCCTCATCGCCGGCGTCTTCTGCTCCTTCATGGTCTTTGAAGTCAAAAGCCGCTTGGGCTACGACGACTCCCTTGACGCCTTCGGCGTGCACGGCGCTGGTGGAACCCTGGGCGCTCTGCTCACCGGCCTGTTCGCCACCAGCGCCATCAATGCCGCGTTCGGCAAGGACGCTGCCGGCCATGCCCTTCCTACCGGCGCCATCGACGGCCACTGGAGCCAGATGCTCAGCCAAGCTGCCGGCGTCGGCATCTCCTGGTCCATTTCCATCGTGGGCACGCTCGTCCTGCTTTTCCTGGTCGACAAGACCATCGGACTGCGCGTTACCCGTGAAGAGGAATCCGTCGGCCTCGACCTCTCGCAGCATGGTGAGGAAGGCTACGACTTCAACTCGTAATCATCCTTGTCAACAAGCGAAACAGGCGCGCGTTTTGAGCCTGCGGAGTCGAAGGACCTGTATTTGTTCCCCTCCGGTTCAGCTCCAGCGAACCGGCCCTACAACAAAGTTCAGGCGGAATGGACGAATCGCCCCTTCCGCCTGATAGGCTGTCAAACGAGGCGTCTCTTTATGCTCAAAATTGAAGCAGTTCTCCAACCCTCCAAACTCGACGCAGTCAAGGATGCGTTGCTCGAAGCTGGCATCGAAGGCATGACCATCCTGGAGGCTCGGGGTCATGGCCGGCAGAAGGGCCACACTGAGTTCTATCGCGGACGCGAATACACGGTCGACCTTCTCCCCAAGGTCAAGATCGAACTGGTGGTCACTGACGAATTGAAGGAAAAAGCCATCCAGGCCATCATCGGCGCCGCCCGTACCGGCCGCATCGGCGACGGCAAAATCTTCATCAGCCACGTCGACGACGCCATCCGCATCCGCAACGACGAACGCGGCGAAACCGCCCTCTAGCTCCTCCCTCCAGTCCCTTCCAATTCAAGGTGCCCCAGGTCTCGCGTCTGAGACCTGGGAAAGCACGAACCTCTACCGGCAAACGCAGGCCCCACTGCAGGTGGCACCATCCTTTGCGCCTTCGTTCTGGCGCAAAGCTGGAAAGCCACGCAACATTGGCCCCACCGCAGGTGGCATATTTCCGCACGAGTCGCCCATTCCCGCCAAGATCGCTTATGCTGTTAAGAATCCCCTCTCGCTTCGGCGAGCCACACAATAACTCATGACTCCAGTCGCATTGGCGGTTGACGATCTACGGGAGCAGTATATGCGGGAGATGGCGCTTGTGCGCCAGACCTGCGAACGGACCGGCGACGGTACAGCCGCCATCCGCCGCCGTTCTGCGGTCGTCGACCGTATCCTCATTGAAATGTGGCGTCGAGCCTTTGCCGGGCAACCCACGCAGAACGTTTCTCTGCTGGCTCTGGGCGGCTACGGACGCAAGGATCTCTTCCCCTACTCCGACATCGACGTTCTCTTTGCCTTCGCCGACGACAAGGTCGAGGAGCAATCCCAGGAGGCTGTGCGGGCCATCGTCCAGGGGATGTGGGACATCGGCCTGCGCGCCAGCCCCAGTTCGCGCACCGTCAAGGAAGCCGGCCGCTTCGACCCCGACAATCTCGAGTTCACCCTGGCCACCCTCGATCACCGCTTTCTCGCCGGCCAGTTCCCGCTCTACCAGCAGCTCCATCAGGTCGTCTTTCCCGGCCTCGTGTTGAGCGAGTGGAACACCATCACGCAGAAGCTGGGCGAAATCGCGCGCGCCCGCCACGCCAAGTTCGGCAACACCATCTTCCATCTCGAGCCCAATCTCAAAGAGTGTCCCGGCGGCCTGCGCGACTACCACCTTGCCGTCTGGTTCGCCCTCCTCTTTCACCTCAAAGAGACCAAGGAGTGGCCCCGTCAGCGCGGCGGCGTCTTCCAGAGTGCCCGAGGCGACGCCGAAGCCGCCTTCGATTTCCTGGCCGCCGCCCGATGTTTCCTCCATTTTCGCCATGGCCGCGACGACAATACCCTCGACTGGCAGTCCCAGGACGAAGCCGCCGCCCACTCCATCGGCTTGGAGACCCGCGGCACCGCCGATCCTGCCTACTGGATGCGGACTTACTACCGGCACGCCAGGGTCATCTATCGCCGCGCCGCCCTGCTCATGGAGCAGATGCCCGCCCCGGTCAGCTTCTACCGCCAGTTCCGCCGCCGCCGCACCCCCATTGCCGGCACCGATTTCCTCCTCGATCAGGGCCGCATCGACATCGCTCCCGGCGCACAGTTCAACGACACCAGCGCCATCCTGCGCATTTTCTCCATGATGGCCACCCACGGCTACACCCTCTCGCAAGCCGCCGAAGACCGCATCACCGACGCGCTGCCCGCCTTGGCCATCCATATTCCCGAAGGGCCTTATCTCTGGAACTCCCTGCGTGAGGTGCTGCTCGGCCCCCACGCGGCGCATGCTTTGAGAACCATGCATGCCCTGGGCGTTCTGGAGATGCTCATCCCCGAGTTCCACGGCATTGACGCCCTGGTCATCCGCGACAGCTATCACCGCTACACCGTCGACGAGCACACTTTCCTCACCATCGACAACGTCCATGGCCTCCGCCAACCGGTTCACGATTACGAACAGCGCCTGGCCCAGCTCTTGCCGGAAATCGACCGCCTCGACCTGTTCCTGCTGGCCCTGCTGTTGCACGACACCGGCAAGGCCCGCCGCACTGGAGAGCATGCCGGCCAAAGTGTGGAGCTGGCCGACGCCTTCCTGGCCCGCCTCGACTTCGACGCCGAAGAGCGCGAGTCCATCCTGAAGCTCATCAAGCTCCATCTGGAAATGTCCAAGCATCTGCGCCGCGATATTTTCGATCTGGAGAATGTGCGCGGCTTTGCCGACAAGATCGGCAGCCCCATGATGCTGAAGATGCTCACTCTCATGACCTATGCGGACATCAAGGCGGTCAACCCCGAGGCCCTCACGCCATGGAAGGCCGAGAACCTCTGGCAGTTCTACATGGGCACCGCCAACTTCATGGATCGCAGCGTCGACGAAGTCCGCTACCGCGCCGCCATCGATCCGACCCTGCTCAATCGCATCCGCTCCATGATCCCCGCCGAGCAGCACGACGCTCTCAAGGAATTCCTCGAAGGCCTGCCCCAGCGCTACCTGCAAACCCGCCTGCCCGAGCAAATTCGGAATCACTTCCAGCTGGCTCTCGATCTCGACAAGGACCCCGTCCAGCTCGACCTGCGCCCCCACCGCCAACTCTTCGACCTCACCGTCATCGTCCGCGACCGTACCCGCCTGTTTGCCGATGTGGCCGGCACCCTGGCCGCCTGGGGCATGAACATCGTCAAGGCTGGCGCCTTCTCCAACGAGGCAGGCGTAGTCGTCGACAGCTTCTTCTTCTCCGACACCTTCCGCACCCTCGAGTTGAACCCCAGTGAGAAAGACCGCTTCCTGGCCTATCTCCACGACGTGGTCACGCAGGAGGTCAAAGTCGAGCAGCTGCTCGAGGCGCGCAGCCATATGGCGCACGGCGAAAACCTCAAGGTCGAGGTGCCTACCCGCATCAAGTTCGACTCCGAGTCCTCCAGCCACTCCACGCTCATGCAGGTGGTGGCCCAGGACATGCCCGGTCTGCTCCGCCAGATCGCTCTCTCCCTCAGCGCCCATGAGTGCAACATCAAAGTGGCGCTCATCGACACCGAAGGCGAGAGGGCCATCGACGTCTTCTATATCACCAGCCACGACGAAAAGCTCACCGAAGAAGCGCAGGAGTCCCTCTCCCAAGACCTCACTGCCGCCCTCGAAACCATGCGCGCCCCCTCTCAGCCCTGACCGTTCCTGGCCAGTCCCCTCACGGAAACCACAACGCCGCAAGAGAAGCAGTCGAATCCCGTTGGTGTTGGGACTCTGCCACTTCTCTTGCGGCGTCTATTTGTCGGTTTGGACTGCTTGGTCGCCTTGCCCCACCCAGCAGCATGCAGGCGGGCAAGGCGAACCACTCTAGAAGGTGATCTTGACCGCACCTTGGAAGAGTCTGGCGTTATAACCGTTTGTGATCGATGTAACCTGGCCGAAGGTTGAAGAAGTCATCGACGTACTGGAGGCCAAGTAGCCTGCTGTGCTTCCCGGAGCCGCAAAATCCGGGTGGTTCAGCACGTTGAATGCCTCAAACCGGAGATTCATCGTCCAGGCATCGTGCAGTGCGAAGGAGCGCGTCAATGCGCTGTCCACCTGCAGGAACTTGGGCCCCCGATAGGCAAATCGTCCAGAACTGCCGAAGGTCCCCAGCGAGTTGGCGGTAAATGCGGCCTTGTTAATGTACTGCGCGTTGATCGACTTTCCGCTATGGATCTTCGCATGGGTATACAACCCACTCGGATTGGTCAGGTTGGGCCGGTCGTCATTGACGTCGATCAGGGAGTTGTCCACTCCCGTTGTCACCGTGAACGGATTGCCGTCCGTCACATGCACCAGCGGAGAAATCTCCCAATGGTTCACAGCCTGTGCCGCCAAGCCGTGCAAGGAGTTGAAGCGGCTCGATGCCACAACAGTGCTGTTGAAGATGTGTCTGAAATCAAATCCGCAATTCGACTTGTCTCCATTGATGTTGGCTGGATTCTGCACCGTAACCGTGCTGACATCCGCGGCGTTGTCGGAAATGTCGATACAGTGCGACAAGGTGTAGTTGGCCAGAAACACGAACGTCGAAGACACACGGTGCTGAATGCTGGCCACCATGCCGTGATAGCTGGCATTCGCGCCTGCCATGATGTACTCCGAGCCAGTGCCGCTCCCCGCATACATCGGGCCCTGGGTGGGATTGGCAAGCGTGAGTGCAAAGCGCGCGGAGTAGTTGCCGGTTGTCGAGCAAGCTGAAGTTCCTGTCCCATGGACCGGCGTTGAACCGCAGTCCGACCCGGAGATGTAGGTCGCCGGATTCATCGGCAGGCCGTAAGGACCAAAAGCGGTGTGGTTCCCCACGTAGTCGACCTCGGCTTGCCAGCCGCGTCCGAACTCGCGCTGGATGCTCGCGGTCCACTGCAGCATATAAGGCGAGTGGAACTTGGTAGGAAGCGCAAAGTATTGTGTCCCCTTCTGGAATGCGACCGAGGACGTCGGCACGACTGGCAGCGGGAAGGGGTTTGCCGTCGTCGTTCCATTCGACCACGGGCTGGTAAAACTTAAGGGACCATGAGCCGCGATCGGCGTAGTGGAAACAGCTTGAGCAAAGGGAGCATTCTGTTGCACACGTTGTCCCGTGAACAGATTTGGTTCGTCATAGACCATCGCCGCGCCAGCGCGGAAAACCATCTTGCCGTCTCCCTTGGGATCGAACGTGGCCCCAATGCGCGGTGAGAACTGCCACGGTGAGTCCTTTGTAAAAGCCTTGGGGACTCCCTTATCGCCATAAAAGAAAGTTCCCGCCGGCGCATTCGGATACACCGTACTGAATTGGTTGGCCACGAAGGCGCTGTAATTGAAAACCGATCCGCGATTGAAGTAGTCCGTTGCAACGAACTCAGGATCCCAGCGCACACCACCCGACAGCACGACCTTGTTACTCAGGTGATAGGTGTCTTGGACATAAAGACTCGGAATCGGCTCACGCAGCGCATTCTGTTGGGCCTTGCTCTGCTCGAATCCGCTCATCGATCCCGTCAGAAAATCCAGGTTGCCGTCCTGCCCGCCACCGCCTGTACTTGTCCCAGCCGGGCCCTTTTGGCCATAGATACCCGAGAACGTGAATTTTCCATTTCCCTCGTACACATTGTTGACGTTGAGTTCGGTTTGAACCCACTCTCCACCGAACGAAAGCTGATGCTTGCCGCGCACCCAGTTGATATCGTCGGCAAGCGCAAGCGTGTTCACGTTGAAGTGAGCCGCCGAGCAAGTGCCGCAGTACATGTTCCATTTATTGGTCACCGACAACTGCATACCGACAGTCGTCATGTCATACATGTTGATGCCCAGCGTACTCGAATTGATGCCGCTCGCGGCAGGGCCGCGGTTGTCGCGCCGCCGCGTAACCGTGGCGTGGGCGGAATTGACCAGACTCTTGCTGAGGATGTAGGTCTCGCCCAGCGTAAATCCCTGCGCCCGTTCCTCGTTGCCAGGCGTATAGGTGATCAGGATATTGGTTGGAGAATAGAACGCGAGGCTCTTGTAACCGTCCAAGAAATACCGGCCATACAGGCTATTGTTCGGAGTGAGTGTCGCATCGACGCGCGTGACGAACTGGTTCTCGGTCACATTCGAGGGAATCGCGTAGCTCACAAGTCCGGCGGCATTGGTCGCGGGCGGAAGATATTTTGCCAGCGCCAGCGCTGTCGCATTGAAATAGCTCGTACTGATCTGGTTGCCGGTTAATATCGCGCCGGTTTGAGGGTTCAGCAGTTGAAAACTGTCCGCCGAGAAATCGCCCGCCAGATTCGCTGCTGTGGGTACATAGGCCGTTTGGTTGGGTTGCATCTGGTTCTGAATCTCATGCTGGTATCCCGCAAAACCAAACACCTTGTTACGAACGATCCTTCCGCCGAACGTTCCGCCAAACTGATTCTGGTGCAGCGTGTCCTTCGCCGTGGAGAAGAAACTGGTCGCATCGATGTAGTTGTTGCGGATGAACTCAAAAGCCGAACCGTGCCACTCGTTTGATCCCGAGCGAGTCACCACGTTCACCAGGCCGCCCGGATGCAGGCCGCTCTGTGCGCCCAGCGCCGCCGTCTCCACGCTGAACTCGGCGACCGCGTCCGGGAACGGGAAGGGCAAATTCACATTGGTCATGTAGTCGTTCTGATCGCCGCCATCCAACCGGTAGTCGATGGCATTTCCCTGTCCACCGCCAATGGAGATCACGGCAGAGCTGTAGAAGGTTTTGCTCCCCGATTCGTCGTTGTTCTCATTGGCGTTCACGGCCCCGCCGGTCAGAGTCACTAACGAGGTCATCTGACGACCATTGAGTGGCATCTCCGTCAGCGTATTCTGGTCGATCGTCTGCTTCAGCGAGCTGTCTTCGGTCTGCAAACTGAGGCCCGCCGCCTGCACCTCGATCGTCTGGTCCGCCCCACCAATCTTCATCGAGATGTTGATGGCAATGCTGCTGCCGACCTCCAACTTGATATCCGTTTGCCGATAGCGCTTGAACCCCACTGCCGTCGCTTCCACGGTGTAGCTACCGATGGCCAGGTTCGGCAAGCTGTAGAGCCCGTTGCTGTCCGTGATTACTGTGTGCTTTACCTGCATGGCCGTATTGATCGCGGTGACCGTTGCATTCTGAATCAAGGCTCCGGTGCCATCGGTAACCACGCCTTGGATGTTTCCCGTTCCCGCAGTCTGCGCATTCCCTGTCGCGGCAAAAATTAGGATGGCAATGCAGAGGGAAACCAGGATCCAGCGGTTGAACCTCTCCAGCTGTTTGAATCGTCTGTTTCGCATGAAAGCCTCCTGTTGGTAGTGGATTGCATGTACACAAATGTCATGCCTGCTCGAACGTGCTTTTGAAGTCCCTGAACTCCTGCTGCGATCAGGCTTACCTTTTGCGCACCGAAAATTTCGTCTCGTATTTCGGTACAAATCCTATATAGAGGTCTGACCACTTCTGTCAAGCAATATTCAGTAAAAATTAAGGCCGCACATGAGAGCCTTGCTCAGTGAACACATTTTGGGAATTTACCGCGATTCCTCGCTGTTTTTCGTACCGCAATATGGTAATAAGCTTCAATACAAGACCCCTACTTGACATCTGCAACCTCGTGGTCTGACCATATGGGTTCCATTCGCAGGCGGGGCAGCGACCATGCTAAAAGTGCATCCTCTTTCCACAGGCCCGTTTCCTTCCTCTGCTTGCATAACTCAAACTCGTAACCAATCACACGGAGGATTTGAGCGTGCTGTTCAAAGACACAAATCGCAGAGAGTTTCTAAAAGTGGGGAGTGCCGCGCTGGCCGCTACCGCAGTCTCATGGAATGCCCGCAGCTACGCCGCCATCCTGGGCGCCAATGACCGCGTCCGCGTCGGCGTCGTCGGCTGTGGCGATCGTATGAAGGGCGCCTTGCTTCCCGCCTTCCTGCAGCATTCCAAGGATCTCAACTTCGAGTTCGTCGCCGTCTCCGACATTTGGAACCGCCGCCGCGAAGAGGGCTCCGCGCTGCTCCAAAAGCTCACCGGTAACCCCATCGCCTCAGTCCGCAACAACGACGAGCTCTACGCCCGCAAGGACGTCGATGCCGTCCTCATCGCCACCGCCGACTTCCAGCACGCCCAGCACGGCATTGAAGCCGTCAACGCCGGTCGCGATGCCTACGTGGAAAAGCCCACCGCCCACACCATGGCCGATGCCCGCGCCTTCCTCGCCACTGTCAAAAAGACCGGCAAGATCGTGCAAATCGGCACCCAGCGCCGCTCCACTCCCAGCTATCAGAAGGCCGCCGAGTACATCAAGTCCGGCCAGTTCGGCGACATCGTCATGGTCGAGATGAGCTGGAACGTCAACCAGCCCGGCCGTTGGCGCCGTCCCGACGTCGTGCCCCTCCTCAAGGAGCAGGACACCGACTGGAAGCGCTATCTCCTTAACTGCCCTTACGAGCCCTTCGATGCCCGCAAGTACCTTGAGTTCCGCCTCTTCT
>Ga0224527_1001549_pt1 | contig 11228 bp, 8 predicted proteins | sample CBST0metaG_FD_179882 | JGI IMG/M metagenome (GOLD analysis project Ga0224527, IMG submission 179882) | Peat soil microbial communities from Stordalen Mire, Sweden - C.B.S.T0 | ecosystem: Environmental > Terrestrial > Soil > Wetlands > Peat | place: Sweden: Norrbotten County, Stordalen Mire... | reverse complement strand
CCGAGCAAGCCGTGGCCAAAGACAAGGCCATCGCAGCCGATTTCGACGGGCTGTTCCGCGGGGCGCTGAAGCTGATCCGGTAGCCACCTGCGGTGGGGCCGGCGGCCTTCGGCGCCAGATGCGAGAGGTATTCCAGGATCATGGCGACAGCATGGCCATGCGATAGACTCCTGTTGTCATGGTTCTCAAAGTGAAAGACCCGATTGCTCCCGCCCATCTTCGTCCCGAGGGCCTCAAGTTTTTGCGCGGCCTGGCTCGCAACAACGACCGCGAATGGTTCACGCCGCGTAAGGCTGTGTTTGAGGCGGAACTCAAAGAGCCCATGTTGGCCATTATCCGCAAGGTGACGGACGCAATGACCACTTTCGCGCCCGATTTTGTGCGGCCGGCGGAGAAGAGCCTGTTCCGCATCTATCGCGACACACGCTTCAGCAACAACAAGCTGCCCTACAAGACGCATGTGGCGGCGTGGTGGTCGGCACAGGGCATGGAGAAGACCTCGGGCGCGGGATACTACTTCCACGTCAGCGCCAAGGAAGTGGTGATCGCGGCCGGGGCCTATATGCCGGAGAAGGATCAACTGGCCGCTATCCGCCACTGGCTGCTGGAGAATCACGCCTCATTCCGCAAGCTCTTGCAGAAGGCAGCAGTGCGCAAGACGTTTTCCGAATTTGATGGGAACTCGCTGACCCGGCCGCCGAAGGGATTTCCCAAGGAGCATCCGGCGCTGGACCTGATCCAGTGCCGGCAGTGGGGGCTGAGCACGACATTGCCCGCGGAGGTCGCGCTGGAAGGGGACTTTGCCGCCACCCTGATTCGCCACTTCAAGCTGGCCGCACCGGTGGTGAATGCGCTCAATACGCCCATTGCGGCCACCCTGTCAACGAAGAAGAAGGTGCTTTTCGGACTCGACTGAGCCATCCCTTTGGTAACGCGAATCAGCCTTCCTGGGCCCGTTTTATGGCCCGAAAACCAGCAAAACAGGGAAAAAACAGGACAAAATAGGCAAAAACAGCAAAAAACCTCAAGAAAATTGTGGAAATCGGGGTTTTGACCTTGACTTTGAATCCCCCAAAGCCGCATTGTTACGAACGACGGGGTTCTCCGAACCCGCATGAATACAGGGGTTTCGTGCGAGCGTTGCCACGGTCGCACTCCCTCCATGCGGTACGCACCTCGCGAAGGAAACCCAGGCAACACCGGCAAGCCCAAGGGCTGGCCCATAAGGAGAACATCACAATGGCAACAGGACTGACCAAGACTGCCCTTACGCGTCTTCTGGCTGAGAAGCAGCAATTGACCAACAAGCAAGCGGCGTCTTTCCTGGACCTGCTGGCCGAAACGGCCATCAAGGAGACCAAGAAAAATGGCGTCTTCGTGATCCCCGGCATCGGCCGTTTGGTGAAGGCGGAGCGCAAGGCCCGCATCGGCCGCAACCCTCAGACCGGCGCGGCCATCAAGATCAAGGCCAAGACCGTGGTCAAGTTCCGCGTAGCCAAGGCTGCCAAGGACGTGATCGCCCCCACCAAGAAGTAGTTCATCCGGACTGCGGACCTGAAAGGAGGAGCCTCGTGCTCCTCCTTTCAGTTTTTAGCGGAGAGAAAAGAACGCGTCGATTTTTTAGTCATTCGGCGGAGCTGGCACATCCAATAATGCATGGCGACACGAGTCTTTCCGGCAGACCTTCAGAATTCGCAGGCAGCCGATCCCGTTCTCACCGTTCTGCGCCTTGAAGGGCTGGCGGCAGCAGCACTCTCCGCCGTGTTTTATGCGCGCACGGGAGCAAGCTGGTGGCTTTTCGCAGCGCTGTGGCTGGCGCCCGATCTGAGCCTTCTGGGCTACCTGGCCGGCCCCAATTGGGGCGCGCGCATCTACAACGCCATCCACGCCTACCTTACGCCCGCAACGTTAGCGGTGTCGGCGCTGCTGCTGCATAGCGAGATGCTGGTGCCCTTTGCGTTGATCTGGATCAACCACATCGGCGTGGACCGGATGATGGGCTACGGGCTGAAGTTCCAGCAGGGCTTTGCGTGGACGCACCTGGGCAAGCTGGAAGGCCGGCACAACAGCGCGACTACTCAGACAAACTAGGCTCCTGAGCATTGCCCACAAGCAGCGCCCGCGCCACCAGCGAAACACCAAAGCTGACAAGGATGCCGCGGAGCATGAGCCGGCTATCGTAGCTCCACGAAAGAAATGCCAGGGTGAAGAAGACGCCGATGGGGCATAACTCCGCTATGATGGCGTGAACCCACTGAGGCTTGCGGTCTGAGCGTTCAAGAACGGCGGATGCCGGGCCGGTGCCCAGACGCGGGATGAAGCGCGGAACGCTGTGCATATACGCCAGGTAAGACGCGCCGAGTTGGCTGGTGAGAAAAGCCTCTTCGCCCACAATAAGGCGCACCTGAAACGCGGTAAGCAGGACCATGGCAAACAAAGCGCCGCTGACCGGCATGAGAAAAGCCATGGCAGCGAACATGCACCACGAGCCGAGATAAAGCGGATTTCGAACGAATCGGTAGGGTCCGTCGGCCATCACTGCGTCGGCTTTCATCTGCAGATTGTTGACCGTGAAAGAGCCAAGATACGCTGTCCCCCACACGCGCAGGATTGCGCCCAGAGCGGCGAAGAGCGCGGCCAGCGAGACAGCCAGCGGCGCGGCCACTGCGAAGCTGACGAGGCCCAATCGAGCCAGACCATGCGCCAGCCAGCCTAGCAGCGAAGTGCGGCTTCCAATTCCCCAGGCCTCAATCCACGGCGCCCAGAAACCCAGCGCGATGATCGCGACCATGATTGCCAGGCGCAGGCGAAACTCGATCTTTGTTGCCCCCATAGATCTCTCCCTGATGCCGGAGTGTACCATCCAACGCGTCGGGAAGTTAGCCATGGGGGTGCGAGCGTTGCCCGGTCGTGTGGTAGGCTGGCGCATGAAGGCCGCTTGCCGGGTTTCTTCGGAGGATTCCCTCATGTTTCTGCGCATTCTTGCCGCGGCTCTCGCGGCTGCGGTTGCATTGCCCCTGGCCGCGCAAAGCGTAGCTCCTTCGGCGGCTGACCTGGCCGCGTCGGTGGAGCGGCAGTTACCCGCGCTCACCGAGACGTACAAGCATTTGCATCGCAATCCCGAGCTTTCGCGCCACGAGGAGCAGACCGCTGCCTTTATGGCCGGCGAGTTACGCAAGTTGGGTTATACAGTGACCGAGCACGTGGGCAAATATGCAGACGGCGCGCAGGCACTGGGCGTGGTGGCTGTGCTTGAGAATGGCGCGGGGCCGCGAGTGCTGATCCGCACGGACATGGATGCATTGCCCGTCGAGGAGAAGACCGGTCTGGATTACGCGAGCACAGTGAAGTCCACGAATGCGCAGGGACAGGATGTGGGCTTGATGCATGCCTGCGGGCATGATCTGCACATGACGGTGCTGCTGGGCGCGGCGCGGGAGCTGGCGACGCGCAAGAGTCAATGGCATGGGACGCTGGTGCTGATTGGCCAGCCCGCGGAAGAGGTTGTGCAGGGCGCATCGGCGCTGCTCGCGGATCATTTGTACGAGCGCTTCGGCAGGCCCGACTTTGTGCTGGCGGAGCACGATTCGAATGATGTCCCCGCGGGCTCGATTTCAGTGAAGGGCGGTCCGTTGCTGGCCAGCGCGACGACCTTGACAGTGACCATGCGCGGCATTGGCGGGCACGGCTCCGCACCGCAGGCGGGCAAGGATCCCATTGTTCTGGCCGCGGAGTTTGTGCTGGTGGCGCAGACCATTGTGAGCCGGCAGATCGATCCGCAGCAGCCGACCGTGCTGACCGTGGGCACCATTCATGGGGGAACCAAGAACAACATTATTCCCGACGAGGTGACGATGGGGTTGACGCTGCGGACTTATTCGCCCGCGGTGCGCGATCAGATTGTGGCCGCCGTGCGCCGCACCGCGCAGGGACTGGCGGAGACGTACGGCGTTCCGGCCGACCGCATGCCGACAGTGACTCTGGGCGAAAGCACACCGGCAACCATTTGTGACGCGGCGCTGGCCGAACGACTGCGTGCATCGGCCACTGCGGCGCTGGGCAAGGATCGCGTGTTGGAGGCCAAAGCCGTGATGGGCAGCGAAGACGTGGGTTTGTTCTCGCTGGATGGGCAGATTCCGGCGGTGATGTATTGGCTGGGCGCGGCAGACCCAGGCAAACTGGCGGAGAGCCGGAAGACGGGCGTGGCATTGCCCAGCCTTCACTCCGCCAAGTTTGCGCCTGTTTACGAGCCGGCTATTACAGCGGGGGTAACTGCGATGACGGCCATGACGATGGACTTGCTGAAGTGAGCCGGCAGTACATGAGTTAGCAAAGGACTATAGATAAAGAGCAATAATATGCCGGTGAAAAGCTACAGATAGATGGAGCTATCCCACCTTCGGCGCGACAAACGCGCCGAAGGTGGGGCACCCGCGGTGAGCACATTAAAGTAACTCTCGATCAGTAGATCAGCTTGAGCGAGAACTGGATCTGGCGGGAGTTGCCGGCGGTTTTGCTGATCTCGCCAAAGCCGGAGCCGTTGAGGATGTTGGCGGGCAGGCCCATGGTGACGATGTTGAAGAGGTTGAAGAACTCGCCGCGGAATTGGAGATTCACGAGTTCCGCGCCACTCTTGCGGCTGCCAAAGGGCGTGTCTTTGATGAGTGCAAAGTCGAAGTTGTAAAAGGCGGGGCCGCGAAAGCTGTTGCGACCAAGGGTGCCGAAGCGGCCGAGTTGCGGCACCGATGCGTTGGGATCGTAAGCAGGAGTCGAAAAGAACTCCCCGTTGAGATTCAGGCCACCCACGTTTCCACGGCCAAAATAGTCCTGGCGGTCCTTGCGCGCGGTGGAGAGATTCGGCTTGGCGATCTGGTCGGGGCGGTCGACGCCATTTGATCCGGCGCCAGTCTGCTGCTTGCCAGAATAGACTGTGAAGGGCGAGCCCGAACTGATGCTGGAAATGCTCAGCAGCTCCCAACCGTCCGTAACTTTCCTGTCAATGGGACGCAGAAAGTCGACGCTTTCGAGATGCAGGTCCTGCGCGACGCTGAGGCCAAAGCCGTGAGCAACGTCAAACGAGGACGGGCCTTTTTCGGGATGCGTATCGTAGGGATTCTGCGAAAACCCGGAGGAAACCGCACCGGTCGATCCCGTGCCGCCAAGAACCACGCTGGTGTTATCGATCGACTTACCCCAGGTATAACTCGCCTGGATGCCGGGACCACCATGACCTACCGTTCCGGAGAGCGAAGTTTGGAGAGCGTGATAAGTGGAGTGGGCGTCGGCGAAGATCACATTTTCAACGCCAAAGCCGCCGATAACATTGCCGTCGCTGTCGAATTGCGTGTGAGGCGCAAAAGCCGGGGTTGCGCCAGGATAGGCATTGGGAAAGCCGTACCGCGGCAGCTTGACGCCGGCCGTGCCCACATAATTCGCGTCCGCGGTGAGATTGCCGAACTTGCGTTCCAAGCCGGCCGTCCAGGTGTAAAGCCTGGCGTTGGTGAAAGAGCGATCGATGCCGCTGAGGTTGAGCGCACTCACCGGGCTGTCGGTAATAGCGGCCATATCTTTCTCATACCGGTCAACATCCATGACAGTGTTGGGCGCGATGGATTTGGTGTGACCACCGGCAAGGATATTCACCCCGTCGGGAGTGTAGGCCGCAGGGACCTGCGCGGACGTAATCTGGAAGCCATAGGGAATGGGCGCATTCGATGCGGAAAGACGGCGTGGGTAAACGGCAAAAGGCGTGGAGCCGGTGAGAAAGTTGTCCTGCCAGATGTTGGGCGGAATGATGGTGATGCCGGCGCCTGCGTGGGCGGATAACTTGTTCGTCAGTTGCCCTGTTGCCTGGACGCGCGGACCCCAGCCTTTCCAGTCGGTGCGATAACCCGGCTGCGGATTCACGACATACTGCTGCGTGCCGTTGACTGTCAGAAAGCCGCCAGTGCGGCGAGCGCGCTCCGTGATGGGCGTGTAGAGCTCCCAGCGAACGCCGTAATCGAGAGTGAAGCGGCTGCTGACCTTCCAGGTGTCTTGTACATAAGCGTTGTAATCGTTACGCGTAATGGCCGCGGGACCCATGTGTTGGCCGCCTGAGACTTCAGGGGGCGCGAGACCTACGTTATAGGCAAAGGGACTGCCAGTGAGGAAACTGCTGAGCGTATCCGGCAGCTTGCCGCCATAACTCACGTCGTGGGTGCCGCTCTCGGAGAGGATCGTCTGGCTTCCGGCGTAGTAGGCCGCTCCGCCGCCAAAGTCGTATTCACCATTGGGGCTGGTACCGAAGTAGGTGGTATCGCGATTGACGCGCACCTCGGCTCCCATTTTGATGGAATGGCGCGCTGCGTTGAATGCGACGTTTTGCCGGCCCTGAAAGAGGTTGCCATAGGCCTGCATCACCGAGCCGGCGGGGGAGTTGAAAGCCTCGAACAAACCGTCACTGAACTTGACCGCTGGATCGGTGTGGTTAGGCGTGGGAAACCCGGGCGTGGAGCGGGTGATGCTGATGGACGACTCCAGGATCAGGCGCGGCGAGACGGCGCGCGTGTAGTCGCCGAAAACATTGCGTTGGCGGTCGATATATTGCACGCCGAACGAGGGGTCAATGGCGGTCTGGTCGGGATTGGTGGTGGGTCCGGTTAGGTTGTCGAGGTTGAAGCGCGCGAAGAACTGGTCCTTCGTGGAGAACTTGTGATCCACACGCAGCGAGAACTGGTTGGCGTTGGTGACGACTTTGGACGCAGTCGCGTAGGTGTTCGCGCCATACGATCCAGTGGGCAGATTGGGCAGGGGATAGCGCGCCAGGACCGCCGCGATGCCTGAATTGACCGGAACGAAGAGCGTATCGACCGATTTATCCGGATATGTGACGGTGTCGCTGACGATGGAAGCGGATGCGGTGGGCCGTTGATCGGCCGTGGGCACCGGCATCACTTGCGTAGTGCCGAGGACCTGGCGAAAACCCTGATATTGCGTGAAGTAGAAAGTCCGCTTTCGTCCGTCGTACAGGTGCGGGACGAAGACCGGCCCGCCGTTTGTGAAGCCGAACTCGTTGCGGCGGAAGGGCGGAATGCGACCGGGATAGGCCAGGGTGGCATGGTCGAAGTAATTGCGCGCGTCGAATGCGGAGTTGCGCACGAACTCAAAAACCGACCCGTGAAAGCCGCTGGCGCCGGTGCGCGTGTGGATGTTGGTGAATCCCGCGGCGCCACGGCCGATCTCGGCGGGCATCCAGCCGGAGTTGGAGTCGATGCTTTCGACCGCATCCACATTGAAGTTGGAGAAGGTAGCGCCGCCCATCTCCGGATCGCTGATGTCGGCGCCGTCCATGGCGAAAGTTGCCTCGACGCCGCGCTGGCCGTTGATGGCGAACTGCGCCGTGAAGTTGGTGGCGCCATTGGAGTCGGTCATGGTTCCGGCGGCCAGCAACAGCAGGCTGCTGAAGTCGCGCTTGTTCAGCGGCAATTCGCTGACCGCCTGGCTGGAAAGCTCTTCCCCGCCAGTGGCCTCCTGTCCTTTGATCACGCCGACGGTGAGTTCGCCGCGGCCGGAGAGCGTGAGCAACGCCGGAGGCGCGGCCATTGCCAAGTCGATCGGCTGGGCGAAATTGATGGCGCGGCCTTTGGCTTCGACGGTGAGGCGGTAGGCGCCCACGGGCAGAGCGGTCAACTTGAATTGCCCTTCCGCTCCGGTTACCGCATCGGCTTGAGCGCCATTGGCGGCGAGGCGAATTTTTGCACCGGCAATGGGCGCGCCGCCCGCGTTGCGCAAAACGCCCTGCCACACTGACTGGGCCGCAGGTTGGGCCCAAGCTGCCATCGCCAACAACGCCAGCACTCCGAAAGCCAGAGACTGAAATCCTTTTCCTTTGCGACCCGCCTTGAAAATGGCCCGACCGCACCCGTTCTGCCGCTGAGTTATCAAGTGAATACGACCTTGGTCTGGAGATCGATGCGGCAGCGGAAAAAGACTGAAGGGACAGAATTTGCCCCCACCGCGTTCGACAGGATTATAGCGCGGCGCCGGTGTTCGATGGGTTTTGCAAGACTTCGCCGGCTTGGTTGGCAGCGGCTTATGGGGTGAGCTTCTACACTAACGGCAGCGTATGGCCACCGACGACCTGATTACCGACACGATTGCCGCCGTTTCCACGCCGCCGGGCCGCGGGGGCATCGGCATTGTTCGCCTGAGCGGGCCCAAGGCCGCAGTGATCGCGGCGCAGTTGGTGCGGCTGCGTCAACCGCTGGAACACGCGCGAGCGCGGTTGGCCGACGTGCTGGATGAGGCGGACACCGGTGTGGATGCGGGCCGCATCGACGAGGCGGTGGTCACGTTTTTTGCCGCTCCCCGCTCCTACACTGCAGAAGACCTGGTGGAGATTGCCGCGCACGGTTCGCCGGTGGTGCTGGAACTGCTTCTTGGCCGCGCCCTCGCCCTGGGCGCACGGCTGGCCGAACCAGGAGAGTTTACCCAGCGCGCCTTTCTGGCCGGCCGGTTGGACCTCACGCAGGCGGAGGCGGTTCGCGACCTGATCGATGCGCAGACACTGACCCAGGCCCGCCAGGCCGCCAGCCAGATGGGCGGCGCGCTCAGCCGGCGTGTGCGGCCGGTGAAGCAGGCGCTGGTGGAACTGATTGCGCTGCTGGAAGCCGGCATCGACTTTGCCGAGGACGATGTGGACGTAACTCCGGCAGCGGAGATCACCCGCCGCATCGGCGAGCTGACGCCGCCGCTCCTGGCCCTGGAGGCTTCTTTTGCCCGCGGCCGCCTGGTTCATGACGGGCTGACGCTGGCGATTGTTGGCCGGCCCAACGCGGGAAAGAGTTCGCTCTTTAATTGTCTGGTCAAGCGCGACCGGGCCATTGTGACCGCAACGCCCGGGACGACGCGCGACACGGTGACCGAGCGGATTTCTCTTGAGGGCATCCCGCTGGAATTGGTGGACACAGCCGGCCTGCGCGAGGCGAGCGAGGAAGTGGAGCAGTTGGGCATAGCGCGCAGCCGCGAAGCGATGGCTGACGCCGCGCTGGTGGTGGTGGTGCTGGATGCGACCGAACGGCTGAACGACGAGGAACGCAAGCTGCTGACTGCCGTCGAGGGACGTCCCGCCGTGGTAGCCGTGAACAAGAGCGACTTGCTGGGCACCCTGACCGAATCTGGCTGGCTGCCACAGGAATGCAATGGAATCCCCGCGCTCGCTACCTCGGCGCTGACCGGAGAAGGCATTACTGCCCTGCGCGAGCGCATTGTGGCACTGGCCACGGGCGGAGCCGCAGCCGAACCAGGGATGTTGACCAGTCTGCGCCACCAGCAAGCGATCACCGCAACTCTCGCGGCCTTGTCCGATGCGGCTCAGGCCAACGCCGCCAACATCCCTCACGAGATGATCCTGCTGGATCTTTACCGGGGCCTCGCGAGTCTTGATTCGCTGACCGGCCAAACCACCCCCGACGACATTTTGAACTTGATATTCTCCACCTTCTGCATCGGAAAATAATTCGACGTTCGGGGATCTTCGCAACCGTCCGCAAAATCAACGTAAGCATAGTATTATTAGTGATTTATCGGTCTACTGTGTTCGGAGACGTTCGGGGGCTTCCGGTGGATTTTGAGTCTCCAGCGAGTCTCCAGCCTGATTTATAATCATCCTTGCCGTCTGGAGACTCAAAATGAGCTTAACTGATAAAGAAATCAGTGCGTTAGAGCCATCGCTTAAAAGGTATTCGAAGCGAGTGGAGAGGGGACTGTTTATAGACGTAACTACTGGCGGTGCAATGAGTTGGGTTTTCAAATACCGACTCAATGGCAAGCAGGACAAGCTTGTTATTGGTCGCTATCCCGACCTGACACTAAAGAAGGCGCGGGAGATGCGCGACAAGCTGGCCGCGCGGGTTGCGGAGGGAAAATCACCCGCGGAAGAGAAGCGGCAGCTTCGCCAAACGAGCGTCGCGGATTCAAAGGTGTTGACGGTTAGGGAATTTGGTCAGCGTTATTACGATGAGCAGGTTGCAAAAAATTGGAAGGATCCGAGCGGCGAGCTCCGCTACTTGGAGAAGGGCCTGTACCCCGTCTTGGGAGATCGGCCTCTCAAGGACATCACCGCCCTCGACGTCCAGTCGGTCGTTTATCCAAAGCGAGATGGCGGCCACCCGTCGGCTGCAATCTGCTTGCGAAATACGATCAAGCGCATGTACGACTATGCGGTAGAGTTGCAACTCGCGGCAATAAACCCGGCGGCGATGGTGGCTACTCGATACATTGGTAAGGCGACGCGACGTAGTCGGCATTTGCCTCCCAAGGAGATACGCGAGTACCTCCAGGTCATCTACCGCAGCAACATCCGCCGCCAGTTCAAACTCGCCCTGCACATTCTCCTCCTGACGCTCGCCAGGAAGTCCATGATTCTGCTGGCAACTTGGGACGAGATAGACTTTTCAATCGGCGAATGGACCATCCCGAAGGAACACATGAAAGGAAAGAAGGGCGAGGAACACGAACACACCGTATACATGTCAAAGCAAGTAACGGCGATGTTCCGCGAGTTGAAGGCGCTCGCCGGTGGCTCGCGGTTTGTCCTGCCAGGACGCGGCACGCAGAATCAGCCATTCGCAAAGAACGCACTGAACAAGGCGCTGGAAGGCCTGACGTTTGAAATGGAGCCATTCACCATACACGATCAGCGAAGAACGGCGTCGACTCTGCTCAACGAGAATGCTTCGCAGAATAGATGGTCCAAGGATGCGATTGAAAAGGCTTTAAGCCATGAAAAAGGCGGTATTGCCGGCATCTATAATCGCGCGGAATATGCTAAGCAGCGGATGGGGATGCTGCAATGGTGGGCGGATTACGTTGACTCGATTGTCACTGAGTCTAAGGTGGTGGTAGGAAATTTCGGCCGCCGCTAATCGCTGATCTGAACATCTTGGCAGAACCGGCTTAACAGCTGCCGTGAATCACCCGCAAAGGTGACCGACAGATGGCTCAGGTCGGTAGTCGAGAAGGCATTGTGCCACGAGAAAGATGGAATCAAAGGCGTCTATAGCCGCGCAGAGTGCGCCGCAGACCGAGAGGAAATGTCGCAGTGGTGGGCGAATACATAGATTCCTCGTCATGGAATCTATGGTGATCGTCGGTAACTTCACCCTCCGTAGATCCTCACCGCGTGGGCTAGAGCAAAGTGCGCAGGACGGTTCATCCCGGTCCTAGCAGCGAGCCACCGTCCGGTT
>Ga0224527_1001548_pt1 | contig 11231 bp, 10 predicted proteins | sample CBST0metaG_FD_179882 | JGI IMG/M metagenome (GOLD analysis project Ga0224527, IMG submission 179882) | Peat soil microbial communities from Stordalen Mire, Sweden - C.B.S.T0 | ecosystem: Environmental > Terrestrial > Soil > Wetlands > Peat | place: Sweden: Norrbotten County, Stordalen Mire... | reverse complement strand
CACGTGCAACACCAAACGGCAGCCCGGGCAATGTGCCAAGATCGTGAATATGATGCTGCAAGTCCCACATCACTGCTTCGGTTCCGCAGTATCCAACCACCCCGCCAACATTATTATTTGCCGTCGCAAAAGCCCCTCCGCTGTCAGGCAATCCGGGAAGCCGTATGAAGCGATCTTTATGCCAGCAGAATGCCTGCACAGCATGGTAGACCGCAGCGGCAGCGACCACGGCCCCAGCACTGTTCACTGTACCATCATGGAACGGCCATCCCGGTATATATAAATCGGGTGCCAGCGCTCGCGGGTACCCCGGTGTATTAAGTTCATCATATCTGTATTCGCTTGTGTCCGAGTCCACAAACGCCGGCTGCGCCTGCGCTGCTGAAGCCACAAAAGGTCTGCCGGCTAACGTCTGGTAGGAAACTAAAAATCGTGCATCGGCAACAGTTAAGGCGTTCGCCGGTTCATGGAAGAAATATTCGGCTGCATTCGAAAAGCCAGGCGCAGGTGCGCCGTAGTTTCGTTCGCTTAGATATGCCGTATCGACAGTGTTTTCCGGCAGAAATTTGCCAATGGCAACCGCCAAAAGCCCAGACGCTAGATTGATCATGGCTGACGGCAGTTTAAACGGTGCGACCATATCCCTTGCTAGGGACTGATCAATAGTAAGCCGATCCTGTATCTGTACTCCCGAGGCCCGTCTTAACTGATTATGTAAATCGGCTAACGTATAGGGTGTGTCTAAACCTTCAGCGGCTATCCCAGCTTTGACTGATATTGGAATAGCCGCTAATGCCGGATCGGCTCGCTCGGCAGTTTCTGCGAGCTGTACGCAGCGGTGGATCATGGCTGCTGTCCAAAGAGCAGCCCCGACCATTATGATGAGCACAATGCCGCCGCACCACACCGCGATTTTGTGCCGTCAAGAATTAGATATTATCGCAGCGGCTGCTTCGTTCTCTGGTTTGCGTACGGCAATAACCGTCGAAGCAGCGGAAAAGGCAAGGATGCACACACCAAGCGGAGCGCCGCTGCCAAAGAATTCGTTCTGCCCGCGCCACTGTACAATGAGAACAAGCATGGCTGTGGTAGCGCCAGATAGCAGCCCCAAGCTCTCATACAGGTTCTGTCTTCGCTCTTTTTTGCCGGCAAAAACTTGCGAGATCTCTAAAGCGTTATCAAAATTGACGCTCAACGCGCAAATAATCAGGAAGCACTTTACCGCTGTTGAGATAATGCCGTCATCTGAAAACGAAGTGCCGGTAGAAAGCCCAGTCTGTGATGTACTGCCGAGCCCCATACCGAGCCAGTTCAGAGCGTTTGCATCCATACATCCGGCAACCATAGACAACAGAATAAGGGACGTTATCGCCAAGAAAATAACATTCAGCAGGGCATTTCCCCAGCGAATTTTGCTTGCGAGCCGAATAGTGAACCGCGCAGCCGAGGCAATTGCCACTATTTCAATTGGAATCCACAATCGTTGTGGATTATCATTTGTAAATCCCGGCCCGAAACAAAAGCAAAAAAGACCAAGAAATGCTGCGGCGATATAAAGCGAGCGGCGATATTTCAGCAAGGGCTTCGCCGATCCGCTGCTCTTTGCGGCTTGAGGCAGTGGGAAGACGAATGCGTAGAGCAGCAATCCGGCTGAGGGCATTAACCTTACGGTAAAGAACGAATAATCCCCAGTCAGTAAATAAACTATCGATGACACTGCGCCCATCATCACCAGCCAGTCACGCCACGCTGCCGGTCGTCGGCAACAGAACGCGCTCCATCCCGCCACCAATATCCCTGCCGAGATAGCAAACGAATCCGCATAAGGATAGTCCGGTGCCGACGATACCAGCCAATCCTTTGCTGCCAGCCAAAGGATTGCTAAAGCAAAGACAGCCGTCCACAAACCCGAAAGAACATTATTGCGGGTATGCGTTGACGCTTCAGGCCCGGCGGACATTTCACTGTTTTCGCAAGGCTGAGTCGGTGTTACAAAAAGGTTCCGCGCTATTCGAACGAGTTGCCAGATTTGCATTAACTCTCCTCGCCATCGGTCTCCGGCAGTACGCCGAGGTCAGTGAGTATTGGCCGTCCTATAGACAGTACTGCGCGGCTAAGGTTATCGACAGTCAAGGGTCCCATAAAACCCTCCTGTGCCGGCAAGCAGAAGTTAATTATTCGAGCGCCCATAGGGCTATTTTTGATACTGTCCTGCGCCTGCTCCATCCTTACCTGCCACTTTTTCTTAGGAACCCGACGGATGCCATCGGGATACATTTCGGCGAGCGATTCTATGACAATCGGCTCAGCATAGCTGCCGAACAGCGCTGTGCCAATAGAGGCAAATGCGATAACGCCGCACCAGATCCACACGCTGGATGCGGTCACTGTTTCACCGCTCAGCAAGGCATAACCAAGAACACCAAGCAAGCTTGCGATGCCGGATGAAGAGAGCGACGCCAGCATCGGCGAGAACCAGTATTCCGGATCACGATAAGCACGCGGAACCGGATAGAGCACATAAGCAAGTGCAGCAATGAAAATCAGGAAATACGAAATATCGGGCAGCCGCAGGCCGCCAAAGACAAGCCACAAGAGGGCGGCAAATGATATAGCAAATAGAGCAAACAAGGTCGTGGTTATTGCCACTGAAAGGGGTTGTCTTTCTTTCCCGCCCGCAATATCCGATTCATATGACAGGATAGCGTTCAGAATCAGATATGTCACCACCGTGCCACCGGCAGCAGCGGCTCCTGGAAGCGCAGAATCCCCCGTTTGTATCGGCACGTAGCAGAGCCCGGCTAATGCAATAAGAAAGCAGAATAAACTACCAATCCGGTTACGATTAAAAGCAGGCAACCGCTTAACCGGCTGCACGGTCTCTTCGTCGGCATTATCTCTGCCAGGCGAAGCAGCAAACAATCCAGGTACGGAAAATGCCAAAAGTAAAACTGAGTAAAATGGTGTACCGGCAGCAGTGAGCAGCGGGCTGATGTAGGTTGTTATTGTAGCGTCGTAAGGCGACGAGTTTAGGGTGAGCAATATACCAAATGCAGCTAGCAGCAGCGAAGGAACAACGACCAGCGGTCGAAGGAAGTTCTGGTGAAAAAGCTGCGGCGTAAAAAACAGGATAGCAAGCCCAAATGCAATGATAACCTGCACGAGAAATAGAAAAGTCACGCCGTCATAATTGGAAACAAGGTCGGTAGCCAGAGCCAGCAGGCAAAAAATTCCAACAAGCCGCCAAGCGGCAAGTCGAGAGATATGGATTTCTGTGAGGGAGTGAATGGACATGCTTTATTTCCCATTATTGATGAACATGTAATTGTAAGTCTTGCCGTCGGCCTCAACTGCCGTTGCAGTGGCATCAGGAACGCTTATGCCTCGGACGTGACCGTCGACGAAGAGAACGTTTGCCAGATCCGGTGCACCGTGCCTGAAGCATAGGGCGCCGTCACCATCAGGCCCACTCGGATTGCTCCTTCCGACCTCGGAAAAGCCGTCCACGGTATTTGCTGAAACCGCGCCTGGAAAACACCAGTCAATTTGGAAAGAGCCGGTACCGTCGCCGACCCAGATAACTGTTGAGGGTGACTTGATTGCACTCAACGACTGGCCATTGTTGTTGCCGGGGCCGCGCAGGCTGACATTATTGCCGGCGCCGTTGGTACCGTTGTGCCAGTAGGCTGAATTCATGCCATAGCTGCCGTAATGCGTGGCGTCAGGAGTAGTTAGATCGCCAATCGGTATGTATGTGCCTTTAGCGCCATCGAGTCCAACGTCGTCCGGACAGTGAAACACAGAGGCATCTTTTACATAGGGATAAATTTCATCCATCCATTTATATTTGGTTGAGGCGGGCCGGGGATCGGTCATTCCAAAGCCGCCCTGCCCCATCCATGCCTGCGGCATGTGATTATCATTGTCATGCGTATATTGGAGACTAGCAATCCCAATCTCTCGGAGATTGGATGCGCATCCGGCCTGACGGGAAGCCTCTTGGATTTTGCCGAAAAATGGAAAGAGGACAACTCCAAATATTGCTATGATCGCGATAACAATTAGAACCTCAAACACGGATAATCCCCAAATCCTGTATTTCATAATGGACACCTTAAGACAGTATACAATTGCTACACCAACGGCCAGCAGAGCGAAAGAAAGAATATATGAAGGCATGTGACGGCTGCCAATTTGCGATAAGACATACACTCCGGTTCCGAATGACAAGACGGCAAACTAAACTCGATGACCGCAGGATTCACTATCACCGTTCCCCACGCCACTCAGGGTTCCATACGCTTGCTGGCCTCTGAAAGGCACGAATATCCCTCTCAACCCAGTGGAGTTTTCAACTCCTACGACTTAGCCGTATTTCGATAAATAGCGGCGCAATAGAGCAACTGGGGCACCGTGAATACAGATATTATCACGATACGATAGATGCCATATGGCATAACAGAAAACTCATGAACGCCCCCTTGCGTTACAGCAGCGGCATAAACGACCTCAAAAAACATCGCCCACAGACCACATAATGCCGCAGATCTGAGGGTAGAAATGCCAGACGAGTCATGCACAAATATCTTCATGCCTCCCATAATAAACATAATAGATACCGTAGCGCAGACGAGGGACATTGTTATTCCCACAACCTCTAAACCCCATCTGAACGCGCTACACTGTTGTATCGCCGTCCAAATACAATAGAATAAATATGCTGTTCCAAATACAACCGCAGACAACGGCATCACATAGCGACGTATATTGTATCTCATTGCACAGATTCCTTTTCGGGGCGCAGCAACAGGGTTGCACCGAAGAGCGCGGCTACAAGTAGATTTCCCATGTCGGTCCGCTGTGTGCCAAACGGGGTGTCGGCCAGTCCAGCAACCGCTAAAGACAGCCAGGATGCCAAAATTGTGTAACCAATAGTCGATTTTGAGCCAATCACGATCCGTCTAATGCTTGCAATAGCCGCAACGCACAACACCGCACCAAAAACGCCGTACTCGTCCAGAAGCAGAAGATAAATGTTCTTAGGCTCCGCGAGCACCTGGACGACATGCTTGGAATGTCGCGACACCACGGGCAACTCGACTGCGGCGATCCCTACGCCAGTTAAAGGATGACGCAAGAATATATTCCAGCCGCGCCTGAACAGAGAAAGTCGACCTAGAGCGGATGTAACAGATGATACCTGATTAACGTGCGGTCCGCGTGCGCGGAGATAACAGACCCCTGCCAGGGACGCGATAACCAACGCACATACGAAGCCAGCCGTAAATTTGCTTTTCGAAGTTCTGTAGACCACGCATGTGAGGCCAACACAGACCGCAATCATTCCACCGCGCACATAAGAAAGGAGCAATGCGCTGAAAGTGGTCGCCAGGCCTACGCTCCAACAAAGAGAGGAAACGCTAGAGACGGCCATGATAAAAAGACCTGCTGTCAGTGGGATGGAAATTACAAAAAGGCGATATAACGACGTGGGCTGGTCAAACGTTCCACCCGCGCGCTGAACCGTCCCGGAAATATACATGTGGGTGCCAGAATGCGCGTAGAATAATGTGTATAGCGACTGAATAATTGAAATAACTACTAGTACGCGAATGCATGGTTCAGGTCGCCCAAAAGCAAGACCAACCAACAAGCCAAGTAAGGTCGCAATAAGAATACGCTCGCAACCACTAACTTGCTTGCCGTCAGTGGACCATATGATTGTCGCCAGAATCGATACCGTATATGTAATCACGCACAGCGCTAAAGCTGCGTGACTAATGCTACACGCGAGTTTGGATGTTCGCCATATGCAAGCAACTATACAAATTATCGTCAACATTACAGTTGACGGCTTTGACCATATTGATCCCTGGTTCAGCAACGCATTTGCAAGCCAGCCGACAGGCGAATCATCACTCCAAATTGTGTTAGGGAGAACATAATAAGCAACAACACTCAAACAGAAGATGTACCGCAATGCCACAATACACTCATCCGTAACCCTACGTAAGTTTAATCCATAGCCTCGTCGTTCCAATCACCAGTCCCCCTCAATTTTGGCTGCATCAAATTTCAACGCCAGCAACCAGCTTATTACACACATCGCGAAGATCTACTATCGAAACTTTATCAGATTGCGTAAGCCGTTGCCAAAGGGCAGTCTATTCTCCCTTTGTGCGTCTGCAGAAACGACCCAAGCAGGCATCATTTATCTATTGGTGATTTTTGACACCAAAAACGCAACCGTAAGAAATGCTCCAGCTCCCGGCTTCCTGCTGGAAGGCGAGCGTATGCAACACAGCTGTCCCGTTAGGTTCGGCGGCAACCTGATGCCTAATACACTTCTAAGTGGTTCGCGCAGCCACTGGCGACCTGAACAATTGCACCGGGATAATCCAATTTTTTACCGGCTTTCATTGTGCTTGGCGTCTTGCGACTTCCTCTTTTCCCGACAATGGTTGCGGCATATAGCCTATTGGACGAGTGCTAGTCAGCAAAAAACAAATTTTCTGCACAGTTTTGGCCGCCGGATAACGCATCAGGGGATCATGGCGATCTTAAAAGGCACGATTATTAGGGACGGGCCGCCCGCCGCATAATTATTTTCTTCTTCGATTGTTATGGAGCACAAACCAAATGCTGGCTAAAGCGAAGCCGCATGCTATGACAACGGAGCCAAGTATGGATCGTTGTCCAACGTTCCCACGGTCTGCCATGGACTGCGCTAGCGCCAAATCGCCTCGCCTCCCTTTGGCCTGCTGCTCAATACTACCAGCGCCCGGCTGATAATCGAACGACGTACCGCCCAATTGAACGGTATCCCATTGTTTTAACTGACCTACTAAGTCGAAGTCGCATGACGGTAGCGATGCGGCGTCAGCAGAAATGAGCGAGTAGTCAATGCCTGCTCTAGGTGATCCGTCGAGCATGCCTTCATCGAGGTGAAACTTAGAAGCAATCCAGATGCCTTTGAGCGGTTGATAGTCGGTGAACTGCCATTGGGCCGATACTTTGCCATTGTAACCTGAATTAGCGTTCGTCAGCTGTAGCATATTGTCAACAATCTTGTATCTTATATCGCCTGGAGCGAGGGCCACCGCATCAGTGTTTGGACCATAGAAAACGTCAGCAGCAGTCGAAACGGCTCGTTTAGAAAGGTCGGAGTCGCTCAGACTGTTAACAGACATTTTCGCAAGTGTTAGTCCCGGCAGGTTACATCCTGCAAATGGTAAATCGCGCAAATATCTTGTTTGAAATCCGCTAAACTTCACAAGCGACTGCCGCCCACCGCGGTTAGGTCGTTGCAGGACAAGAGAATATGTGCCGTTGTAAACCTCAGTTATGGTATCCGCTGTTGCAGACGACGGTTCACAATATTGATAAAGCAACCTCTTTCCATCCGCAGAAATAGTTACCTCTGCATTCGCATTCTGTAGACGGGCGCTTCTTTCAATATCGTTGGTCATTTGCCTAGCGCCGCTGTCCGAAATTTTTCCTTGTTGTACGAGACTGCGATAGAATTTCACGTTATATTCGATCAGGGCTTTACGATAAGCTGGGCTCGTTGTATCCTTATAACTGATAGAATATTTCAAGGTGAATGGTGCGCTTAGCTCGGGCATTACACTCTGTGCATTCGCCCTGGCAGTTACCGCAGCTAAAGACAAACAGGTGCATATGGCACATATCGCTGTTTTGCTCAAAATCTGGCGTTCCATAGTAAATTTCCCTTCATCGAGCCAGTATTCGACCGTCGCATGTGTACGAAAGGTTGTTGTGAAGCAACCCGGGCTCGCTGGCCGCCAGTCCAGCGAGCGAAAACGCGATCATTTGCGAACACTGCCTGCACAGTCGCCTGTTCCAATGGCATTCGTAGCAATTACGTGACTTAGCCGTTTAATTACGTTGCAAACCCAGGTCGGACATCGCGCCCATTCAAAGGGCCGTGTACCAAATAACTATTCGAGCAAGCTGCTAAAGGCGGCTTCTCAGAATCGCCGGAGACGTGCCTCTGGCGAAATAGCGGGTTTGCACATACTGAAAAATTCATTAATTTCTAGAATTACACCATGTCGTACAGGCCCTGCGAGAACAGAGGAATACAAGTAAAGCCCTCTGACCCACATTTCGATGGGCACATGGATGGCGCGCAACGTATTCATCCCCGATTAACCGGCGCAATTCCCGCACAAAGCGCCACTGGTCACACTAAAAACGTTCGGGGTATCCGGGCATGTTCCCAGCAAACATACCTGACCGGAATTAATATAGCCGGTTACACCCGAAACACTTTGGTAGCAGGCTGGATCACCAGGTGGTGGCGTACTCGGTGGCAGCCCGTCAATAGGGCAGGTTGTGGTGCATCCTCCTTGGGCAACGTAATCACTTGTGCAAGCAGTTTTTGGAACTATGCCAGGATCCGTAATATTACAACCAGAATTACTTACTACACTTCCTGCAAGGCCCCATTGACCACAAGCAGTGAAGCCGGTTGTCGGGCAATTTGCAAATGCCATGCTTGTAGATATCGTTGCGCCAGCGATGATCGCTAACACGACAGAAGCGGTTTTGTTAATATTCATCATAATCTCCATTTCTTGTTAAGATACGTTTCAGTCCGCAAATTGATAACACCCAACCTCAGCGTAATTCTCATTACGAGCAGCGCAACACCAATGCCTTAGGTCTCTATTTTACAAATTGCGGTAGTTGGTTGAGCCCGCTGAGCTTTATTACCTTATGACCCGGGGTGCATAGTAAAAAAGTAGGTGTCTCCTCTAACTTTAGCTTCCTTGCCTCGGTAACGTCAACCGAAACATCTGCAGCCGCAGCTTGTCTCCTGCGCTTGTCACCGTACGCAGCCCATAAATTATTACTGTGTATAACATGTATTATAGCGGCCGAATCGAATGAACTCAGACTATATAGTTCGTCATGAACAGGCCAAAACATCCCTTGCTTCCTGGCAAGCTCTGCCGCAACGGCCGCCTGTTCTGCATAAGGGTGAATTGCGGTCAAGGGATAGTTTCGAAAGCCGAAACGCACCCTACCGCGATATGCTTGCATCGCACCCGGAATCTGGTTGAACCAGAAATGGCACGGCGGACACTGGTAATCACCAAATTCGATTAGAGTATAAGGGCTTGACGCTGATCCCTGAAACTGCGTAACAGTACCTATAACGTCGGACGGTGACGCGTTAATGTATTGTTTTTCGAGTTGGCGTCCTAGATTAGCCTCATTCATGACAGTTTCTACAACGGCTGTCATTGCAAAATAAAGGGCAACCATAATTAGCACAAGTGCGGTAAATAAATCTTTGCCAAACGAAATACGTAGTTTCATAGATTAGGGTAAGTCCACTCACTTTCAAACACATTGCCACGTTCAGTTCGAGGAACCCGTAACGTGGTCCTATTCGCTTGGGACTCCCACAATAAGCCACCGGCCCCCATCCAACTCTGCGGCATATTGTTATCGTTATCGTGCGTATACTGAAGGCAGGCAATTCCGATCTCACGAAGGTTCGACGCACACCCTGCCTGCCGTGCCGTCTCCTGGACTTTTCCGAAAAACGGAAAGAGAACAGCACCAAGAATAGCAATAACTGCAATGACAATAAGCACTTCGACAATAGATAATCCGTAGCATTTACACTTCATGAAAGATCACCTTAAGAAGCAAACAAAATCAATACAACGACTAACAACGCAACAAAACAAAGATTATGTCAGCAGAGAGAAAATAAGCAAAAACTATCTTGTTTGCCTATCCACAGTACTTTTGATTAGAACACTCGCAACAACTTACACAACATCAAACTCTGAACAAAAGAGCTAAGCGAAAAACAACTATCAAATTCAATAAAAACAAGAACTAACGCCGAAGCGTTCGAACAATTAGATATACCCTATGATAGCACGTCTTTTTCCTAATTCATCATTTTCAGGAAATTGTTTTCATATATTTTTTATCGCCACCCGTAACAATCAAAACATCCCCGTGCCATTCTCTAGAAAAATCGGATACCGGCTCCAGGCGATTTCCCGTTAACGGGTCGGAGATAAGCAAATCGCCGCCATTTACTCCAATCACGTCGACAAAGTGGCCGTCCGGTACATAGATCATTACAGGAATAGGCATTCGGCTGGTTGAAAGTCTGTCAAGCAGCGAACTTAATACGATCTGCTTTACTTTCGCGGAAGTGTGTATCTTTGTGCAGGCATTAGCAAGGTCATCCAGCCCAGTGCCGGTATTACCATCGGTTCCAATCAACTTCATTACTTCGGCCTCGGTCGTTGGTCTGCCCAAATAATAATTAAGCACCGTCGCAAGCGCGGCCGGCCCACAGCTTGCTGGATGAGTTTGATGGATTTCCAGGCCTTGGCTCCAGATGCGGTAATCCTTTGCGATATTTGGCGATTGATAAGCTGCATCGCGCGGCGCAGATTGTCTTGGCCCTTTTACCTCGCAGTGAAAATGGGTTTGGTGCCGCAAGGGATCGTCATTCCAGTCGACTACACTGTCGAAATGCCGTTTTAGGAGTGTTTCTATCATTAACAGCCTTTGCCGCTTATTTGGATCGGCATGATCCTTTACTGCTAATCTTGAACCGTCAGCAAAGCGGAAACCGGAGATATCGATTGCCTGCCCAAACGCATGGGCAGACAGCACCGCATTCGCCTGGCGCATTCCGCGATCATTGTAGACACCCAGATGGTCGATGCCGACAAGGTTGTATCGGCTGCGGGCCTCATCGATAAAGGCTGCTAAGTGCGGCATAAGGCACGGGGCGACATTGGGAATGTCCGCTGGATCGTCAGGGTCGGAATACGAATAAAAGCCGACATTGTGCCACACGCCCGGAATCGTATCGGTCGCCCCGCGATCCCAGGCATCTTTGTATGGATACAGAAGTCTATCCAGCGGTATCGCAAGGGCAGAATCGGCCTGCGGTTGGCTGTAGGTTTCTGGGAAGAAAAACCGGATTCGGCCGATTGCTGTAGATTCGCCATCCTCTAACTTTTGGATGTCCTCATATTCAGGCTCGCCCGAATCATTCGAAGCCACTATCTTCGGCGGCGAGGGAACCAGACCTACCAAGACAGCGCTCTGCGCCAGTGTCAGTTTATCCGGTGTCTCGTGGTAGTAATAGCGTGCGGCCGCGGTAATTCCGTGGTTGCCATAGCCGTAGTAGATTGTATTAAGATAGATCTCTAATATTCGGC
>Ga0224527_1001547_pt1 | contig 11252 bp, 11 predicted proteins | sample CBST0metaG_FD_179882 | JGI IMG/M metagenome (GOLD analysis project Ga0224527, IMG submission 179882) | Peat soil microbial communities from Stordalen Mire, Sweden - C.B.S.T0 | ecosystem: Environmental > Terrestrial > Soil > Wetlands > Peat | place: Sweden: Norrbotten County, Stordalen Mire... | reverse complement strand
TTCCATGACAACAGTTCAATGCCTGCCGGGCTGTTCTGAAAAGTACCTCGCTTGAGACCGAATCTGCTCCGTCAACACCCACACCGGCAGGACCGAATTCTGGGTAATTGAAAGGGCTTTGCCGGGGTGGCAGTAGGAGTTGTACGCCGTGCATGAATGGCAGCTTGGAGGTGAAAGTCCTCTTCACATCCAGATGGGGAGAAGTGATAGCGAAGCGCAAGGGCGTCATCGCGAGGTGGGGTCTGAAGGAAGCGTGGAGCAAAGACGCGAGCCGATGGTGCAGCAGGCGGTGATGCAGGTTCTACAGAGCAGGTGGGACGCGGAGTTCTCCGAACACAGTTACGGGTTCCGGCCCGGACGCTCGGCGCACCAGGCCGTAGCCAAGACACAGCAGCATATCGCCGAAGGCCGCGGCTGGGTGGTGGACCTTGATCTGGAGAAGTTCTTTGATCGGGTCAACCACGACAAACTGATGGCATCGATAGCGCGTCGGGTCGCCGACACGAGGATGCTCAAGCTGATCCGGGCATTTCTCACGGCGGGCGTAATGGAGAACGGGCTGGTGGGTTCGGTGGAGGAGGGTACGCCGCAAGGCGGTCCCCTATCACCACTGCTATCGAATCTTGTACTCGACGAACTTGACCGCGAGTTGGAACGGCGCAACCAATGCTTCGTGCGGTACGCGGACGATTGCAACATCTATGTGCGCAGCCAGCGGGCAAGGGAACGGGTGAAGCAGAGTATCCCCGGCTTCATCGAGCGTCGGCTCAAACTCAAGGTCAACGAAGAGAAGAGCGCAGTGACTCGACCGGTGGAACGTAAGTTCCTTGGCTTCAGCTTTACTGCAAAGGGCCGGAAACGGCGCATCGCTCCCAAAGCGATTCTGCGGTTCAAGCGCAAAGTCCGGGAACTGACGATCCGAACCAGGGGAATCAGTTTGGAGCAGATGATGAAGCAACTGTCCAACTACCTACGTGGATGGAAGGGATACTTCGGCTTCTGTCAGACGCCTTCCGTGCTAGAAGGGTTGGATCAATGGTTGCGGCGCAGGCTGCGGGCCGTGATCTGGAAGCAGTGGAAACGGGGAACCGTGCGGTACAGGAAACTATGCGCGCGTGGAATCAAGAGAGACCTTGCGGCACACGCTGCGGGGAACCCTCGTGGACCATGGCGTGTAGCCAACAGTCCCGTAATGAAAACACCGCGTTTCCGCCGATGTACTTCGACTCGATAGGTCTTCCACGGTTGTTGACCGTTACGTAGCTCAATCCTCCGAACCGCCGGATGCGGACCCGCTTGTCCGGTGGTGTGGCAGGGGTGAAGCCGTGAGGCTTCCCCCTATGCCGATTGACAGTTCCGGGAGTATGCCTTTCCGCATTTTTGTAAGCATAACCCGAGCTGTTCGCATCACATGGCTTTTGCTGTTGCACTTGCTTTTGCTTTCAACGGTTGCGAAAAGGCCCCTTTGAGGGGCCAGCAACCGTAAAGCCGCCGGCTCTGCCAGTCGATACTTACAGGTTGGCGCTTCGATTGGCTTGGCGGAATATGTCGCTGGCGAGACAATCAAGGAGCTTCTGGCCCGTGCGGATACTGCGATGTACGAGAACAAAGCGACTGGTCAGGCAATCGAAAGCGGCTCGCATAGATAAGCCTGGTTGGAGTAATGCGTCTGCATCTGCGGCATCATGTCCATCGTTTTCGAGAAGCGCTCCGGGCGCTACGCAGGGCGCGTCACTTTGTAGAAAAGCCCTTTGTGGAAAGACCGCTTCAACGCTGTATATCTGGTATCGAAAAAACGCGGGATTACTTTAGATCTAAGTGAACTCCGGGGTCATCAGGGGTCAATAAGTCTGAGCCATTTTGGGACATTCCCAAAACTTGTGCCGATCCTGGAATCCTCTTTTCTCCTTTTTTATTTCCAATCTTGAGTTCTTTCCTTCCTGGCGTGAAGGTTGAGGAGTGCCATTGTTTAGTGCTCTCTAAACCGGTTCGCTGAAGCCCGGAAGCAGGTCGGTGCTGTAGGTCGAGAGCGCTATCGAAGGAAAGGTTGCCATGAGAATATTGATCGCCGAAGACGACAAGGCGTTGGGGTTGTTTCTGAGTCGTGGTCTGGAGGCCGACGGGCATCGCGTTCGCTTAGCCTGTGATGGCGGAGCCGCAGTGGAGGCATTCCGCGAAGATATGCCAGATCTGACCATTCTCGATCTGAACATGCCGGTCAAGGATGGCGAACAGGTGCTCGATGAGATTCGTGTCATGGACCTGGAGTTGCCAGTGCTGATACTAACGGCCCGGCAGGAAGTGGACACACGCGTGCGATGCCTGGATCGCGGCGCCGATGACCTGATGGTGAAGCCGTTCAGCCTTCATGAACTGCGGGCGCGCTGCCGGGCGCTGTTGCGGCGCAAGCGCGAGGCGCGATTGACATTGCGCGCCGGCGATCTGGAACTCGATCGGCTGGACCACACAGCGCGGCGCGGCTCCGAGCAGATTGGACTAACCAATAAGGAATTTGCATTGCTTGAGCATCTGATGCTGAACTGCGGCCAATGCATATCGCGAGTGGAATTGCTGGATTCGGTTTGGAATATGGAACCGGCACAGACCACCAATATTGTGGATGTCTACGTCAACTACCTGCGCCGCAAGTTGAAGGATCCGGCTCCGGGCCGGTTGATTAGGACCGTGCGTGGGCATGGTTATGTCGTGCCATCAGAGTCGGAGCTGGCTCTTGTTCTGCCTTCAACCTTTCCTATCCCTCCGGCCAAGCCTTCGGCAACAGGCCCGGCACTTGAAATGAATTAGTTTTCATCAACCCGTTCGACACCGAGGAAAATACCATGCAACTTGTTCCGGTTCCAGCTCTACCCTCCAAAATTCGCATTCGTCCGCGTACCGCACTGGTGGCCAGCGCCGATAGCAGCTTCCGCCAGCGACTCTCACAGATTCTCACCGGCCTGCGCTGGCAGGTGCGAGAGGCAGAAAACGGCGCCCAGGCCTGGGCCGAAGCCGAAGCAGCCCAACCGGAAGCTGCGATTGTCGACTCCTGGCTACCGGATCTTGACTTGGCTGAATTTCTCAAGGACTTCCAAGGAAACTTTCCCCAGGTGGACCTTGTGGCCACGGGCGCATCATCTGCGCTGGAGAGTCCGCGTGGCCCTTATCGCCAGGAACTCCTCTATGCACTGCGCCGTTGCCAGGACACCGATACTGCGGCATGGAACACGGCACCCACGCTCAACAAGCCCAACACGGCATCCGACCAACTGCACGCGAGTTCCAGGCCCGTTACGACAGAATCCGCAGAAGTTGCGGAAACTTCCGAGCCGCAGGAGTCTGAACTGGTTTCGGCCTACTCACAGCCCAGTCCAGCAGCGGAGATCGCGATTTGTGCGGAGCAGCCCGTCCACAAAGCGAATCCCGTACCCACAGAACGTCTGCCGGAATTGGTCGGAAATGCGCCTTGCATGCTTGAAATCAGTCGCCGCGTTCGACTGGTGGCGCCGCGTTCGACACCTGTGCTCATTGAAGGACCTACCGGATCTGGCAAAGAACTGGTGGCCGAGGCGTTGCACCGGCTATCAACCAGAAACCGCAAACCCTTTGTCGCTATCAACTGTGCAGCGATTCCCGAAGCGCTGCTGGAAGCCGAACTGTTCGGCCATACCCGCGGCGCCTTTACGGGCGCAGTGCAGGGCCGGATCGGTCGCATCGAGTCAGCCGATGGCGGCACACTCTTTCTGGACGAGATTGGCGAGATGCCGTTGGGCTTGCAATCAAAGCTGCTCCGCTTTGTGGAGTGCGGAGAACTCCAGCGGGTTGGTGACAACGAAACCGTGAAGGTGGATGTGCGCATTGTGGCTGCCACCCACCAGCCATTGGCGGAGCACACCATAACCGGCAGCTTCCGCACTGATCTCTACTACCGTCTGGCGGTATTTCTTATCCGTACTCCGTCGCTGGCAGAGCACGCGCAGGACTTGCTGTTGCTGGTTGACCATTTCATGCAACGGATGGGACGCGAGGAGCCAATGAAGCGCGTGGATGCGGGAGCGCTGGCAAAATTGGCCGCACATGACTGGCCGGGCAATGTCCGCGAACTCGAACACGTCCTGGAACGGGGCGCCATTCTTGCAGGCGAGGAGCCTGTCATCACTGCCCAGGAGATTGATTTTGGCCGTGCGGTGAACTAAGTAAGTGTGCAAAAGGGAGTTGCCATGAGCATGGAGATTGAGACCGGGCTGAGCGAACAGATCACACGCTACCTGGATCTGGCCACGAGCGAAGCGAAGCTGACGGCGGTCAATATGGCCAATATCGATACGCCGGGCTACCGGGCAGTGGGAATGGACTTCGAGGCCGAGATGCGGGAAGCCATCGGCGATGTGGACCGGGGGCGAGCCCCGCGGCAAGTGCGCGTCAAGGCCGTGGACGGACTCATCGCGCGCCCGGACGGCAACAATGTTTCCATGGATCGCGAGAGTCTGAACCTGGCCGAGTTGCAACTGAAGTTCAAGACTGGCGTGGCATTGTTGCGCATCGAGTATCAGCGCGTGCTGGACGCCATCCACGCCGACAAGTAGTCGGGGCCGGTGAAACGTATTTGCTGATGCAGGAGGAGACAGCAGAATGAACCTTTTTGGATTGATGGAAACCTCAGGCAGCGCCATGCAGGCCGAACGTATGCGCGCCGAGGTGGTAGCAACCAATATGGCCAATGCGGAGAGTACCCGGACCGCTTCGGGCGGACCGTATCACCGTCAGCACGTTGTCTTTGCCGCCGATCAGGGAAGTTCAGGGTTTCTTAATTCGATGAATGCGGCGTCGGGCAACGCAGCATCCGGAGCTCTGGCTTCCACAACTCTATCCACGTTGGATCCATTGGACTCCGAAACGGTGTCGGCGGGTGTGCATATTGCGCAAGTTGTGGAAGACAAATCTGCGCCACTCAAGCGCTACGACCCTGGACATCCGGACGCAGGAGCTGACGGATATGTCTCCTATCCGGACATTAATCCGCTCACAGAGATGGTGGACCTGATGGGGGCGACGCGTGCATATGGTTTGAATGGCTCTGCCATTCAGGCTGAGAAGGGTATGATCTCCTCGGCATTGGAGATTGCCAAATCGTAGGAAAAACGCGAGTGGCCGAAAAGCCTAATCGCTGTGTAGAACTACAACGGAGGATCGATGTTATCTGCAATGAATTCCATTTCTGCCGCATCCGCTGCATTGTCAAACCTGACGAGCAGCGGCGCTACGCCGGGCCTGTCTGCAACCAGCAGTCAGGCCGCGACGCCCACACCGTTTGGCGATCTGCTGAAGGATGCCGTGAGCCAAGTGGACCAACTCGAAGATCAGGCACACACCGCTGTCGAAGGGTTGATGACCGGCTCTGGTGTGGATGTGCACCAGGCGATGATTGCTACCCAGAAAGCGAGTGCTTCTTTTGAACTGGCGCTGGCCGTACGCAACAAGGCGGTTCAGGCCTACCAGTCTGTGATTGGAATGCAGTTCTGAAGCATTCTGTTGGGCGCTCTTCAATGGGCGCAGTGTAGAGAAACGAAGAGAAGCAGCGGGAAACGGGGACCATGGCCACGGGAACACAATTAGAAAAAAGCGTGCCGGCTACGCCCGGACAACCGCAACTTACCGACCGGCTCGCCGGGCTATGGGGACGGGCACGGGTTCAATGGGGCCAGATGCCTGCTGCTCAGCGCCGCTGGGCGGTGACCGCGACAGTGCTGCTGACGGTTCTGGCCGGCGGCATCTTCTGGTATATGCTGCGCACCGACTGGCGCACGCTTTATGTGAATCTGGATCCGGAAGATGCACGCCAGACCGGTCAGATCCTTGCCCAAGCACAGATTCCCTTTGAGGCAACCTCCGATGGCGCGGGCATCCGGGTTCCGGCCGGGCAGTTAGACAAGGCCAGATTGGCGACTGCAGCCAAAGGAGGCCTCAAAAGTGGACGGCTCGGATTTGAGATCTTCGACAAACCAAACTGGGTGGGTTCGGAGTTCGACGAGCAGGTGAATTACCAGCGCGCACTGGAGGGCGAACTTGAACACACCGTGGGTACGCTGTCCGATGTCGAGTCGGCTCGTGTTCATCTTGTGCTTCCTCACGACTCGCTGTTTCGCGAGCAGGAACGCCCGGCCAAGGCCACCGTGGTAATCAAGCTGCGTCATCGCTCGCTGGCCGATGGCGAGCCCGAGTCGATCCGCAATCTGGTGGCCTCGGCTGTTGATGGGTTGACCCCGGACCACGTAGTGCTGGTCGACGCTGCGGGGCATTTGCCGCTTGGTCCAAAGACAGCCGAAGCGATGCAATTAAGCGCCGAGCAAGCGCTGGAAGAAAAGCTAATCTCCACCTTGGAACCGGTAACAGGCGCGGGCAATGTGCGTGCCTCGGTAACCCTGGACTACGATCATGCGGCCAGCGACGTAACCGAGGAGAGCTACGATCCGGACCAGACAGTGACCCTGTCTATGCAGCGCACTGAGCAGAGTTCCGGTGGCAAACCAGTGGCCGCCGGGGTGCCCGGTACGGCATCGAACGCGCCCAACTCCCAGTCGCTACCCGTTTACCCGCAGCAGACAACGCCGCCGCAAGCCGCGAAGAGCGAATCTGGCACCTACGCGTCCTCGAAGACGGAACGTCACGTAGTCGAAGGCCCAGGCCGTGTGCGAAGAATGACTGCGGCTATTGTAGTCAATGATCGCCTGATACAGCCCGCGAGCAGAGGGAAGGGAGCCATATGGCAGCCCCGCTCGGTTGACGAACTGCGCAACCTGACTGCGCTTGCACAAGCATCTGTAGGCTTTGACACGACGCGCGGGGACATGCTGACGGTTGAAGATCTCGCCTTCGATGAAAATCGCACCCAGCAACCTGTCTCATTACCTCAACAATTGTTGACCTCGGTGGAGAATTCGCCAGTGCTGGTCAAGTACGCTGCTTTGCTGATTGGTTTGCTGGTGATTCTGGCATTCGGGATTCGTCCTGCATTGCGCCGGGCCAAGCCCATATCTGCTACCAAGGGAGCAGCAAAGGATGAGGTCAAGGAACTGCCTGCCGGAACACCGGCTCCTGCTCCACCTGTATTGAAGCCACCTGAGCCAGCCGAAGTCGATCCTGAGCGTCTCAGGAATCAGGAGATATTTGAACAGGTCACGGAGCACCTGAAGCGCGAACCTACGCAAAGTTCGAGGCTGTTGCAGAGCTGGATTCACTCTGACTAAAGCGGTTCTGCGATTGTAAAGAGAAAATGCATAAACGCCGAGTGGTACGTCCTTAAGGAATCGCCACTCAGGGCAACGAAAGAGACGCCACATAAATTGGAGAACCACTTTAGAGTGCAGGGAAAGGATCCGTACCTTGGCTGAGCAGGGAAGCGATAACGAAGCAACAAAGCGACGCCAGTCTGCGAATATGTCCGGCGTGCGCAAGGCCGCTGTCCTCCTAGTGGCAGTAGGCGAGGAACCGGCCAAGGAGATCCTGCGCGCCTTGCCCGAGGCGGACGTGCAGCTTATCACCGAGGAACTGGCTGACTTGCGCGGCATCACGCCGGAAGTCTCTTCTGAGGTCATGGAAGAGTTCTGGCAACTACTGGAAACGCAGAACTACATGGTCCACGGTGGCCTCGACTATGCCAGCCGCTTGCTGGTCGATACCTTCGGCAAGGAACGGGCCGAGGACCTGTTGTCTCTGGTGCGCCGCTCGCAGGATGCCGCTCAGGGCAACCTGGCCAAACTGCAGCGCACCGATCCCCAGCAGTTGGGCAAACTGCTTGACTCCGAACACCCGCAGACCATCGCGCTGGTGCTGGCTCACTTGGACCCGCTGTGGGCATCGAAAGTGCTGGATAACCTGAGCGAGGAGCACAAGGTGGTATCCATCCAGCGACTGGCGGAAATGCGCCAGTTTTCCCCGGAAATGGCGCAGAAGGTGGCTCACATCCTGCACCGGAGGCTGGAAAGCGTGGGCGATACCGCGCGCAAGAGCTACTCTGGCTTCAAGGCTGTGGCTGACTTGCTGAACCGTCTCAATGCAGAAGAGGCAAAAAAGATTTTGGAGACCATTGAGGAAGAACAGCCGGAGATGGCGCTGAGCATACGCAACTTGATGTTCACCTTTGAAGATCTGATCACTGTGCCTCCGGCTACCATCCGCGAGATCGTATCCGGGGTAGACAAGCGTCAGCTGGCGTTGGCGCTGCGAGGGGCCAACGATGAGCTGCGGGCTCAGATATTCAAGTCGATGAGCTCGCGGGCTGTGGAGATGCTGAAAGAGGATATGGAGGTCCTGGGGCCGGTGCGCTCACGCGAGGTGGGACAGGCACAGCAGGAGATTCTCAATCTTGCACGGAAGCTGGAGTCTGAGGGCAAGGTGGTTCTGAAACTGGAGACCGGCGACGAGATGCTGGCCTGATCACTGGCGGTCAAGCGCGAATGGAACACAGCAATTAGGAACGGGAGAAAAGCGCCTTGCAACAGACAGCAACTGGACCGGAAAGCAGCAGGACCGGGCAGATCGATATCTTTGAATACCCGGACAGTCCTCTTGCGTCTTACTTGCCTGTCTGGAACGGCTTTCAGGAAGCGGTGGAGGATACTCCAAAGGAACCGGCACTGGATAACGTCCAGGAAGAAGTCATAGAAACTACGGCGAGCGGCGAGTTTGGCCAGCGGTTGGCCGAAGAGACGCGACGCTCTTTCGAAGCCGGACGAGAGCGAGGGAATCAGGAGGGCAGGCAGGCTGAGCGTGAAGCGCTAACCACGGCCCGGGCTGAAGAGGAGAACGAGCGTAAGCGGCAGGATGCCAAGCTTATCGAGAGTTTTGTTCAGGAGCGCGACCGGTACCTGCAGACGGTTGAGCATGAAGTAGTACGGCTGGCGCTGGCTGTTGCTGCTCGTATCCTGCGTCGCGAGGCGCAGATGGATCCGCTGCTTCTGACAGGAGCCGTGCGGGTGGCTCTGGGACAGCTTGCAGGTTCTACAGAAGTGCGACTGCGGGTGCCTGCGGCCGATTTGGATTTATGGAAGGACGCCATCGCCCTGCTGCCTAATCTGACACTGAAGCCCGTCGTGATTGCCGGAGAAGGAATGCAGCTGGGTGACTGCGAGATCGAAACCGCAATGGGCTCCGTGGACCTGGGAATACGCTCCCAACTCGGGGAGATCGAACGCGGCTTCTTTGATCGCGCTGGCGCGGGCAGGCAGGAGCTTGCTGCCGCGCGGAATGATGCACCAACCATAAGCCGGGAGAGCCACTGATGGCACTCATGCTGGAACGATACTTTTCCCGCTTGAAGCGCGGCCAGCCCTGGCGCTGGCGCGGGCAGGTTCTCGAGTCGGTGGGTCAGACGATTGAGTCGGCGGGACCGCTAGCCTCGGTAGGCGAGTGCTGCGAGATCGAGGACCAGTTCGGTCAACCACATCTGGCCGAGGTGATTGGATTTCGCGGCTCGAATGTGCTGTCGATGCCGGTTGAGACCACGGATGGTATTCGTTTTGGTGATCGCGTGGCAGCACTGGGCGCAAGCCCGGAGATAGAAGTAGGGCCGGCTCTGATGGGCCGGGTACTGAATGCGTTGGGCGCACCGATCGACGAGGGCCACCCACCGGCTGTTTCACTGACCCTTCCTCTGGACGGGGCAGTACGTTCACCGCTGGACCGTACGCCCATTCGCGTGCCTATGGGAACCGGTATCCGTGTGCTGGACGCCCTTTTGACGGTGGGCCGGGGGCAGCGTGTGGGCATTTTCGGCGGATCTGGTGTGGGCAAAAGCACGCTGATCGGTATGATGACGCGCAACACGGAAGCGGATGTGACTGTTGTCGGACTGGTGGGAGAACGTGGCCGAGAAGTGGGAGAGTTCCTTGATGATGCACTCGGCGTGGAAGGCCGGGCTCGCTCAGTTGTTGTTGTATCGACCTCGGACCAGTCGCCACTTATGCGCATGAGGGCAGCACTGGCCGCCACCACGGTGGCCGAATATTTTGCCGCACAGGGAAAACATGTGCTGCTGGTGCTCGATTCGCTCACACGCTTCGCTATGGCCGCTCGGGAGATTGGCTTGGCTGCGGGAGAGCCGCCCACAGCTAAGGGATATACGCCATCGGTCTTTACGCGGCTGGCCCGTCTGGTGGAACGCGCCGGGCAGTTTCGTGTCGGCTCGATCACGGCTTTTTATACCGTATTAATGGAAGGCGACGATCAGCAGGACCCGATTGTGGATGCAGTCCGGTCGCTGCTTGACGGCCATATCGTTCTGTCTCGCGCTTTGGCTGCGGAAGGTTGGTATCCGCCTGTTGAAGTGCTGGATTCGATTAGCCGGCTCATGCCTGCTGTGGCCGGAACGGAACATCGCGAACAGGCAGCGCTTCTGCGCAAGCTAATGGCGGTCTATGCCCGCTCCGAGGACCTGGTGCGCATCGGAGCCTACAAGCCTGGCTCAGACCCGGATCTGGACCGAGCCCTACGCGCGCGAAACGCAATGCGCACTTTCATGACCCAGGATGCGCACGAACAGGTCAACTTCGCCGACTGCCTGCATCGGCTTGCCGCTCTGGCAGCAGAGGTGTAAATCTATGGCCGTCTCGCGCGCACTGCGCCACCTGCTCCGTGTCCGGGATCTTGAAGAGGGACAGCGCCGGCTGGCGCTTGAGTCTGCCTTGAACGAACAGCGGCGACTAGAGAATGCGTTGGCGGCCACAAGTGAGCGTGCCCGACGCGGAAGGCGTTTGGTAGCGACCTCTGCCAATACCGGCGAGTTGTCAGACCGTCTGGCAGGCCTTGAGGAGACGCGTGCAGCAGTGCGGCATGCAGCGGTCCTGACTCCACGAATTACAGATGCAAAACTCGATGTGGCCGCGCTGCGTCAGGAGTATCTCGCAAAACGAATCGAGCGCCGCCAGGCAGAGACAGTCATTCGGGAAACCGAGGCCAAGGAAGCTATCGAGAGCAGCCGGCGCGGCCAGAGGACTCTCGATGACTGGTATCTCAACCGGTTGCAGGATGCGGAGCATCCGAAGAAAGAATCTGTTACTTCCGGAGAAGCTCGACCGGAAAAACCATCGGCCTACAGTGCATGACACGTAGGCAAAAACATACGATTAAATCGTACGAGCTTCCTGAATCGGGATCGACTCGCTCATTCCTGACAATGTTCTAACCCGCTTCCTCTGCCTTTGGCACGGCATCTGCAATATCCCTGTTCATGACCGTCGCCGTGAGCATCGAGACCG
>Ga0224527_1001543_pt1 | contig 11301 bp, 9 predicted proteins | sample CBST0metaG_FD_179882 | JGI IMG/M metagenome (GOLD analysis project Ga0224527, IMG submission 179882) | Peat soil microbial communities from Stordalen Mire, Sweden - C.B.S.T0 | ecosystem: Environmental > Terrestrial > Soil > Wetlands > Peat | place: Sweden: Norrbotten County, Stordalen Mire... | reverse complement strand
AGGTCGATGTATGGCCGAGCCAAATTCGATCTGCTGAGACTGCGTGTCGTTGCTGCCGCCTGATAATTCACACTGTGGTCGAACAACGCAGTCGCGTCCGCTCCTCACCAAATCTGCGGAAGAGCCCCTTTATGTTCCATTACCGCTATACCTGTTGAGACCGGCTGCTTCACAGCAGCCCACCTCTTTGAGGCCTTCGGCCAGAAAGTGCAGCCTGCGGCTGCAACAGGAAACGAGACGAAGCGAGACTGCGTGAGACAGACCGAGCCTTAACGAGATTGTTGTCCGCACGTATCGTTCCCGACCAACTCTGACCGTCTGAGTCTCGCATGGTATCGGGTAAGCGCGGTCTATATCGCTTCGGCTCTTGCATTGTTTCTGATTCTCTGGCACTGTGGTATTGAAATGGACACGCCAGTACAAGAGCGCACCGCGGAACTGCAGGCCGTCATCGAGAGGTTCACCGGCCTCAGAACCGCTGCGCATTTGCGTGCGCGGCTGTTGAGAGGACTTGCAGCCGAACTCATTGCGGCGTACCGTACCGGGCTCACATTGAAAGAGATATGGAAGGCCCTGAACGAGCACGGTTACCAGGGAAGCTATCCGCAGTTCTGCAAAACATGCGGTCGAATCGTCGGTCTGCGCGGCAGTGAATCGCGGTCTGCCGAAGCAAACGTAGAAGAAAACCTCCTCCCCCAGAAGGGGGAAAGAGTGCCGCCGCAAGGCAAGTCGAGCAGCTCGGTCAACGATGAAGGTGAAATTCAGGAGAAGGGAAAACCAGCATGGCAGCAGCAGAGAGAAGAAGTAGCGGCGAGACTGGATCGGGAGGCGGAGGAATATCGCCGGCGGGAGGCGAGCAAGGTCAAGCCGAAGCTGTTCACGAATCAGCCATTCGAACCGCCGAGATGAATGGGGCTTGGCCCGGTGAACTAAAACCCAAGCGTGTTGTCTTTCCGATGGCGGGAAAAGGCGGAGTTGGCAAAACAACCGTTATGGCGACCCTGGCAGAGTGGTATGCGAGCAATGGCTTCAAGGTAGCCATGTTCGATATGGACCCGGACAACAAAGCTGAGGGATCGCTCTTTTCGTTTTTCCCAGATGCTCACAAGCTGCCGGCGCTGGAGAACTGGACCTACGACAAATTGCTGGGGGTGTCGCTGGACTCAGAAGCGGATATTGTCTTGGCAGACATGGGCGCTGCCCAAGGCCATCGAATGATTCCCTGGTTTCGCGACTTCTATCGAGTCATGCAAGATTCGGGAATTCCACTCCGGTGGACCGCTATCGGAGTCGTGGACACCGACATTGCGTCGGCCAGGTCGGTTCTTGATTGGGGAGAGGCGCTGCAGGATGGAGTGGACTACCTGATCGTCCACAACCATCATCGCGACGATGCGGCGTCTGCGTGGGAGAGTCCTGCGGTTGCAGAGCTCGTCTCAGCCTTTCGGCGGGCTTTTTCTCCAATGGAGATTCGCATGGACGCGCGCCGGCCCGATCTCCAGAAGTTCATGCGGATCGGCTGTGACACGCTTACGGCAGTCGGAGAGCGAAAAGCAAAGGCTCCAGAATTGAGGGCGCCGGACATGATGCTGCGTGCCCGAACATACCGGTTTCGAGCATTCAACGAATTCGCGACTGTACAGAGGGTCTTATTGCCATGACTTCATCCGCTGCGGAATTGAAAACGAGTTCGACCGATTGGATTCGTGATCTCGTCTATCTGGCGTTCCCTGAGGGCGAGGCTAGGGAACGCGTCCTTTTAGACCTTATTCAGCAATTTGCGAAGATGGACCCGCAAGATCCCGAGTGGCTGCGGTACAAGCTGACCGTGGTGGAGTGCCGAGCGATGGAAAACGTAGCTGCCCGCTTGGTTGAGTCGGCCGCTGCCCAAGATCGGCTCCGCGGGGTCACGAGGGAAATTGCCGACTTTACCGCCCGCGAGTTGAAGGTGACGGTTCAAACTGCGACCGCTGAAACGCGCCAGCTTCTGGAGGATGTTCAGGCCAACTTGCATGACGCCATTGCCGGCGAGGCAATCCTCAAAAGCTATACGGAGGAAACGAGGGAACAATTCGGCGTCGTGATCGCGAAGATCATGGAGGCGCAGTTGGGGCGGGCGCTCGAAATCAGCCAAGCCAAAATGGATTCGTGGGTAACCGGCAAACTGAACGACTCCATCAAGCTGGCCGAGGGCGCGCTCGGTGCCGTCACGAGAGATTTTCGCGTTAGACTTTTTGGAGCCTGGAGCGGGCTGCTTTGGAGCCTCTTTGCTGCCGGGTTGTTAGCTGGCGCCGGTCTCCTGGCTGGCGGCTTTTGGCTCGGAAGGCACTGGTAGAGGTGCAAACGATGTTCTGGATCTCCTATTCCGTAACCTTTGTCCTGGCTTCGGTCATCGCGATAGCGTTGATGGCAATCCGCCTGGTGCTCTCTGTAGTAGGAAGAGCCTTTGGATCGATCCCGGCGACGAAACAGGAAAAATCGGTTACCCACTACGGTATCGTTTCCGCGCGGAGTCGTCGGTGACCCACATCGAGTCATAATTTCTTCGGAGCCCAAACCCTCGTTGCCTTTGCGCCGGCGTGTATCAGCAATTGCCTTGACTTTTGATAGTCGTCATCACCCAACGCATTGCATCTTGAATACCCGACGATTCCTTCCATCATTGCAGGTGGGTCACTCTTCGTGACAATCGGTCGCCCACAGTTTGCCGCGTTCAGATAATCCAGTGCTGTCCGGCCCGCAGCATCCTTCCTTCGAGCGTCTGCTCCAGCCTTAAGCATTGTCGCAATCTCATCAGGGTCGCCGCGCTGAGATAGGAGCATTAGCACTGTCATTCCAACGTCGTTAGCGGCATTTACGTCGGCTCCAGCGTGAATAAGGTCCTCATCTGCCATGCCGTTGACCGCCGCTGCCATCAACGCTGTCTCGCCCCGCCTTGACCTCGCATTCACTTCTGCGCCTGCCTGAAGCAGCTCGCTCTCTCCTGAACTACCATACGAACCTGCGGCGTACATCAGCGCAGTCCAACCGCTCGCATCAGTGTCGGTAATCTTATCGCCCGCCGCGAGCGTTGCTCGTATGCCGGCTTTATCTCCGTTCCGTATGGCATCCATGAGTTTGGTTTTGCCAGGCTTCGGAAGAAACTCATAGTCGATCTCTATGATGCTCTCGGTTCGTGCGTCCCCATGCCGCCATTGATGGGTTTCAGCGGCTGCATCGACAGCATCCTCAATCTCCCTGAAGAGCTTCGGCGCAACATCGCCATACTCACCTACACTCTTTTCTTGTCCACCAATGCGCACATTGAACGAACTCGAACCACCATCCATTAAGCCGCCTTGGTAGTAACTACCGCACAAACCCCAAACGCCGGGTTGGCGGAATCTCTCCAGCAGCGCCCTTGCCTCAGGTGGCTCAATGTGCCCATGCCGCAAACCTACATCCTGCTCCCGCTCGCTCCAGGTTACATTGCCGTCTGCACTCACTCGCACCACTTCGTTCCAACGATGTACCTCAACGAAATCACCGGCAGCCACGGCCGATGGGGGCACTCGTTCTGATGCGGAAGGGCACTCAGAGCGATTCAATCCAGTCGTTGCCACAGAAAATACGCGAATGTGGCCATCACCAGCCACCTCAACCTTCGTAACCGGCTGGCCTTCGTCATATCCATCTGCAGGAGGTTCCAGCGCAAAGTGAAATGTTGCCTTCTGGGTCTGGCCGCCGCGCGTGTCGGGCTCTCTAAAGTGCCACGCCTTCACATTGTCGATCGCGATTCCCTGCAGCATAGGCGGGCCCGAGATCGCCAACACATCTGTAGTCCCACCGTCCATAGTCACACGAAAGCTGATTAGAACATCGCCTTGGACCTTAGCTGCTCGGGCGATCGGAGGATATTGAAGCTCTGGCAGATGATCGGGAACCGCTGTTTGTCCCCACGCTATGCTGAATGCCAGTGCAAACAAAGTGATCGGAAACCGTGTCCTGAGCCTTGCCATCTTCCGCCCCTTATCCGTACGCCCGCAACGTCGAGCTCGACAGCGCCCACCACTCAGCATAAATGTTGCTCCGTTAGCGTATTACCGGCCATGATCTCCCCTTGAGTGATCTGGCTCACAGTAGGGTCATAGTCGGCAATTACTCATAAACTTGTGGTGGATGATAGCCTGCCATGAGCAGCACGAGGTGATCCGTGACCGGTAATCTTCCAGTTTCAGGCGTTTCGCCGGTTTCAGAAATGGCAGGCGAGGACGAGGAAGAAAATCAACGGCTCCGTGCGATGGAGCAAACGGCGCGAGACTTCATCACCGACTTTGATTGGTGCGAAGAGGTCCGAGAATTCTTTTACGGTGCCGCCATCGGGGATGTATTTGCCGTTTTTCTGGCGCACATCAAACCTGCCCGCGACTCGGTTGACGAATATGTGTGGATCATCGTTGGTGACCTTCCGTCCGCTTATCTTGTCACCGATGACTGCGCGAATCCGAAACAGGCACTTGAAGGCTACATCTGGGAGATGAGGAAGTGGGTCGCTCTGGCCAAAGAAGGACGAAGCTCTGACGACGTGATTCCGGTGAATGTTCCCGCCACGCCTGAGTGGGCGGCAACGCTTGAATCGCGTCTCGACGCGTTGGAGCAGAAAATAATTCCTGTTTGGTTCGCTTCATCCAGTGATGGCCAAAGTCAATGAGCGATTGACAGCGACTCTTCCCAGAGCGTTCCCTGTCGCCGTTCGAACCTTGTGTGATCTGACGATGGAAGAAAAGCGGGAGCGGCGTGGGGCCTATGGCCCTAGCGAGTCAGCTCTGACAAGAGCTGTTTTCTGTCCATCAAAGTGTCTTCGTGAACGCTGCACCGAGTAAGTCCAATTAGGTCGGAATCTCCGTGCGGCTCTTCGTCAAGATGATATGTGTAAACGAGGTAGTACCGTTTGCCCACAGTAAGGTGCTCCGGGGCGAGGTTCTGTTCCGCATTAAGCTTCCCTGAAAACGGATGAACGCGGAAGACGAGTCCTCGTGTCCAGCCGATAGGGCTTTTCACGACTTCAAGCAGCCTCACCGCGTCGAACTCACCTTGCCCGTACCCATCATTCGCGTAGGTCCCATCTGTCGGGCGGGACGAAAGAGCTTCGACATGCAGAATGTGGATCGCACCTCCCTCAAGTTTCTGCGGGGCGGTGTGGCACACCTCTGCCTTCCCAGGAGCCTGCTCCGGTGCCCGTGTCTGGGCAGATTGGACTAGAGGGAACACCAAAAACAGCAAGACTATCGGTTTGAGGCACATAGATTCTTACACTTGAGTCTACTTCGATACGGCTGTGATTGCTCGACGGACGTTGTGCCAATTCGCAGACCCTTTTGGCCTGTTGATATTTTCGCCTTATATTCGCCTATACTGAACCCATGTTCCACGCCCCGACTTCCGGCCTGTACCCGTTTGTCATCGCCTGCAAAGGATGCCACGAGAACATTCCTGCGCCGGTGGAGACGTTGCCGGATGACTGGATCATTGCGGTGTGTCCGCTCTGTGGCCAAAAGCGCCGCTATCTGCCAGCAGAGATTTTTCAGGGAAAGCTCTCCCATCAGGTCGCGGCGCAGCGGGTCCGAGGTCTGAGGTGATCCGTGGGCCTGATGAGGCGGGCGATAGCTCGCGAGGAGCAGGAGCGAAGGAATGCGATGGAAGAGCAGAAGCGGATGACAGACCGGTTCGCATCGACACTGGTGATCGCGGCATCGATCATTGCGGCGGTGAGGCTGGCCAGGGATCAGGACATCAGCAGACCGTCGCCAAGACTAACATCTGTCATTGCTGAAAGTGTCGGGCTTGCGAGAAGGATTCTCGAAGCGGTCGTGCGCTAGGCTGGCGAATAGATGATTGGCTCGTTGCGGGAAAGATCGCGGATTGGGCCGGGAAGTTCGGCCCAATCCGCGCCTGGCTAGCTGGCGAGCAGTTCTGGGGAGTCTTCATTCATTACCGCTGGGAGATCTCTTTCGATCAATTCAATGATCCGCCTGACGGCGGTGCTTATTGTAGCCAATGATTGGGTGAGCATTTCGGGTGTGACCTCGTAGGTGGCCAGATAGAACGGGCTGCCATGCTGAATTCCGAAATGCGAGAGCACAACAAATGATGTTGACTCCGCCTCAAGTTCGCGCTGCTGGCGGGTTGTATTCTTCCGGATTTCAGCCTGTTTGTGAAGAATTTCGTGAGCCAGTTCATGGATAATCACAGCCACGCGGTCGCTGTTGCCTAATGCGTGATTGATTTGGATTTTGCCCCCAAGGCTCAATCCTTCTGCGCCGTCGGTGATTGTCTTGTATTCAAGCTCAATTCCAAGCTCGCGGCATGCCTGCTCCGCATTCGGAAGCAACTCTGCGCAATCATCCTTCACCTTCCAAGGCAGAGAAGGAAGAGGCTCTCCGTCTGTGGCAGAAACGTCGAACACATGGGCAATTTTGAATCCGCGCAGTGTTCCGGCCGTGCGCGCCTGCTGCTCATCCGTTCCCTCTGGCTCATCCTGCTTCTTCCGTTTGTAAATGCAGGGAGCAAAAATGGCGATTCCCTTTTCGCCCTTCCGAACGAACCGGTTCATTTTGCGCCATGTATTGAAGCCGGCAACGCGCGTTGCCGTTGGGCATTGCATCGCAATCAGGAGTTGGTTATTCCAGGAATAATTGTGAAACTGCGCCATCGCGTTCAGCCATCCGCGGAAAACATCACTGCGGCGGGCTGCATCGGTTTCGGCTGCGAGAGTTGAAACGCTGGTTTCGATCTGCTGGGCAAGTTCGCGGGCTTTGTCGGTTGTCATGGGGTCTGCTCTCCGGGGCTTTTTGGTATTGGCGGTTGTTGTTAACCAACAACCCCTGAGCCACCCGGCGGCGAGGGCGGGGGTAGCAAGTGCAAGCCGAGGGGGATCACCCATCTCTTGGAGCGCAGCGGAAGTGGAGTGGAAAGAGGCGTAGCACAGCGAAGGTCTGCACGGAACGGAGTGGAGGAAGACTGGGGATACGGCTAGCGCGCGCGAGGGGCGGCGCCCATTAGGAAATGTCTGTAGGCACGATCAAGGTCAAGATGCTAAGTACTCTGCAATGTCCCGATTACCGGTGATACGCCCACGGCGCTTCGTTGTACCATGTTCCCATGCCACAATTCAGGTTCGTCACGTGTCTTCTATTACTGGCCGCAGTGTCACCAATCTCAGGCCAGCTTCCCGGCTTCCCTCAATCTCAAGGTGAACGGGTAGATGCGGATGCGGCTCTTAACCGTGCTCTGGCAACCTCCTCGCTGACGGAAGAGGGCAAGCCGTTTCACGCTGTGCTCGTCACCGGGAATGCAGGTTCTCCGTACTCGGGCAGACTTGAGGTGTGGTGGGCGGCGAAGCAAAAATATAAAACCGTCTTAGTGTCCCCAACATTCAGTCAAACCCGGATCGTGAACGGCGCTGAAGTGATGGAAACAGACTCCGGCGACTATTACCCCCGCTGGCTTGAGAACTTTGTCGACGCTATCCTCGACCCAATTCCGATGATCGGGAACTTCAGGGGGCGTGGCGGGGCTGTGATCCTGGGCCCGCAAATTACGAGAAGTTGTTTGCGGCGCGATGATCGGCGTGACGGAATTACTGACGTGATGACCTGGGGAGAGCTTTGTTTCAGTGGATCGAAGCCGCATCTTCAGTCAGTGCTAACGATGAATTACAGCGTCGAGTTTGGAGACTGGAAATCCTTCGGCAAAAAGGAAATTGCTCGAACCTACAAGACTGACGTACGTGATTATCAGGAAGTTGTTGGCCATCTGACCACACTTGAGGAACTGCGCGACACGCCGGAAGACTTGTTTGCGGTTAAGACGCGCACCCCTGCTGATCAGCAGATCCGGACTGCGTTTGTTTCGACGCAAAGAGAGGACAGCCTAGTAGAGACTGCTCCCACGATTGACTGGCCTACTGTGCATGAAGGGAAGACAGAAGGGTACATGATCGTCTATGCGCGCACAGATCGGTCGGGCCAAGTTCGGGAGACTGCGAAGCACAACTCAGACCAACCGGGACTCGAAGATTTCGGAATGGAGCAGGCGCTTCGCTACAAGTTCAAGCCTCTTGTGGTGGATGGCGTTGCCGTGCAGATGGAGATGCCGTTGGTTCTGCACTTCACGTCGAAAATAGCCGACCCGCTTCCAATGCTCACGGGCCAGGAGTTGCTCAAGCAGATTAGCGGCTGCGACGCGAAGTTGGTTTCTGCAATTCCGTCATCAGGACGGGCAACACCTACGAGCATCTCGGTGAATGAGGTGGGCAAGCTGACAGGAGAGGGCTACGGACCAAATGTGGACGTGGGATCTCCGGCGGTGCTCGTCAAGGTCAAACTTGCACTCGGCCTCGATTGTCATTTCGCGCCATTTTTGCGGAATGGCACGCCATGGTACTACCACGGCGCTCTGCTCGTCGCTCACTAAGATCTGGAGATTATGCCATGAAGATTTATCGTGCGCCGATCATGTTCTGCTTTTGCGCTATGCTTTGCCACGCTCAAGCGACAAAGACCGACCAGGCACTGCTCAGTCAAGTGCGCGAGAAATACGATGCGCCGTTCAACAGGAACGTGCAGTCATTCGATTGTGCCGTCGATTTCAGTTGGAAGCAGCATTTCACGGAGACTACGCGCGTTGGAGATGAAGGGACAGACGAGGAACTCGAAAAGATCTTTCAGCCGATTCGGAACCGCGTCGTGGTGACTCAGCAAAATGTCACCGTTTCCTCCGGACTCACCGATGAAGCAATAGGCAAGCTCCCCCACGGCGGCATGGCCGAGTTCCTGTTGGAGCACGCGGTGCAGAAAAGCCTCTATATGTGGCTGCCCGCCAGCACGAACACGATCCTTCCCGATTCCTCTACGCCAGTATCCTTCCAGCAATCCTCCTCCGGATACAAACTGGCTTTCAAGATGCAGGGCTCCGATGCCGAGATGGTTCTTTCTCCTGATATGCGTCTGCAGGGCGCCGCCGCGAAAGCAGATCCAGCTGACCATTTCGAAACATTATTCACGCCTGGCCAGAAGGGGTTCCTTTTGACGTCATGGACTATGGGTGAGGACGGGAACACCGAGCCAGGCCACCGCCTTATCTTCACTTATTCCTATCAGAACGTAGATGGTGTGGAGTTGCCCGAGCAAGTGGCCATAATCCGAGAAAGCCACCATGAAGTGTGGCGGTACACACTGAGCGGCTGCAGCGTGAAGACCAGTAAGTGACTCAATGATTGCTAAACAGGCCGCGCCACTCAGGATGGGTAGACGCAAAGCGAAGGCCGACCCGGGAGGGTCGGCCTTCGCCAGTTTCGAATGCTATTCGTCAGATGCATCATCGGCGGATTCGCCCTGGCCTTCGACTTTTGAGAGCCGTTGGAGCTTGTAGGCGTGGATCTCTGCAACGCGATGCTTGACGGTGGTACCGTTGACGTCTTCGGCGTACTCACGATAACGAATCTGGCCATCTACGCTGATGAGCTGGCCCTTCTGGAGAGTCTTGGCAAAGCGGGAAAGATTGCGCCAGGCATAGACCCGGTGCCACTCGGTGCGGCTTTCGTAGTCGCCCTGCTCGTTCTTCCAGCTGTCCTTGGTGGCGATGCTCAGGACAACGTACTCCTGCTGGTTCTTGTCCGTTTTGGCTTCAGCGTTGTGACCGATGCGACCGATGAGAAGTGTGCGATTGTACATTTTGTAGCTCCTTTGTTGAGGGATTTCCCGCTGGGTGCGGTACATGCTTGCCCGGAGGGTGTGCCGGCGCGACCCACTCCCAAGGCGACCGAAGAAGTTTTCCGGAAGGGGACCCAAGCTTGCCTTGGCGGGAGGAGTCCGGAACCTGAAAGGCGCGAAGCGAACTTCGGAGGGAGAGCGTGCGTCCGCCGGGCGGGGGTGCTCTGAGCGCGGCACGCTGAACGCATCCACGGTAGAAAACCCGATCTGGAGCTGCTGACAATCGCACTACTCGGCCGCGGCGGCCACGACGTTTGAACTGGCAGAATGGACGCTCGTCCGTCTGGGCCGTCGGAATGAGAATTGGCCGACACATCGCCAACTCCGCCGGAATGGGTACAATTATCGTTAACTACCGACAGGTATTTGGGACGGGTATATGCGTAAGAGTTTGACGCTGATCTGCCTATTCTGCTGTTTCTTGTACATGGCGCGAAGTACCGTCTATGCGCAGGCGCAAGCAAAGGCCCCACAAGAGTGCTCGCCAGCCATGTTGGACGTTTCAGCTCTCCCAACTCCGCCAACTTCCACCATCGGCGGACATGTGTTCGTGCTCAGACTCCAGAACATCAGCCCCGTTGCCTGCTTACTCGCCGGACGAACGGTGACCCTGGTTCCGGCATCGAACACGAACAATCAGCCTCGCTATGTTGGAACTGCAGCAGAATCTCAGCCGCAGCTAATTGAGCCGGGGACCTGGGCGCATCTGTTCTTTGTCTGGACCTCACGTGCTGGCCCAGAACTTAGTTGTGATCTTTATTCTGGAATTCATCTCGACATGACTTTCAAGCCGCTGCGGAACGTGCCAGACATCGAAATCCGGAATCTCTGGATACGCGCCTGCGGCCCGCTCGGCGTGACTGGTTATCGCCCTGGCGAATACATTGAGGCCACCCCAATTCCGCAGGACTGGCTCGACTGGTACGGCCCTGGAGGGGCACGCGATTTCACGTTTTCGCTGCCCACTACCGACGACGAGATCGCTTCATCTTCGCCCTTGCTGTCACTTAGCGCACAGGCTAAACGCACCATGCTCGGCGACAGGTTGTTCTCGCTCCGATTGGATTTTCCGAGGCTGGAGTCAGGTGGATGCGCCTTCAGCCAACTCCGGAAACGCGAATCGGACGGAAGCACCGTCATCGATTTACAGCAGTGCGATAACGCAGCGTTAGAAAAAGGCATCGGGGCGCCCGCCGTGCCACCACATCACGAGGCTGGGGTGATGGGGCTTTTTATGAGTGACGGAAACCTTGGCTTTATGCCAGAGCACACCGGCGCGTTCGAGTACGATGTGATTGCTCCGATAAATTGGGGCGGCGGTAAGAAACCCGCACCGCAATACGCGCGGGCGCGCGTCGATCTTATTGCGCGCGATCCGTCGCTTCCGTCGCAGGTTGCCGTTCTCGACCCTTTGCCAGCCTGCACCCCGGCGCAATTGCGTATCGACTCGCTGCCCCCGCTCGTCTCGACTCCGCTGAAGACGCTCCGCGCCTACAACGCAACCAACATCTCCACACAGCCTTGTTCGCTTGCCGGGGTGCCGCGGGTG